>Ga0065704_10000582_pt1 | contig 15947 bp, 4 predicted proteins | sample SwiRhicommuniRL2_FD_59091 | JGI IMG/M metagenome (GOLD analysis project Ga0065704, IMG submission 59091) | Switchgrass rhizosphere bacterial communities from Rose Lake, Michigan, USA - RL2 v2 (version 2) | ecosystem: Host-associated > Plants > Roots > Rhizosphere > Soil | place: East Lansing, MI
ACCACTCGGGTCTAACAACGTTCCCGGATTGTTATGTACATAGCTATAACGGTTATAACCCTGTAAATTATCCGCTCCATCAATGGTCGGGTCCGCACTGGTAAATCGTCCGACCTGCGGGTCATATACACGCCCGTTCATATGCACCAGACCAATACTGTCCAGCATCTCATGCGAGGTAAAACCATGGCTGTCTTTGGTTCCCTTCAGCACTGTAGTCGCCACTGTCCCATCCGCATTGCGACGTTTACCCCACGGGTCATAGCTCAAACGTTCAACCACTGCTCCAGTAGCATCTGTAATCACCTCAATTGAGGTCAAATGATCACTGTGGAAATAACGGTATGGTCCTGTTTTACTCACTGCTGCCTTAGCACTGTTCGGTGCAACCCCTGCCTGAGCAGTTAAGCCCAGATCTCCGGTCGGCGGAATTCCCTTATCCTTACTGACATAGCTTCCCAGTACATCTCCACCTGCATATAAATAGTGAGTGTATTCAGCCGTTCCATCCGGTAAATAGCTCTTCTCGAATGTCCCGCCCGTATCAATCCTTGGGTTGATATACAACGTTGTGGTGGTTTTCCCGTTCTCTACACTGGTGCGTCTTACTCGCTCATGGTTCGCATCATACATAAAGCTTTCTGTCGTCGTCCCCTGCTTGATCTGCAAAGGCATATTAAAGCTTGTCCAGCTATAACTGCGGTTATTACCACTTAACAGGTTTCCATTCGCATCGTAACTGAAAGCCGTGTTCAGACCACCGGTCGTTGAACTGATCGTACACACCTTGTGTACACCACAACTTGTCCCGCCTGTTGCATAGTTATATGTTCCTGTATCACTCTTGGCAGTCAGGTTACCTATCGCATCATAACTCGCAGTGACTTTGCCACCGCCCTGATTTACAACACTGGTCAGGCGGTTAATGTTGTCATAGCTAAATGTTTCATTAACAGAGATACCTGCCAAGTTCTGATTTCGGTTAGTGAGGTTGCCTAGTGCATCAAAGCTATAGGTGTTTTGCTGAATCTTCGCATCACCAGTACTGATCGATTCGATGAAACCTGTATCTGCTTTATAGGCTCTTTTCGTCACCAGACCATTACCCAGAGTCTCTGCGGTAACATTACCTCTCGCATCCCGCGCATCTGCTGACCAATACAGCTGCGTGCCCGCAAGGTTTCTGACTTCTTTTAAATAACCGTTGGTATCGTAAATATTTCGGTAGCCAAATCCTGTTGGATAAGCAAATGCCAGCGTACGTCCCGCATTGTCATAGTTCCACTTGGTGATAAAGTCCGGATCTGTCGTGCCTTGGGCAATTGGGTCAATCTTTTTACTGGTCGTGGTTTGGATTTGTCGGCCATAACTGTCATAGCCATAGCTTTCGCTAAAACCATTTGTACTACTGACCTGAGCCAGTTGTCCTTTACCCTTTGTTGCACTATCCCACGTCCAGGTCGAGGTCAGGTCCGGCTCGGTTCGTTTAATCAAGCGACCTAAACTGTCATACTGGAAAGTCGTCTGCTGTCCTTTACCATCCTGCTGCCATACCGGTTGTCCCAGTACATTATAACGGTACTTCCAGGTTCCCAGTTCCGGATCAACCTGTTGCAGTTTATTGCCGTTTTTATCGAGTGTCAGGCTAATGCTGTTCCCTGACGCATCTGTCGTCTGGGTAATCCGCCCTAGCGCATCCCGGCTGTATTTGAGGGATTTATTATCATGATCAACAATTTCAACCACTTCATTGGCGATATTGCTTTTCTCTGTACGCTTTAAGTTCTTGGCATTGGTCATGGTGGTTTGCAAGCCACTGCGCGTATAGGTGGTGACCCGGCTGCCCGGCTCTGTCAATTTACTCACGCGGCCAAGCGCATCATATTCATAGGTCGTCCATTGCAGGTTTGCATAGGCAACGTTACTCAGGCTTGGGCTACTGCTTCGATACAGACGGCCAGATGCAGTATATTCATTACGCACCACCGTATTATTGACATTGTCATAGGCTTTGGTCAGTGTCCGCTTAACGTTGCCATTAGCATCTTTATAGCTAATGACTGGTGCATTTAATGTTGAAGTCGAGGTGATTTTATAGTTTTCACCCTTTTCACATTCACTGCTGTTACTTCCCACCTCAACAAAGGTCTTACATAACTGATAGCTTATATCAGTCTGTACACCACTGGCCGATTTAGTCTGAATCACACGGCCAAGTGCATCAATTTTTTGGGTGCTTGCAACCCCGTTGATATCTGTGGAAGTCAGGAGTTGCCCTGTAACCGCATCATAGGTTGCGGTAGATTGCTGTGATAATGCATTGGTCTCTTTGGTCTTGAATACACCAGCCGGATAACCTGTTCCCGCCTCATAGGCAGAGCTGACTGTGCGGGTTGCTCCCGTATCCGTTCCATTGCCTGTACCAGTTAAGCTGACTTTAGTGACATTGCCATAGGCATCATAGCTATAATCAGTCTGTAGCTTTAACGCTGCGTCATCCGGTTCATCAATCTTTTTAATGACTTGTCGTTTCGTATCATATTCATAACTGGTTTTTGTTTGAATTGCAGTTTGACCCGTACGTGAAGCTGTCATTACCCGGTCTTTGATCAGGCCCGGAATCCAGTTGGTCTTGTCAGCTGTGCCATAAGTGGGTTTGACTGTCGTGGTAAATACATTTGCACCATCTGCACTGCTTGTGGTTACCGTTGAATCGGTTAAATTACCAAATACGTTTTCGTAGTTATTGGCTGTGACTGTTTTAGAAACCAGTGTACCCAGTTCATAATTCTCAACTGTAGATTTCTTAATTCGTGGGAATTTAACCTTGGTGGTCGGGTACGCACTGTCACTTACGAAATCTGCATCAGCCACTGCTAACTTAGACACCACAGCATCATTCGCTTTAGTCACTATAGATTTCGCCATCCCGATAAAAGGATAGTTCTGGTTAAATAGGGTTTCTTTCTCTACAGTATTGGTAACAGCATTAATATCCGATGGCTTATTATAGGTTTCCAGTTTTTCTGTTTGTCTTCCGAACCCAAGAAAACGGTTTTCTTTAACGTCTACTCGGGGAGTGGCATAATCATAAGTCGCTTGTGCACCTAACACATCATTTAAGTAGTTACGTATATATTTAACTGTCCAGATCGGCGCACTTGTCCCTCTGACTGGAAATGGCTTGGATTCTTGGTTTTCGGGATCTCCACTTATACTAGAATATGAAAAAACTTGTTTACGCCCATCTCCAGGTTCAATTGAACGCAACATATCAGGTAAAGTCAAAGTAGGCATATATACGCTAGTAAACTGCCCATCAAATATAGGGTCCGGAGCTCTATCAGTCGCATTTGTTACTATGGAATACAAAAAACTTTTTCCGTCAGTTTTATGCGGATATGCCAAAATTCTAAAATCTAAGTCAGGTAAACCATCTAAATTTATATCAAAAAGTGCAGGAATAATGTCAATTTTAAAATATTCTGGGCTTACAAAACCAGGATATCCCATAATTGCAAACATAATTTCTTCAGCACTACCAGCTTGGGCTTTATCCCAACTCGTTAAATAAAAATTATCGATATCAAACTGTTTAGTTGGCTTTTGTAAAAAAGTAATAAGATTTGGTTTAAATGAATAAGTATATCTATAGAAGTCAATCAATCCATCTTGGTTAAAATCTACAAAATTTGGTGGACTAATTTTGGTGGTTTCCCAGTCACTCCCCCAATTTGTCGTATCTATAACAAAAGGTGAAGTTTCAACTGTGGTAGACAACTGAAAACTATTTGCATCATCTCTTGAAAGTAATGGTACTATTTGATCTTTAAACCTTGTAGAGGTCCCATTTGCACTATCCATTCTTATTATTTTAGACATCACAACATCATCAAGACCATCGTTGTTATAGTCAATTACATTAAATGTATAATCTTTATATTTATTACCTTCTTCTCCCAGAACTACCCATTCCCGCGATAAAAAATTAGAATTACAGTTCAGAGTTTTGTCTACATTTACTACATTCCAATAAACACTAACAGCACAGAAGCTAAGTCCCCACATGGGATCAGTATAATAAAGTATTACATCATTTTGTTTATTTCTATTAAAATTACCGGTTAATATTCTTGAAGATATTTTAGAGCTTCCAGTACTATTTTTTAGTTTAGTTATAACTGCCGGATCGACTGTAGAGGTTTTAATAGAAAGCTTTGCTCCTGTACCATCGAGCTTAATACCATCAAAACGAATATTGTTATCATCAGCATAAGTTATAATAAGATCATTAATACCATCTCGACTTCCATCCATTACCTTTATATTTACCAATGGCAATGGAACCACATTAATATTTAGAACTTCTTTATAGAGCTTAAACTCTTTATCGCCTTTGGTATTAAAAGAAGCAGAAAATTCTAGAAGTGATACATTATTAGAGCTATCTTTGCCATAAATAACTAGATCCTCAATTTCATCCCCATTAACATCCATAACAATTGGGTACCATTCTTTAAAACCAATCAATAAACTGTGTGTAGTTTTAGCAGAATAGTCACTTCCTAGTGGAAGTATATTTAGGCCCTCAGCATTTTTCGAAATAATGGTCTGGAGTTTATTTTGATTTTTATTTACCCTCAGTGAAACATAACGTACATTGCTTTTATCAGAAATTGATGGAATTGGGGCTATTCCCGCCCTTACAGGTTTATTCATACGCTCTTTACCGTATGAACTCCAAGTTAATTTAGTTGGAATTGTGCAAGATCTATCGCTTCCATTAATTGAGCAATAGTTAATTGACTTTAATCTGGTTTTCTTTGCAGCCGTATCATTAATATCCTCATATTGAAAGCTATACTCTCCCTTTAACGTATTATTTACTTTTAAATTTATTTTTGAGAGTTTTTTATCTAATACGTGTGCAGAAACACTTTCAGAAGTAATGATTCGTTTTTCAATATCTAACCGAGGAATATATTCGAAGTCAATTGAATTAAGAGGAGCTGTAGTACTATTACCAGTATATTTAATTGATTTAGGATATAAAAAACCCTTTTTTAAGTCATCATATTCAACTGTCCAATAGTTATCATTATTATCTTTTACAGTTGTAAGTGCCCAATCTGTAATATTTTCGGCAGTTTCGTATTGTCCAGTGACTAAGTCTTTATGATTAAATTTAAGTGGGGTCGCATATTCTTTTGTTAGACCATCTTTAGTTTTAACTATAAATTTTTTGACTTTAGCTGTGCCTGATTCAAGTTCAAGCGTAATTTTTGAAAAATCATCATCTTCAAACCTGAACTCTGTAGAAGCCACAGCCGCAGTATCTGGGCTGACTTTAATTAATTTTTTTCCATCTAAAGAAAAACAGGATTGATTAAAAATTGATGAGTTAGGTGGATTATTCATTGCATAATCGAGGGACTCAAAAAATATACCTCCATCTATGGTCTGATAACTATCTAGCTTTGAGTTAATCTGATAGCAACGAGATACAGCAGAAATCCCCCCAACACTCCATCCAAAACCTAGAATACCATCGGGATTTTCTCCATTATAGTTAAGAGATAACGGAGGGACAAAGCCATTAAGTGAAGGAGGAATATTCAGTGGAATATTGTGATTTAGTACGCCCACTGAACTAACAGAGGTTTTACCATTTAAAGTTTCTGCGAGTTCTATATCTGCGGCATGAGAATGATGAATTGCTAGAAAAATTGATATAAAAAGTATTTTGTATTTCATTGTGTAAAGTTAAGTATCTTTTATGTAGTCAAATAATACTAAACCCTACCAAGCAAAACAATAAAAAAATTAAAAATATCCTTTCAAAAGTTAAATAATTTATCAATGTTTTTAACTAAATTAGGTTCCTATATTCACATAGGAACCTAATTTAAGAAATTAATATTTTAATAGGCTATTTATCATAAACATATTCACCCTTTTTAATCTTATCATACCAAAATTTTTTTGAAACCTCATCTTGACGATCGAAATCATACATAAAATCATAAAGTTTTTCTGGCATTTTAAAATCATATTTATAAAATACTGTTGCTAAATCATCCTGAAGGTGAAATAACTCATTAAAAAATTCATTACTTTCTTCATAAGAACTTTCATTAATCTTCGTAATTAATATTGCTATCTCTCTACTATATAAATCGAGCAAGTTAAAAATTTGAATATTAATATCTCTATACTGGATTAGCAAATTTTCCAGATCTAACCATTTACTCATTATTTCTCACCTACTTTTTAACTTTAATGGGTTGGATATGTCCTATTTGCCCAGTATCTGGATTATAAATCATCTCTAAGCCTGCACCTTCATATCTATAATATCCCTCTGCACCTCGCGGATCAGGCATAACCTTCGGATTACTCTTCAATATTTCTTTAGCTTGTACAAATGGAGCTGAGCGTCCATTACTCCATAACTTTTCGTAATACTTTTGACTTATTTTCATATCATTTGCATGATAGAAACCGCCTTTCAAATGTATATTACAATTATGTACCCATATATTTGCATCACCTGCAAAATATGTGTGATAACCCTCAACCTCAAGATTATAAGTCGTTTCTACTCGATCTGTTTCTGTAATAGAAACAACTTTATGAATCTGATTATTCGCATCTAGAAGTTGATCACCCACTTTCAGATCAATACTATCTATCCACTTCTTATCAACCACCCAAAATGGATGGTCATCAGAAACTTCAATAATATTTTCTTTACCTATACTATCAATTGTCTTCAGCAAATAAATACGTCTGTTCGGTACTACAAATACTCGTTTAACAGGTTTATAAGCAATTTCACCAGTTTCTTCATGGCGAGCGAGAACTAAATCACCCTCTTTAATTTCTATAATTCGCTTATAGCCATCTTTTGTTAGGACTGGCGTATCATCATCAAAACAGCCGCAAGGTCTAAATAATTTATTCAATGTTCTTGAAATACCAGCACCAGCTCTACCTAAAGAAGGGAAACGCCCTACTGTTGTAGTCCACAATGAAGCCTCAACAACAGTTTCTGCTTGATCTGGTGTATTCTCATCAATAGCCTGTCTTTGGTCTTGCTGTATACCTGTAAGAAAATCACCTAATTCTGTGCCAGCGGCATTATATATATACCTAGAAAAATTACTAAAAAAACTAGCATCGATACTATATGCGGGCATTAGCTTTGCAATCCCACTACCCACACCATCATAAGAATTAAATCCATAACCAAAACTCTTAAAGTCTAGTCCACCATTTTGATATGAGAAATTAAGCGTATAATTACTGTTCTGACCAGTTAAACCAATATATGGCTGGATTGTTGTTTGTCCGCTATTCGCATTACCAATTGCAGTATTATTTGGACCATAAGTGACACCTACGGTCATCCCACAATCACCTCTACTACTTGAACAGTTACCTAGCCAATCATCATTTATCGTAATAATGGCATCTTCAATAGCATGGCCCAACTGCTTAAATGGACGTATAAGTTCCCGACCTAACTTTTTAAAGAAACCATAACCACTTGGATCTAAAAGTGTGGCTGGGTTATTATGAACATAGCTATAACGGTTGTAGCCTTGCAGATTATCAGCACCATCAATATTAGGATCCGCACTTAAAAATCTTGCCACTTGGGGGTCATACACACGACCGTTCATGTGAACTAAACCAACATTGTCCATCATTTCATGTAAGGTATAGCCACGATTTGTTTTTGTAGACTTTAAACCAGTTGCAGGTGTTCCATCTAAATTACGTCTTTTTCCCCATACATCATAGTTAAAACGCTCTATTACACTACCAGTCGAGTCAGTAATAGCTTCGAGCGAATCCAGATGGTCATAGTGGAAATAACGAATGGGTCCCATTTTTAAAGTTGTACCAAGAGTCGCGTTTGGAGCAACACCATCTTTATAGGTTGTACTAAGATCTGCTGTCGGTGCTGTACCTTTATCTGTTGTAAGATAACTACCAACTACGTTACTACCAGCGTAAATATAATGCGTATTTTCCATACTTCCATCTGGTAAGTAACTACGCTCGAAAGTATTTCCTACATCAATTCTTGGATTAATATAAATAGTTGTGGTTGCTTTCCCTGCGCTATCAACACTTACTCTGCGTACTCTTTCATGGTCAGCATTATATAAGAAGCTTTCTGTACTTGTTCCTTGCTTAATTTGCAGAGGCATATCGAAGCTTGTCCAAGTATTGGTTCGACCATTACCTGTTAATAAATTACCGTTAGCATCATAAGCAAAGCTTGTATTAAGACCACCTGTTGTCGAACTTATCGCACAAACTTTATGTACACCACAACTGGTCCCGCCTGTTGTATAGTTATATGTTCCTACATCACTTTTGCTGGCAATATTTCCAATTGCATCATAAGTCGCAGTTGTCGTTAATCCCTTCTGATTTACAATACTCTTGATGCGGTTAATATTGTCATAGGTAAATGCCTCAGTTATTGAAATACCATTTATGTTTTGGTTTCTATTCGTTAAATTCCCCAATGCATCAAAAGTATAACTATTCTGTTGAACAGTAGAACCGCCTGTATTGATTGATTCTAAGAAACCAGTATCAGTTTTATATTTGTATTGTGATACCAAACCATTACCAAGTGTCTGAGAAGTTACATGACCTAAAGCATCACGAGTGGTGGCTGCCCAATATAAACGTGTACCAGCCAAATCTCTAACTTCTCGCAAATACCCATTGGTATCATAGATATTTCTATAACCTATCCCAGTTGGGTAAACCAAACTTAGTAAACGTCCAGCCGAATCATAATTCCATTTAATAATAAAGTCAGGATCAGTAGAGGCTTGAGCTTTAGGGTCAATTTGTTTTCCTGTCACTACCTGAGTAGGACGACCAAAAGTATCATATGAATAATTTTCAACAAATCCGTTATTGGAGTTTACTTTTGCAAGTTTACCTTTACCATTTCCACTTGTATCCCATGTCCATTCAGATATTAGATCTGGTTCAGTTCGTTTAATTAAACGACCTAATACATCGTATTGATAAGTAACCTGCTGCCCTTTTGCATCCTTTGACCATACAGGCTGGCCTAACGGATTATATCGATAAGAAATAGTTCCAACATCAGGGTCAACTTGTTGTAATTTATTACCCTTTTTATCTAAAGTAATTGCAATTGTATTATTGGCAGCATCTGTTGTCTTAATGACTCGACCAAGTGCATCTCTTGTATATTTTAAAGATTTAGAATCGTGATCAACCACCTCAACTACTTCATCAGCAATATTAGATATTTCTTTTCTATTTTGTCCTTTAGCATTGGTAGTTGTAGCTTCTAAACCATTAATAACCGTTTTAGTAACTCTGTTACCTGGCTCAACTGTTTTAATTAGACGTCCTAAGCCATCATAGCCAAAAGATGTCCATTGTAAATTTGCGTATGCCACATTACTTAGAGCAGGTTGGCTACTACGATATAACCGTCCATTATTATCATATTCATTTCGGGCAACAATATAATTAGTATTGTCATATGCCTTCGTCATAGTTCTAGTTACTTGATTAGAACCATTTAAAAAACTAATAGTTGGAGCAGAACCCGTAGTTGTCGAAGTAAATTTATATTTTTCTCCAGTTTCACACTCAAGGGAATTTGTACCTACACCCACATATGTCTTACACAATTCATTTGCATTTGTTGTTAACACACCATCAGGGCTTTTTGTTGTTAATATTCTTCCAATAGAATCTATTGTATTAGTCGTGACTTTCGCATTCGCATCTGTAGAGGTTAAAACCTGACCGGTTAAAGCATCATAAGTAAACTTTTCCTCATGATTTAATGCATTTGTTTGCTTTGTTTTAAATGTCCCTGCTACATAATTTGTTCCAGCCTCATACGCATAGGTTGCTTTACGAGTTCCTATACTTGTATCAGCTCCATTTCCAACACCCGTCACAGTAATACTAGTAGGATTACCATAAACATCATAAGTAAAATCAGACTGTGTTTTTAAAGATGTATCATCAGGCTCATCAGTTTGTTTTTTTACTCGGCGTTTATCATCATATTCAAATGATGTTTTTGTCTGAATAGCTGTCTGACCCGTACGACTAGTTAATACTGTACGATCTTTAACTAGACCAGGTTTCCATGTAGCAAGATCTTCAGGATAATAAGCAGCTTTAACATTCGTTGTAAAAACCGAAGTATTATCAACATTTGAAGTTACCAGATTAGACTCTAGGGTATTACCAAAACGTGTTTCAATGGTTTCACTTTTAATAGATTTTGAGACAAATTTACCTTGTTCATATTTTTCTGTTGTGAATGACTTAATGCGTGGAACTTTAACTTTAGTAGTTGGATAAGCACTATCACTCACAAAATCAGCATCATTTACTGACATTTTGGAAATTAGATTGCCATTTAATTTTTGAACAATAGATTTTGGCATTCCCACATAAGGATAATCTTGTTTATAGATTATTTCTTCTTCTAATTTATTTGTTACAGGATTACCTGCCTCATCTTTATTATAATTTTCTATAACTTTAGTTTGCTTTTCAAAGCCTAAATAACGTTTTTCTTTAACATCTAAACGGGGTGTGAAATAATCATAACTGAGGCTAGATTGTTTAACATCATTTAATAAATTATCAACACCACTCACAACCAAAATTGGTTTATCAACTGCCTGAACAGGAAATGGTTTTTTAACAATAGAATCAGTAGATTGAGTTTTATTCATATACCCAACTCTTACTTTTTCACCATCCCCCATATCTATAGTAGTTAGTAAATCATTAAATTTATTATTCTTCGTTAACATAATTGCAGATGGAAGGCCTGGTGTACCTACAACATCATTTTTATCGTACGCTCTAGCAGCATATGATAAAAGAAAAGCATTAGATCCAACACTTGTTGTTTTTGGTCTAGCTAAAATTGAAAAGGCAGCATCTGGATAGCCATCTAAATTAAAATCTAGGTTAGGTTCAGATATAAAACTAAAATTGTAATTCGTATCATTAATTACATAAGGGATACCCAAAATAGTATACAAGGTTTGATCTGCTTGCAAAGTAGCATCTTTCCAAACTTGCACTGGTTTATTATGGATATCGAATTTTTTATTAGAGTTTTGCAAAAAAGTAATTAAATTAGGAGCAGATGCTTTTGTATATCGATAATAGTCAAGATAACCATCTAAATTAATATCATTAAAAAATGGTTTTGACCAATATCCTTCCCATGCACTAGCCCATTTTGTTGTATCAACTGTAAAATAGTCTGTTTCAAAGGCTGGCAGAAATTCAAAACCCATACTTCCACTTGTTGGACTTTTCGATAAAAGAATAATAATTTTATCTTTGAATCTGGTAGAGGTTCCATTCGCTGCATCAACTCTTATGACTTTTGAAATAATAATATCATCTAAGCCATCATGGTTATAATCAACAACAGAAAAATCATAGTTTTTATAACTTTGACCTTCTGTACCATTTATAATGATATAATCAGAACATGGAATTGGTTCACTCTTATTTTGATAAATAAAATCTTGTAAATTTAATGCACAAAAATTCAACCCATTACTATCTGTATAGTAAATAAGAGTATCACTAGTTCCATCCCGATTAAATCTACCTTTAAGAAGATTTCTACCAATATCTCCTCCATCAATCTTACTTCTCAAATCTGATAAAATAGAAGAATATAGGTCAATTGTATCTAAAGAAGTTTTATTCCCTGCTTGGTCTAATTTTAAACTATAAAATCTAGCCACACTAGAGTCGATAAAAGTTAAGTTTAAATCATTAACTCCATCATAATTTCCGTCTTTTATATCTAGACTATGCAACGGAGCTGAGACATTGGCGAAGTTTGAAATTTCTTTATAAAAAGTAAAAGTTCTCTTTCCATCTGTACCAAAAGCTGAGGTAAACTCTAATAATGAAATATTATTACTTGCATCCTTACCATAAATCACAAGATCCTCTATTCCATCTCTGTTCACATCCATAACAATTGGAGACCACTCTTTGAATTTCCCCAGAGTTGCATGTGTTAGAGTAAGATTCTGGCCCTCACCATTCATTAAATTACTATCATAAATAGTTAATATATTCGCATCTACTGCTAAACCAATTGTATTCTGGAAGTCATCATTTTTTTTTGTATGAAGTTTTACTAATTGCACTTGCTTAGCTGTATTAGGAATTTTTGCAAGATTAGAGTTTATAACATAAGACATATTGTCTTTGCCGTATGAACTCCATCCAAAGTTTAATGGTAAAAGACACTCTCTATTTGCACCAACTATAGAGCAATATTTGATTGTTTTTAATCTATTTTTATTCGCAGTATTATCATCAATAGTTTCATATTGAAAGTTATATTCACTTTTTAAAACGTTGTTTATTTTAATATTTATTTTAGCTAGCTTTTTATCAATAATTGTGGCAGAACCATTTTCAACGAAAGTAATTTTTTTTTCATTTTCTGGTCTATTTATATAATCAAATTCAATTGAGTTTAAAGGTAAAACTGATCCATTACCAGTATACTTTATTGCTGATGGATATAAAGCACCAGTAGTAGCAGAATCTAAATAATCTATTGTCCAATAGTTTCCATTTATATCTTTAACAGAATTAAGACCCCACATAAATGAAAACTGCTCATTAAGATTTTCATATTGACCAGTTTGCAAATTCTTTTTATTTAATTTTACTCTAGCTCCATATTCTCTAATAATTCCATCTTTTTGAGTCACAATAAATTTATTAATATATGGTATTGTTAAAGATCCTGTAGTCCCTGTAGTTACCTCTAATTTAATTTTAGAAAAATCATCATTCTCTAGATGAAACTCCATATCAGTGTTTGTACCAGTATCTGAACTAGTCGGAATTAATCTTTTTCCATCTAAACAAAAGGGAGAAAATAAATAGGAAGGTTTATTAGATATATTTAAGATATATTCATATATTGTAGCAGCAAATATAGAAACGCCTATTTTTTTTTCATCATATACAGAGTCATCTACACAACGTGAAATAGAAGATAGTCCTGAGATTCCCCATCCTTGCCCTAAAACTCCATCATTTGCCTGTCCATTATAATTTAAGTTTAATTCAGGTGAAAAACCATAAATAGAAGGGGGAAGGCTTAAAGGCAAGTTATAATTTAAAACGCCCAAACCATCCACAGATGTACTTCCTTTTAAACTTGCGGAGAGTTCAATATCAGCAGCATTTGTGTAATGCATAGCACACAAAATAGATACAAAAAGAAATTTTAACTTCATTATTTTTCCGTTTTTAAAGTTTTTTGACAAAATATAACAAAAGGTAAAATTTTGCAACATTTAGTATAAAACCTTAAATGAGAAAGAGTATTTTATATATTAAGATCTTTAAATTTTATTAACTACTAACACCAACAAATTAATTGCCATAACTTTTTTATAATAATTAGAATTTAAAATTCGATTCTTTATGCATTAAAAACAGAAGCTTACCAACTGCAATAATGTCCTGTCCTTCAAAAACAGTAGCATCCTCTCGAATATAAAAAGATTTCTTTAAAATAGGGCCTGCAAGCTTAATGTGTCGAATGCCAAGCTCTACTGCTTGTCTAAAATTACGCGAAGAATATAGCGCGTAACCATATACCCCAAAATTGGATAGCCACTGCTTTTGCCCTGCACGTAAACCAATTAACGGATCATGAGATAAACGTTGAATATTTTGAAATAACTGGATTTTTTGAAGTTGAGAAATATATAAAGAGGGTTGATTCATCGAATCTGGTGAAATATTTGTACTAGATAGAACATCTGACATTGAATGGCCTTGCAAGCCCATTTTATCAAATAAACTGGTCAACCCCAGCAAATATATATTCGAACCGAAAGATGTATTATCATAATTTCCTTCGATAACAAGATTTGTATTTTTATAAATATTATTAGCCATTTAACTCACACCATCCCTAGAGTGACGTGCATAATGGCACTAAACTACCTCTTGTTGTCTTAATTTAACATCGACCATACAACGCTTCAAGCATAAAGTATGATAAGCAAAAGTATGGGAAGGAATAAAAATGGAACACTCCACTTTAAAAGAATATAGCGGCTCTGCCACTGAACATATGGAACTTATTTTTTCCAAACAACGTGCCAATTTTGAGGCAGATCCATACCCAAGTCTTGAGACACGCCGAACAAAACTGCATCAACTNAAAAAACAAATTATTCGTTATCAAGATGCTTTAGCTGCTGCGATTAATGCTGACTTTAGTTCAAGATCACTGGATGAATCTAAACTATTAGATTTACTTGGCTCTGTGTTAGAGGCTGATCATGCAATTCATCANTTACGCCGCTGGATGCGCCCAAGTAAACGCCGTACTGAACTTTTATTTTTATCAAACCGATTAAGTGTGCAATACCAACCTAAGGGCGTGGTTGGTGTGATTGTGCCTTGGAACTTTCCAGTTTATTTAGCACTTGGTCCGCTCATTGCCGCATTAGCTGCGGGCAACCGAGTCATGATTAAATTATCTGAAATTACACCGAATACCAATGCAATGCTACGACGAATGCTCGCCGAAGTCTTTAATGAAGATGAAGTCGCAGTCTTTGGTGAAGAAATCACAGATCCAGCTAGATTTACATCTTTACCCTTTAACCATATTGTATTTACTGGCTCTCCTGCGATTGGCAAAGTGGTAATGAGAGCAGCGGCTGAAAACTTAACACCAGTCACACTCGAGTTAGGTGGTAAATCACCAGCAATTGTGAGCCGTAATTACCCAATTGCCGATGCCGCAAAACGTATTACGCATGGTAAAGCAACAAACAGTGGTCAAATCTGTGTAGCACCTGACTATGCGTTGGTTCCCAAAGAAAGTATTGATGAATTTGTGGATGCTGCAAAATCAAGCTTTATAAAAATGTTTGGTCAGAACATCACAAACAATGAGAATTACACGTCCATTGTGAACGACCGTCATTTAAAACGTATTCAAGATATTTTGACCGATGCACAAGAAAAAGGTGCGCGAATTATTCCTTGTGACACTTACAGCTTTGACCAACAAGGTCGTAGAATGCCTGTACAGATTGTGCTTAATTGCACTCCCGACATGCGCATTATGAAAGAAGAACTCTTTGGTCCTATTTTACCTGTGGTTGCATATGATTCTTTAGATGATGCAATTACCTATGTGAAATCAGACGAACGACCTTTAGCGCTTTATTGCTTTACACATAGTTCGGTAGAACGTGATCGTATTTTACGTGAAACTCATTCGGGTGGTGTAACCATCAATGATTGGGGTTGGCATGTAGTTAACCATGATGCTCCTTTCGGTGGTATCGGCAACTCGGGCATGGGGTCATATCATGGTGAAGAAGGTTTCCGTGAACTTTCTCATGCAAAAACGGTATTTACACGCCATCGGTTTTTCCCGACTCAGCTTTTCCATCCTCCTTATGGAACATTCCTACAAAAATTAGCGATCCGCTTTTTCTTGAAAAAAGGCGATCCAAATATTAAATAAAGAGTATAGAAAAAGCTTCGTAATGAGGCTTTTTTATCGGCTTTTAATTAATCAATCGGACGTAATAGAAAAATTATGGAATTTACAGATCTTTATATAAGTATCTTCAAATAATTTTTCCATTTTAGGGTTCCCATCATGATAGTCATCCCAAAATTCTCCACTAAATTCTTTAGGTTCAATAGTAGTAGTTATAGTATCTTCCTGCTTATAAAATGAAATTTCCCAACCTTCAGGTATACTAGGATTAATTATTTCAAATTTAGAAATTTCTACAATAACAGGAGTACCATCAGAATCGCGACGAACAGATACTTTTGTTTCATTTCGATATTCATTAAATTGCACCCCAAAA
>Ga0065704_10070806_pt1 | contig 15903 bp, 14 predicted proteins | sample SwiRhicommuniRL2_FD_59091 | JGI IMG/M metagenome (GOLD analysis project Ga0065704, IMG submission 59091) | Switchgrass rhizosphere bacterial communities from Rose Lake, Michigan, USA - RL2 v2 (version 2) | ecosystem: Host-associated > Plants > Roots > Rhizosphere > Soil | place: East Lansing, MI
CGCCCGCCGGCGCCTCGCTTGCCAGGGCCGAGTGTGTGAGATTTCGATGCGTTTCCCTCACCGCCGTTCGCAACGATGAAACGTCCGCCAAGCCTGTCGTGCCAGGCCCCTCACGCCGGCCGCACCGCCTGCTGAGTTTCCCCTCCCGGCGTTACCCCGCATTCGCCAGCGGGCGATGAGGCGTGGGTGCCTCCGTCGTCCCAGCGCAGGCTGGGACCGCTCTCGATGTCGCGCCCAGTTCCCAGCGATCCCAGCCTGCGCTGGGATGACGGGTTGGACGGTCGGCGGCTGAGTGACGCCTATCTCAACATACATTCGTCATTCCCGCGAAGGCGGGGATCCAGCGCAACCACGCACGGGCCTTGCGCGGATCGAGAGGTAAGAACTGGATTCCCGCCTACGCGGGAATGACGAGGGAGGTAGGTGGCGGGGCGATGATCGCGACCGGGTGGGCGACACCCATCTCCACCGCCTTCGTCCATCTCAACCATCTTCGTCATTCCCGCGAAGGCGGGAATCCAGCAGCGAGCTGTCCGGCAACCCCACCGCCCTGAATCGCCACACGGCATGGAATGATGGCGGCACCGGGATCAAACCCTGCCCTGCGCCATCTCGATTCCCGCCTTCGCGGGAACGACGAAACGGGGGCCTCTCACGAAAAAAGGGGAGCCTTGCGGCTCCCCTTGGTGTGACCCTCGAAGGGCACGCTCTAGCAGCCTCAGTGGTTGTCACGCGGCAGGCCCATGGTCTGGGCGATGCGCTGGTACTTTTCCGCGCCTTCCAGGATTGCCCCGGTGTTCATCTGGCCAACGACGGCGCGTTGGATTTCCTGCCACGGCGTCTGCGAGGCGGGGTAGGCATAGCCGCCCTTGGCCTCCAGCGCGGTGCGACGGGCGGCGAGTTCCTCGTCGGAGATCAGCACGTTCACGGTGCCTTTTTTCAGGTCCATGCGCACGCGGTCCCCGGTCTCGAGCAGGGCGAGGCCGCCCATCGCCGCCGCCTCGGGCGAGGCGTTGAGGATCGAGGGGCTGCCCGAAGTGCCGGACTGGCGGCCGTCGCCGATGCACGGCAGCGCGGTCACGCCTTCGGTGATGAGGTACGCGGGCGGACGCATGTTCACCACCTCGGCCGCGCCGGGATAGCCGATCGGGCCCGCGCCGCGCATGAACAGCAGCGTGTCGGGCGTGATGCCGGTTGCCGGATCGTCGATGCGGTGGTGGTAGTCCTCCGGACCGTCGAACACGACCGCCGGGCCCTCGAAGGCCTCGGGATCGTCAGGGTTGGACAGGTAGCGGTCCCGGAATTCCTTGGAGATCACGCTGGTCTTCATGATCGCCGCGTCGAACAGGTTGCCCGACAGGACGAGGAAGCCCGCCTCTTCCACCAGCGGCTGGTCGAAGGTCTTGATGACGCGCTCGTCCTCGATCGCGGCATCGCGGCAGTTGTTGCCCATGGTCTTGCCGTTGACGGTCATCGCGCCTTCGCGGATCAGGCCCTGCTTGATGAGCTGGGCGACCACGGCGGGAACACCGCCGGCGCGGTAGTAGTCTTCGCCCAGGTACTCGCCGGCCGGCTGCAGGTTGACCAGCAGCGGGATCTTGTGGCCGATCGTCTCCCAGTCCTTGAGCGGCAGGTCGACGCCGACGTGGCGGGCGATGGCGGCAAGATGGATCGGCGCGTTGGTCGATCCGCCGATAGCGGCATTGACGGCGATGGCATTGTGGAATGCTTCCAGCGTCAGGATGTCGGAGGGCTTGAGATCCTCATGCACCATGTCGACGATGCGCTTGCCGGTGAAATAGGCGCATTCCTGGCGGTCGCGGTAGGGGGCCGGGATCGCCGCCGAACCCGGCAGCATCATGCCCAGCGCTTCGGCCAGCGAGTTCATCGTCGTCGCCGTGCCCATCGTGTTGCAATAGCCGGTAGAGGGCGCGGAGGAGGCAACGAGCTTGATGAAGCCGTCATCGTCCAGTTCGCCCTTGGCCATCATCTCGCGGCCCTTCCACACGATCGTGCCCGAACCGGTGCGCTCGCCCTTGTGCCAGCCATTGAGCATCGGGCCGACCGACAGCGCGATCGCCGGGATGTTCACCGTGGCGGCGGCCATCAGCATCGCCGGTGTCGTCTTGTCGCAGCCGGTGGTCAGCACCACGCCGTCCATCGGATAGCCATAGAGCGCCTCGACGAGGCCGAGGTAGGACAGGTTGCGGTCAAGGCCGGCAGTGGGGCGCTTGCCCGTTTCCTGGATCGGGTGGACCGGGAACTCGATGGCGATGCCGCCCGCCTCGCGGATGCCCTCGCGGATGCGCTCGGCCAGGACCAGATGATGGCGGTTGCATGGCGAAAGGTCGCTGCCGGACTGGGCGATGCCGATGATCGGCTTGCCCGAGCGCAGTTCCTCGAGGCTGAGGCCGAAGTTCAGGTATCGCTCCAGATAGAGCGCCGTCATGTCGATATTGTCGGGATTGTCGAACCAGGCGCGAGAACGCAGCTTCGGCTTCTGGGTATCGGTCATGGTATGTTGTTCTCGTGTCAGCGGCCGACGGAAACGCGGGTGATCACGGCGTGCCGGCAAGGCTTGCCGGGATCGACGCGCGCCGATGTGAAATTGTTGCGGTTGGGGGCGTCGGGAAAATTGCCGGCCGAGGCCTGCGCCGCGTAGACCGAGAGGCCAAGCCCGCAAAATGCCGTGACTGCAGCTGTTCCCGCCAATGTTCTGGTGAGATTCCGCATTATCCGATAGCTCCCACAACTGCCCCGAATCGCTTGCCCAAGCGCGGGCCCATTTCCGGACCATTGACGGGGCTTCGCACCGCATATAGTCCGACAAATAGAATGAGTGCAAGCCGGTTCGCCATCAAGCGACCGCCAGTATTGCTTTAAGAGAGGTTTGACATGCCCCCAGTGGTATCTTCGGCGGACGCTCCTGCAGTCCATGGCTCTACAGAGGGCGTGCGTTACGGCCCCGCCCTGACGCTGCTCGCCAGCCTCTTTTTCATGTGGGGCTTCATCACCGTCATCAACGGCACCCTGCTGCCGCACCTGCGTAGCGTGTTCGATCTGAGCTACTTCCAGGCGGCGCTGATCGAATCCGTGTGGTTCATCGCCTATTTCTTCGCCTCGATCCCCTCGGCGCTGCTGATCGAGCGGATCGGCTACAAGAAGTCGCTCGTCACCGGCCTGCTGATCATGGCCGCCGGTTCGGTGGGCATGATGCTCGCGGCCTCGATCCCGTCCTACGGCATCACTCTGATCATGCTGTTCGTGATCGCCAGCGGCATCACCCTGTTGCAGGTCGCGGCCAATCCCTACGTGGCGGTGATCGGCAAGCCCGAGACCGCATCGGCCCGCCTCAACCTGGTGCAGGCGATGAACTCGGCCGGCACGATGCTGGCGCCGCTGTTCGGCGCGTACCTGATCCTTGGCCGCACCAAGGGCGGCACGGCGGAGGCCGGCACCGTCCTGACCCAGGCCGAGCGCCTTGCCGACGCGCAGTCGGTGATCCTGCCCTACGGCCTCGTCGCCGCGGTGCTGGTGGTGCTGGCGATCATCATCGCCCGCTTCCCGCTGCCCGCCATCGGCGCCGCCACGCAGCGCAACAAGACCCACGGAACCAAGACCGGATCGGCATGGTCGCGGTTCTGGAACCACCCGCTGTGGCAGCACCGGAACCTGACGCTCGGTGTCGTCGCGATCTTCATCTACCTGATCGCCGAGATCGGCGTGGGCAACCTGTTCGTGAACTTCGTCAGCCGTCCCGAGATCGGCAACATGACGACCGAGCAGGCCGGCCGCTACCTCACCTTCCTGTGGGGCGGCATGATGGTGGGCCGTTTCGTCGGCTCGGCGATCATGGCCAAGGTCGATGCCGCCAAGGTGCTGGCGGTGTTCTCGATCGGCGCGTTCATCGTCATGACCGTCACCATCTTCTCCACCGGCATGGTCGCCATGTGGTCGCTAATCCTCGTCGGCCTGTTCCACTCGATCATGTTCCCGACCATCTTCACGCTCGGCATCAAGGGCCTCGGCCCGCTGACGGAAGAAGGTTCGGGCCTGCTGGTCATGGCCATCGCCGGCGGTGCGCTGGTCGCGGTGCAGGGCTGGCTGGCCGACAGCTTCGGCCTGCAGCTTTCCTTCATCCTGACCGCCGTGTGCGAACTCTACATCCTGTTCTACGCGCTGTGGGGCAGCAAGCCGACGCACGCACTGCCCGAGCCCGAGGTGGTGGAGACGGGCGCGGCGTAACGCGCCTTCGGCTCCATCGGTACAAACAGGGAAGCCGGCGGCCCGAGGTCGCCGGCTTCTTTCGTCTCGGCGCCGGTAAGGCCGTCAAGCGCCGCCGGCCCCGCGCCATTACGGCTTCATCGCGCTGCGCGTATCCTCCAGCGCGAGGTCGACCAGCATCTTCATCGCCTCGGCAGCGCCCTCCGCATTGCCCGCAGCGATGGCATCATAGACGCGCAGGTGATCCGGGATCGGGTTGCGCGGCAGCCCGCGCGCGCGCTGCTTGAACTGCGTCGTCCAGTTCACCGCCGCCCCGATGCTAGCGCTGAGCACCTTGAGCGCATCGTTGCCGGTGGCCTGGAGGATCGCATTGTGGAAATCGCGATCGGCGGCGCGGCCCGCCTCGGTGGTCAGCGTGTGCTGCCGCATCGCGGCGAGCGCATCCTTCATCACCCTGAGATCGTCTTTCTCCCGGCGCGTCGCGGCAAGGCGCGCGGCGGCGGGCTCGACTATGGCGCGCAGCTCGAACAGGCTGCGCACGAATTCCACGTCCGGCTCACCCGCGAAGGCCCAGCCGAGCACCTCGGGATCGAGCAGGTTCCACCGCTCGCGCGGCAGCACCCGCGTTCCAGCCTTGGGCCGGCTGGCGACAAGGCCCTTGGCGGCCAGCACCTGGATTGCCTCGCGGTAGGCGCTGCGCGAGACCTTGAGTTCCTCGGCAAATGCCACTTCGCCGGAAAGGATCTCTCCCGGCGCATATTTCCCTGACAAGATATCGGTGCCCAGCCTGTGCGCGATCGCGCCGTGCAAACGCCGGCCGGGACCGCGAATTTCCTTGGCCGGCTCCGCCAGTTCATCTTCCTTGGCAATAACGGGATCAGTCACGAATTCATCCACCTCCGGTGGCGATCGTAACAGCCCTTGTGGGGCGAAGGAACGACAAACGTTGCGTTTGCCGCCCATCCTCAATATGTCGGAGTAAATAGGGAGATCCCATATGACTGAATTCCGTTCCGTGATCGCCGAGACCGGCGAACCGCATGGCGAGCCCCTCGCTGTTCACGGCCCCGCCGACGTAGCGGCAGCCTGCGCCGCAGCCGATGCGGCCTTCGATACCTACCGCGCTACCGGGCGCGAGGAGCGCGCCGCGTTCCTTGAACGAATCGCGGACGAGATCATGGCGCTCGGCGATCCGCTGCTCGATGCCTACACCACCGAAAGCGGCCTGCCTCGCGCCCGTGCCGAAGGCGAGCGTGGCCGTACCTGCGGCCAGATGCGCCTGTTTGCCGACGTCGTCCGCAAGGGCCAGTGGCTGCAGATGCGCATCGACCCGGCCCTGCCCGAACGCGCCCTGTCCCGCCCGGACCTGCGCCTGCGCATGATCCCGGTCGGCCCCGTCGCCGTATTCGGCGCCTCCAACTTCCCGCTCGCCTTCTCGACCGCCGGGGGTGACACCGCTTCGGCGCTCGCGGCAGGTTGCCCGGTGGTGGTCAAGGGTCACCCCGCGCACCCGATCACCGGATCGCTGATCGCCCGGGCCATCCGCACGGCGGTTGCCGCCAGCGGCCTGCCCGAAGGCGTGTTCCAGCACCTCGTCGGCCCGTCGAACGAGCTTGGCGCCGCGCTGGTCAAGGACCCGCGCATCATGGCGGTGGGCTTTACCGGCTCGCGCAGCGGCGGACTCGCGCTGGTCAAGCTGGCGCAGGAACGCGAAGTGCCGATCCCGGTCTATGCGGAGATGTCGAGCATCAATCCCGTCCTGCTCCTGCCCGAAGCGCTCAAGGCGCGCGGCGAGGCGCTGGGCACGGCGTTCGTAGGTTCGCTGACGATGGGTGCGGGCCAGTTCTGCACCAACCCTGGCCTGGTCCTCGCGATCGAGGGTGAAGGGCTCGACGCGTTCATCGCGGCGGCCACCGGCGGCGTCTCGGGCGCCCAGCCGCAGACCATGCTGACCGCCGGCATCGCCGCCGCCTACGCCAAGGGCGTGGAAAAGCTGGCCGGCACGCCGGGCGTCGAGACGCTGGCCAAGGGCGGGGAAGGCAACCGCACCCATGGCAGCGCCTTCCTGTTCCAGACCACAGCCGACAAGTTCCTGGCCGACAAGGCCATAGGCGAGGAAGTGTTCGGCGCCTCCTCGGTCATCGTGCGCTGCAAGGACGAGGCTGAGCTGAAGGCCGTGCTCGAAGGCCTTGAGGGCCAGCTGACCGCGACGCTGCACATGGACGATGCCGACGAAGGCCTCGCCGCGCGCTTGCTGCCAGTGCTGGAGCGCCGCGTCGGCCGCATCCTCGCCAATGGTTGGCCGACCGGCGTCGAAGTGTGCCACGCGATGGTTCATGGCGGGCCTTTCCCGGCCACTTCCGATGCCCGCACCACCTCGGTCGGCAGTCTCGCCATCGACCGCTACCTGCGTCCGGTAAGCTACCAGAACCTGTCGCAAGCAGTCCTGCCGCCCGAACTGCGCGACGATGCCAGGGGCGACGGCGCGCCGCGCCTGATCGACGGCACGCTCACGATCGGCTGACACCCACCAGACCCGAACGGCACGCCCCCGCCGAAGGGCGTGCCGCGCAAGGGAGAGACTACCAGACCATGACGCACCTTCGCCTGCTACAGCACCGCGCCGCCGACGGCACCCGCTCCGTCATTCTTGCCGAGGGTGATGCCGCGCATTTCCTCGAGGGCATCTCGGCGACGCGGGAACTGGCGCTTGGCGCCATCGCCGCCGGTCAGTCGCTGGCGGAAGCAGCGAAGGCGCGCGCCACCGGCGCGGCGGTCGATATCGCTGCCGAACTTGCGCTCGGCCGCCTGCTCGCACCGATCGACCACGAGGATCCCGCCCACCTGCTGATGACCGGCACCGGCCTCACGCACCTCGGCTCGGCGGAAGGGCGCGACAAGATGCACCAGGCCGCCCTGTCGGGTGAGAACCAGACCGATTCCATGCGCATGTTCCTCGAAGGACTCCGGGGCGGAAAGCCGGCGCAGGGCGAAGTCGGCCAGCAGCCGGAATGGTTCTACAAGGGCGACGGGTCGCAGCTCGTCGGCCCGACAGACCCGCTGACCATGCCGGAATTCGCGCAGGACGGCGGCGAGGAGCCGGAACTGGCCGGCATCTACATCATCGGCGGGGATGGCACTCCCTACCGCCTCGGCCTCGCGCTCGCGAACGAGTTCTCCGACCACGTGACAGAGCGCCACAACTACCTGTGGCTCGCCCACTCCAAGCTGCGCCAGGCCGCGCTCGGCCCGGAATTGCTGATCGGCACCCTGCCCGAGCACGTCGAAGGCACAAGCCGCATTCGCCGCGGGAACGACCTGCTGTGGGAAAAGCCGTTCCTGTCGGGCGAGGCGAACATGTCGCACACCATCGGCAATCTGGAACAGCACCACTTCAAATACGACCTGTTCCGCCGCCCCGGCGATGTCCACGTCCACTTCTACGGCACCGCTACACTCTCGTTCAGCGACAACGTGGTGACGCAGGAAGGCGACGTGTTCGAGATTTCCGCGCCGCCCTTCACGCTGCCGCTCGCCAACTGCCTCGTTCGTGCCGCCCCCCGCGCGGTCACCGTCAAGGCGCTCTGACCGATGGAGCCGATCCGCATCGCCGTCGTCGGCGTCGGCAAGATCGCCCGCGACCAGCATCTTCCCGCGATCGCTGGCTCCAGTGCCTTCAGCCTTGCCGCCACGGTCAGTCCGCACGATCCGGGCGTCGAAGGCGTGCCGCACCTCGCCAGCCTTGACGAGCTGCTGGAAAAGGGCCCCGCCATCGATGCGGTCGCGCTCTGCACGCCGCCGCAGGTCCGCTACAGCCTTGCGGCGCAGGCCCTGAAGCACGGTGTCCACGTCTTCCTGGAAAAGCCGCCGGGGGCCACGCTGTCCGAAGTCGCCGCCTTGCGGAGCCGCGCGGACAAGGCAGGCGTCACCCTGTTTGCGGCATGGCACTCGCGCTTCGCGGCGGGCGTCGCCCCGGCGCGGGACTGGCTGTCCGAACGCAAGGTGGCGAAGGTCTCCATCGTCTGGCGCGAGGACGTGCGTGTGTGGCATCCGGGGCAAGCGTGGATCTGGGAACCGGGCGGGCTGGGCGTGTTCGATCCCGGCATCAACGCGCTCTCGATCTTGACGCACATCCTGCCGCGCCCGGTCTTCCTCAAGTCCGCGACGCTCAGCCTGCCCGAAAACCGCGCCGCGCCGATCGCCGCCGACATCGAGTTCCGTGACACCGCCGGCGCCCCGATCCACATGGACCTCGACTGGCGCCAGACCGGCCCGCAAAGCTGGGACATCGTCGTCGAGACCGACGAAGGCACGCTCAAGCTCGCGAACGGCGGCGCGGTGCTGACGCTTCCCTCGGGCACCGTGCACAACGAGGATCTGGAATACCCCGGCCTCTATTCGCGCTTCGCCGCCCTCATTTCCGGCGGCCGCAGCGATGTCGACATCGAACCGCTCAGGCTGGTGGCGGACGCGTTCCTGCGCGGGAGGCGCGAGACCGTCGAACCGTTCCACGACTGATACCCGTGCCCAGAAATAAAACCGGGAGAGACAAGATGATCAGACAGGCCCTGCGCCCCGCCGCTGCCGCAAGCCGGTCGCTGCACGGCAACTGAAGTGAGCGAAAGTCACGTCCTCGGCGACTGGGGTACGAGCCGCCTCAGACTCTACCGCATGAACGGCGGAGAGGTGACCGCTCGCTTGAATGGCCCCGGCATCGGCTCGCTCGAAACCAGCGCCCGGCGGGTGCTGGAAGAGCGGCTCGAAGTCTGGCTGGCCGACGGGCCGATCTCCGACGTGACGCTGTGCGGCATGGCCGGGGCTGCGGGAGGGCTGGTCGAGGCTGGCTATGCCCCCTGCCCGGCCCGCCCCGACGCATGGCTCGGCGCCGGCGCGGCGATCGAGGTGTCCGGCGTCCCGGTCACGGTGATGCCGGGCCTCAGTTGCAGGACGGACGGTAATGTGCCGGAGGTGATGCGCGGCGAGGAAACGCAGATCTTCGGCGCTGCGGCGCTCCAGCCCGATCTCGCGAAGGGCCGTCACAAGATCGTCCTTCCGGGCACCCATTCGAAATGGGCGATCGTGGAGCACGGCACGGTCGCGTCCTTCCACACCCATCCCACTGGCGAACTGTTCGCGCTGCTCGCCGGGCAATCGACGCTGACCGGGCCCGACACGCCGGGCGAAGGCACCTTAGAGGATGGCTTCGCGCGCGGGCTCGAACGCTGCGAGGAACCCCTGACCGCCGCGCTGTTCGAGGCGCGCGCGGCGCGGATGCTCGGCGGCAAATCCAGGGACTGGTCGCGCGGCTACCTCTCGGGGCTGCTCATCGGCCATGAGGTCGCCGTGCGCGCCGATCCCGATACCGCGATCACCCTGATCGGCGATCCTGCACTCGCCAGCCTCTACGAAAAGGCGCTGGCGGCAAGACACTGCACACTCAACCTCGTCGATGGCGACGCGGCGGCGATCGCCGGATTGAAACTGGCAAGAGGCAAGGCATGATGACCATCGAAGACGCTCTGGCTGCCGGCACGCCGCCGATCGCGGCGATCCTGCGCGGCATCCGCACCGACGAATGCGTCGCCATCGCCGAGGCGCTGGTGGACGCCGGCATCGGCATCATTGAAGTCCCGTTCAACTCGCCCGATCCGGCCGGCTCGATCCGGGCGATGGCCGATGCGCTGGGCGCGCGCGCCGCGATCGGCGGCGGCACCGTGACCACTACGGCGATGGCCGACGCGCTGCACGGCGCGGGCGGCACCTTCATGGTCTCGCCCAACGTCGATACCGCCGTGATCGCCCATTCGATCGCGCTCGGCATGGGCGTGCTGCCCGGCTTCCTCACCCCGAGCGAGGCCTTCGCCGCCCACGGCGCGGGAGCCCGCGACCTCAAGCTGTTCCCCGGATCGACCTTCGGCAGCACCTATATCAAGGCGATCCGCGAGGTTCTGCCGCAGGGCACGCGGATCTGGGCGGTGGGCGGCGTCGGCCCGGCCAACATTGGTGAATACCGCGCCGCCGGCGTGTTCGGCATCGGCGTTGGCGGCAGTCTCTACCGCCCGGGAGACACTGCCGGAACGGTCGGCGCCAAGGCGCGCGAGCTGGTCGCGGCATGGAGGGTCTCAGAGCCAGGCGCGTGATCCGCCTGGCCGGTTTCCAGGCAATATCAAGGCCGATCGCGCGCCTTTTCATCGTCATTCCTGGCCCTGCGCCACGCAGCGAAAGCCAATGGGATAAGCCGCGTGGGTCAGGTGCGGTTAGGGCTTGCTCGTAGCTCCCGCCCCGGCAACCAGCCCGCGATGGTGCCGCGAAAGCGCAAGGCGAGCGGCACCGATGCCGCAGCCAGCAGTACGAGATCGAGCGCCAGAACCTCCCCCGCGCTGTCATGGAACGCCGCCATGTGCCAGAGAGAGGTCGCCGCCACCGCCCAGCACAGGTGCATCTGCAGCGCCGCCCCGCGCACGAACCTCGGACTCGCGATCGCGATCAACAGTCCCGCAGCCAGCAATGCCCAGAATACCGCGGCGAGCGGAGCATCGGGCCCGGCCACCATGCGCACCCAGAACGCCGCGACAATGGCAAGCGGCGTACCCCAGACAACCACGCTCCAACCCGCCGCCAGACGGTCACTACGCAGCCCGCGGCGCTCCCTCTTGCGCAGCCAAAGCGTCGTCCCGGTCGCAGTCACGCCCGTCAACGCAAGTCCAAACAGCACATAGGCCAGCTCTACGAAGAATCCGCCGTAGTTGCCGAAATGCAGGTTGTAGGTCGATGCCGCCGCCTGCTGCCCGATCGCGCCGTCCGCCAACCCCACCGGCCCGTGCCAGTTGCCCGCCGCGTCGAATGCATAGGTCTCGCCGTAAATCAGGCGGCGGGGGTGTTCGGCGGAAACCTGAACATGCTGCCCGCGCGTTCCGGGATCGTGCGCGATCACATACGTCGGACGCGCGAACGGCACCCGCCTGGCCATCGCGGTGAGCGCAGCGGCGATGTCGGGGAGCGCGGCCGGCGCCGGATCAGCGGCGGGTTCGGCTCCGAACACCGGCGCATAGACCTTGCCGAGATCGCCGCCGGTATAGGCCTTGGCGAGCATCGTCGTGCCCACGCTGCCCAGGCCGATGATGGCGCCCGTACCGGCGAGCGCGAGGGCGAATGGCAGCGTCCACACGCCGAGCCGGTTATGCCAGTCTGCCCGTGCGAGCTGCGATCCATGGCGGGTCCGCAGCCGGAAAGCGTCACGGAAAATGCGCGGATGAGCAATAATCCCGGTAACGCAGACTGCCGCCAGCGCCACCCCGATCACGCCGACGAGAATCAGGCCCAGCGTCACCGGCAGGGTCAGGTATTCGTGCAGCGCGATCACGAACTCCGTCCAGCTGTGCCCTTCGCGGCCCACTATCCGGCCTTCGCCGTCGACATACCATGCGCCGTGATCGGTGGTGACTACCGCGCGCGGCAGGTCTTGCGTCGGCATGCGGATGTAGAGATGCGTCGTCGGCGCCTTGCCCCGGTCCCTCGCGATCGCGGCGATCATCGCCCGCTGCGCCGCTGCCGGGGACAATCGTGGGCCGCTCTCGGCAACGGAAGGCTCTTCCCAGCGCTGCCAGCGGTCGTGGAATACTACCATCGAGCCGGTCAGGCAGATGATGTAGATCAGGGCTCCCGCCAGAAGCCCGATGGCGGCATGGCCGCTCAGCGCGCGCTGGACGAGTGTCTGCTGTACGATTGTCTTTTGGCGGTTCGTCGTGTCGGTCATGCAATGCTCCACACGGCAGTGCCGAGTGCGGCTGCGACCCCGGCCGGCCATAGCATCTCTGCCGGCCCGCTCCGGGTCATCTGCCATGTCATGATCGCTGCCCACAGGATGGGCTGAAGGAACCATGTCAGGACGACGCTGTTCGCTTCTACCGGGCCATCGCCTCGGACCAGCGCCTGACAGGCGAATGTCAGCCACGCCGCTGCGGCGAATGCGATCGGAACCGCGACGACGAACACCGCGATGCGGCGCATGATATCGGCCCCCACGGGCGGCCGGGAAACGCTAGCGGAAACTTCACGCGGCGCGCGGACCTCGCGGGCAGGAGATATCCAGCCCGCCTGCAACACGATAGCCAGCGCCGCGATCATGCCGGTGGTCACTCCCATCGCCGCGCCCCATGCGCCGTGTTCGCGAACAAGAAGGAACAGCATGATCAGCGCCAGTGCCCAGCCGGCGCTCGCAAGATGGCGCGTGCCGCTCCACCCGAGACGGACCAGCAGCATGGCGGCTGCGATAACGCCGAGACACACCCCTGTCACAGGCAGGTCCACCCTCGCACGCCTAGGCCGCCGTGCCCTGCAGGCAGGGTGTGGCCGGCGCGGCTGTACCGAATTGCGAGGCGGGCATTGTCGTCATCCAAGAAGTTCTCCCGTGGATGACGCTGCATATATCAGTGAACCGCGCTATTGCAACTCGTTCTCAACAATCTGGAGCAAACACTGCTGCGCCGAACGCGAAAAAGGCGGGTGCGCAGTGCACCCGCCTCTTCTCATATCAGGCCCCGACCATGCGGCCGGGTGCCGGGCCGCTTCTTACTTGAAGCGAACGCCGACGCCGGCCATCACGCGCTGACGCGCCGAATTGCCGTGGTAGTTCGAATAGACATACTGAAGGTTGGCATAGACCGGGGTCGAGCCCTTCACCACGTCGTACTCGACGCCGCCGCCAACCTGGTAGCCATCGGCGCGATACTTGTCATAGACAAGCTGCGTGCCGACGGGATCGTCGATGCGGCGGCGCTGCTCCGAATTCACGTAGCCGGCCTTGCCGAACAACATCAGGTCGGGAGTGACGAGGTAGCCAGCGCGAACAGCGGCGCCCCATTCCTCGAAAGCCTTGTGGCAGATGCTGTTGCCATCGGCGAGTCCGGTGCAGTTTTCACCGAAACCGCTGGAACGCCAGTAGCTGCCTTCCGCGCCGATCACGATGCGCTCACCGACCGTACCGTCGAAACCGACGGTGCCGCCGAAGCCGAAGTTGTCGTCGTGGTTGCCTTCGGACTGGAAACGGTCGCCGCCGAAGTTGCCTTCAACGCGAACGCCACGGAAGCCCGTGCCGCCACCGGTTTCCGCGCCTTCGGTCGACTGCGCCATAGCAGGCTGCACGAACGCCATGGTGGCTGCCGCAGCGAGCGTGGAGAGGAGAATCTTCTTCATTTCTATTCCCTGACTTTCATTCATTTGAGAACGTCGTCTAAACATGTCGCCTTCTGCAGAGTTCCCTTGATATAGCCGCTAACGGCACATCGTCAGAATAGTGTTGCATCAACGTCACAGTCTTGCCGCGCCCTATTTATCGTCCGACCCCGCAAAACCGCCTTCGCAAAGATATTGAAAAGCCGCCGGAAATCAGACAACCGGCCCATAGGCGTGCAAAAGTGAACGGTCGATGAGTTTTTTGCCAATAATCTGTACATGTTGGCGCCGGAACCGACTGGAGATGGGCCGGCGGCACCGCCAGAGGGGCGCAGCGGTTCGGCGGTGATCAGCGCTCGATGACGATCGCCATCCTGCATATGACCACGAAGGCGCGCGGCCTGAATGTTACGGGCACCCCGGCAAACCACAGAGCGTAGCGACATACCCTCGAACCGGTCGCCCAAAAATCCCCCTGCCCGCTACCCTGCCAGGGTTTATTGCCGAACTGTCGACAAATACAGATTGCGAGGACCGCCACGGGCGGTCACATGCAATTCCGGTCAGGCAAGTGGCGGAGAGGGTGGGATTCGAACCCACGGTACGGTTGCCCGTACACCGCATTTCGAGTGCGGCGCATTCGACCACTCTGCCACCTCTCCGACTGAGATCGCTATGCGGAGGAAGCCTCCGCCTGGTCGAGCGAAGCGCGCCGGTAGCCCAGTTGTTCGCGCTTGCCAAGCCCCTGTTTCGGCAAAATATGGGGAACAGCATGGCTCATCGCTTGTTACCTACGTGCGCCAAACATATATTGGACAACTATGAACAGGGCTTCCTTCTTCTCTCCACAGGCTGGTCGCATCATCGATGCCCCTCGCCAGACGCGGGCCCGCTTTGCGATCGGCGACGTCGTTCGTCACAAGCAGCACGACTTTCGCGGGGTGATTTTCGACATCGATCCGGTCTTCGCCAATAGCGAGGAGTGGTACCAGTCGATCCCGCTGGATCTGCGCCCCGGACGCGAGCAACCGTTTTATCACCTTCTCGCCGAGACCGAGGACGAAAGCTACGTCGCCTACGTCAGCCAGCAAAACCTGACGGCGGACGGCGAAGGTGGCCCGGTCGAGCATCCCTCGCTGTCACAGATCTTCGACGATTATCGCAACGGACGTTACCAGCTTCGGCGCGGCCTGACGCACTGATCGCGCGAGCCGCGGGCCGGTACTTGCCCGCGCGCGATCAGTTTTTCAGTTTCCAGCCTGAACGCAGCACGAGATAGACGAGCAGCGCCATGGCCGCGTTCAGCAGGCCAATGCCCAGCGCGCTGTGGAGCACCGCCAGGTTTGTGTCGCCGATGTCGCTCTGGCCAAGGAAGCCGAAGCGGAAGCCGGAGATCACGTAGAAGAACGGGTTGAACCGGCTCACCGTCTGGAACGCCGGCGCAAGGTTGTCGATGACGTAGAACGTACCCGACAGCAGCGACAGCGGTGCGATCACGAAGTTGGTGATCGCGGCGTTGTGATCGAACTTCTCGGCCCAGATCGAGGACAGGAAGCCGAGCAGCGACAGGAAGATGGTGCCCATCAGGCCGAACCATACCACGGCCCAGGGATGCGCGACCGACAGGTCGACGCCCGGCCACAGCATCATCGCCCCGGTCAGCACGATGCCCACCAGCACGCCTCGGGTGACGGCGGCCCCCACCATCGCAACCATCAGTTCGCCTTCGGTGAGGGGCGGCATCAGGAAATCGATGATGGTGCCCTGGATCTTGCCGGCGAGAAACGAGAAGCTCGCGTTGGCGAAGGCGTTCTGCATCATGCCCATCACGATCAGCCCCGGCGCGACGAAGGTGGCGAAGTTCACGCCCAGCACCTCGCGGCCGCCCCGCCCCAGCGCGACACTGAAAATGACGAGGAACAGCATCGTGGTGATGGCGGGCGCCCAGATGGTCTGGGTCTGCACCTTGAAGAACCGCCGCACCTCCTTCATATACAAGGTCTTGAGCCCCACCCAGTTCACGCGGTGGATGACAGGCTCTCCCTTTGCCCGAAACCGTGAGGGTTGCGGTATCGCAGAAGGCGTCAGCAGTTCGGTCGAATTCGTTTGATCGGCCATGCCACGGCGACTATCGGCTGCGACCTTGCGAAGCAAGCGGGTACGGGAAATTTCGGGGCGATTCTATGTGTCGCTCCTGAATGGCAAGGCCTAATGGCAGAGATGGAACCGGAATGAGTTGGACCGACGAGCGGATCGAAAAGCTTACCAAGATGTGGGAAGGCGGCGCCACCGCCAGCCAGATCGCGGACGAACTGGGCGGCGTCAGCCGCAACGCGGTGATCGGCAAGGCCCATCGTCTCGGCCTGAAGGCACGCCCGTCCCCGGTCAAGGCCAACGAAAAGCCGGCGCGCCCCGCCGCTCCCAAGAAGGCCAAGCCGGCGGCGGAGTCGTCGGCAGCCCCGCGCGCCGCTGAAGCTCCGGAAGAGGCGGCCGCGCGCGCGCCCT
>Ga0065704_10070804_pt1 | contig 15898 bp, 14 predicted proteins | sample SwiRhicommuniRL2_FD_59091 | JGI IMG/M metagenome (GOLD analysis project Ga0065704, IMG submission 59091) | Switchgrass rhizosphere bacterial communities from Rose Lake, Michigan, USA - RL2 v2 (version 2) | ecosystem: Host-associated > Plants > Roots > Rhizosphere > Soil | place: East Lansing, MI
CATACGCTGATACGTTCGCTCAATATCATGATCCAGTCCGATAGAAAAGCGGATCAGCCCATCCGAGATCCCCATACTTACACGTTCTTCCTCTGGAATTTCAGAGGAGGTCGAACTGCCCGAGCAGGAAAATAAAGTTTTATAAAATCCAAGGCTTACGGCCAAATAACCTAAGTTCTCCTTTTGCATCAGTTCCATTAGTTTGTTCGCCTTATCCGTGGTTCCTGCATCCAGCGTCAATATCCCACCAAATCCATATTCTTTATGCATCATACTTTTTAGTAGTTCATGATGTTTGTGGGAGGACAATCCCGGGTACGAAACCCCTAGTCCGTCCCGTTCAAAGCGTTCAGCGAGATACAATGCGTTATAACTATGCTGCTTCATCCGGATATGGAGCGTCCTTAAGTTTTTAAGAATACTAGCCGCACGGAGGCTATCCATTGTCGGACCGAGCAACATGCAGGCACCCGAATTGACATTTTTTGTATCGTTGATAAATTCCTGTGGTCCACAATAGACTCCACCGACTGTATCGCTGCTACCATTAATAAATTTTGTCAGGCTATGAATCACAATATCTGCTCCCAGCAGACCTGGTGAAACAGATAGCGGTGAGAAGGTATTGTCGACCACGAGTTTTATATTATATTTCTTACAGATTGCCGAAAGCTTCTTTAAATCTGCGACTTCCAATAACGGATTGCTAACACTTTCACAATAGACCACTTTCGTTGTCGGTCGTATTGCCTGTTCGATTGCATCGAAATTACTGATATCGACAAAGCTGGTATCAATTTGAAATGGTGGCAAGAAATTTTTCAGAAAAGCATAAGTCCCCCCATAAATGGTCCTGCTGGAAACGATATGGTCACCACTTTTACAGAGTTGCAATAGTACCGTTGTAATAGCCCCCATTCCCGAAGCTGTTACATTGGCTGCCGCTGTATTTTCCAGCTTCGCCAATGCCTGAGCGAGGTATAGATTCATAGGTGACGAATGCCGTGAATATAAATAACAGCCATCTGCATTGCCCTCGAAGGTATCAAACATCGTCTTGGCTGACAGAAAAGTATAGGTCGAACTATCCGAAATTGAAGGGTTCACACCACCGAATTCACCAAAGTATTGTAAATCCTGTATTTCATTTGCTGCATTAAAGTCTTTCATATTTTTTTACTTATAAAATTGGGCTATTTTAAATTTTATAACAACATTTTATCTGTATATTAGATTATAAATCTAATATTTAACAAAATATTAGAAAATATACCTACAACAGACACACTATATATTTTTAAACCAAAAAATAATCTATGCAATTCGATGAAACGGATAAGAAATTACTGCAATTTCTACAGGAAGATGCCAAACAAACCAGCAAAGAGCTTGCACGTAAGCTTGGATTATCTGTAACGGCGGTGTACGAGCGTGTACGCAAACTCGAAAACACGGGGGTAATTTCCAAATATATTGCCCTCCTGAACAAGCACAAGATTTCTAAGGATTTTATGGTACTCTGTCATGTCAAACTCACACAGCATAAAAAAGAATATATTCAGCAGTTCGAACGGGAGGTGATGGATTTACAGGAAGTCACCGAATGCTTTCATGTTAGCGGTGACTATGATTATATCCTAAAAATCTGCGTGTGCGATATGGAAGACTACCGACATTTTATGCTGAGTAAGCTGACTTCACTACAGCATATTGCCAGTACACACAGTTCATTTATGATAGCTGAGGTAAAAAATACATTGAACATTCTCGTTTAAACAACCTATTAAACGAGAATTAACTACCAAATTCATTTATTATTAAACCAATACACCATTCTTTGATGCGATGGGCTCGGGTAGATTTTCTTCACCCATCATTTGCAATAAGTCAATTTCGATCGTCCGACAGATCGACAACATCGGGATATCAAACATCAGTCCACCAAATGGATTTTCGGTATAATCCCCGACCAACTCCATTACAATATAGATCCATCCGATCACCACACAAAAAGGAATACTTGTCCAGATTCCCCAATGACCTAACTTGGCAAATTCATTTACCAGCCCTAAGGGTAATAGCATGATCAAGATAACATTAAAAACAAATGCTGTACTCGCAAACTGCCTTGGCGAGGGAAACTTTTTGATCCGCTCGGCTTGCCCTTGGTAATCATAAAATTGATTAAGGCAGGTCTGCAATTGTGTTTGATTAAAATCAGAAATAATCTGATCATTTTTCAAGGCATTGATATCTTTTGCCTGTTCGGCATTTAAATAAGTTGCAAAATTTCTATAGCTTGATTGCAGTGCAAATTCCTCCGCTGAAAGGTATTTATGTAAAAAAATAGGTGTCCGGCTATAGTCTGGAAAACCAGCCTTTATTAGCCTATGCCTTTTTACGTTCAATGCCCCAATATGTCTCTTGAGGCTGATGTGCTCCCATTCGGTTGGTATCAAGAGCTGCTCACGCAGTTGATATAACCAAGCAATATGACGATAGGTTATTTTTTTCCTGATTTCTTCCAGATTTTGCTGCCCCCCTTGTTCGGTATTAAAAGCATAAAGCATGGATACAAAGGAACGGCTGGAGTTGACGATCCCACCCCATATCTTACGTGCCTCCCATAACCTATCATAAGCTTGGTTATTTTTAAAACCCACATAAAAAGCCTCTGCTGTACCAATCAGTGCCAGAGGAACCCAAGGAATGATCATCCATTCCCACTGAAAAAAATAATAAACGACAGCAACAAGAGAACACCAGGCTGTCAGCCAGATTAGGTGTACCCCAGCAAGGTTAAAGATCTGTTTGTAATTAAAATATTTTGTTGTGATCATAAAAGGTATATGTCATTAAAGCCTTCCAATATCAGTTAAATCAAAAATCCCTGTTTTTCAAATTGCTTGACCAATTTTGCGGCATCTCTTTCAGCCTCGTTCTCCTCCACCTCATAATTATCCAACAAAACGGCTGTCACACTTTCGACATTAAATTCCTTTCCCTGCAATTCCAACCAGATCTGTACAGCGGTCTCATTAAAGGTATACACCTTAGAAGCATCCAGTTGGTCTTGCCCTGGATAGACTAGAATATGGTCATCGCCCAATTTGCGTAATTGTAAATCTCCTCTAAGTTTCATCTGGCTATTCTTCTTTTTATTTCTATGACATTCAAACCGTCTGTTTAGTTTGTCCTATTACGAAAAAATATATACTTATCCAATGAATTCGAATCGCATTTTCGTCTCCAAGGTGGCTTTCTATCAAAGATAGAAAAGACAGTGGAAAATGCAACACTCGATTTATTATATTATCATATCCTGCAATAAAAAAATTAAAATGGAATAGTGGATAACATAAGTTAACAATTTTATTAAATATATCAGCAATTTTTAAAGGTGTATTTGCGACCTCTATTCTATTGGACGGCTATATCCTGCGAATGAAATAAGAAAAAAGTAAAAAATGGCAGCAGGAGATTATATGAATCTCCTGCTGTCTACAACTCATCTATTTTCATTCCCTAATTCAGTAAGTAGTCTTCCAACAGTAATGTTTGTAAAATATTAAAACTATTATTTGTATTTAATCTAAATAAAGTTATATTTGTCCCGCTTTGAAAAACTTATACTCCTTATCAAGCTGATTGGCAGGAGCATAGTTAAACGATCTAATCATATGTCACTATAAAAACATACATAACGCTAATAGCATGCTTAAGTCAACCTACATTTTTTTCATCTCGGTATTTTTCCTTACCTCCATAGCACAAGCTCAAACGTCCTTTTCAGGGTATGTGAAAGATGCCTTCGGAAAAGCAATCGAAAGCGCCACCGTTACCGTTGTCGGCACCAACCTCAGCACATCAACTGATATCGATGGGTTTTATAAATTAAAAATAGATTCCAAACAGAACCTTAAAATTGAGGTAACCTCTGTCGGTTATATCACGCAAAGCGTCTCATTGAAAAGTAATGAAACGTACAAAGACTTTCAGCTCAAAAAGGATGACCACATGCTGGAAATTGTCAATATAAAAGGGCAAACGGAAAACCAAAAAAAGGTCAACGAAATAAAAAGATCTGGATTCAATGTGAGTGTTGTTGACATGAATCGATATGCCAACCAGACCGCCAATGTGAGCCAAATTCTTCGTACAGCTCCCGGCGTGACATTTCGGGAAGATGGTGGACTGGGCTCTAATTTTGTCTTCCGCATTAATGGTCTTGCTGCCAAGATCTATATCGACGGTGTCCCGATGGATGATTTCGGATCTGCCATGTCTTTAAATAATATCCCGGTTAATTTGGTCGACCGAATAGAAATCTATAAAGGGGTTGTTCCTGCATTTTTAGGATCGGATGCCCTCGGGGGAGCTGTCAACATCATCACCAAACAACGGAATAGACATTTCTTGGATCTCAGCTATAGCTATGGTTCCTTCAATACCCACCAGGCATCTTTAGTCGGGATGTATACCAATCCTAAAAATAAACTATCTATCCGAACAAATGCTTTTTACAACTATTCGGACAATGACTACAAAATGTATACCGAGGAAAAATACGGTATTGTCTTTGAAAAAGTAGTAAATAATAAATTCGTCCCCATTGATGTGGTGAGACGCTTCAATGACCGCTATTATTCGTCTATGGCCCAAGTTGAGATTGGCCTCCGCGATAAAAGCTGGGCCGATCAGTTTTTTGTTGGTCTGACCTATTCCGGAAATAATAAACAAAATCAGCTCGGCGCCACGATCAACAAGCCCTATGGTGGCAGCTGGCGAGAATCGGCCTATATCATGCCTACCCTGAGCTATAAAAAGCAAAATTTCATTGTTGACCGGCTATATGCGGATATCTACGCAAACTATGGCTTTGATATCACCCGCAACAGGGATACAGCACAATATAACTATGAATGGACCGGTAATCCGATCAGCAACCCCAATGGTCAGAGCAGGCGAAAGGAGGTCTACAACAAACAAAACACCAATAGTGTACTCGGAAGGATAAATCTGAACTATGACTTCGACGAAAGCCGCAACCATAGTTTGAACCTCAACTATAATATCAGCAGCAATTACCGCAAAACTTTTGATAAAATAGCAAACAATAATACCTCAGGTTTGCCCAAAAACATGGTTAAGCATATTGCAGGGCTGGCCTGGCAGAGTCAATGGTTTGACAAGCGTTTGGTCACCAATATTGCGATCAAATACTACGGTATAGATACCGATCAGCAGGTTGATCAGCGCAAATTCGGAGATAATAATGAAATCTTGAGTGGTGCTATTATCACACAATCAAAATATCTAGGCTACAAAGGCTATAGCTTTGCTTCCCGTTACCGGATTTTCAAAGATGGCGGAGTTAAATTCTCTGCCGAGCGGGCTTATAATATGCCCGAAATGATTGCCATTTATGGTGATGATCAAAACTATCTTGCTAATTGGGATCTCAAACCTGAGCGTAGCGACAACCTCAACACGGGTTTCTATTATAATACATTTTTTAATGAAAACCATTTTATAAATCTTGACGTTTCGGGATTCTACCGCCTGGCAAAAGATTATCAAAATGTACGTATCGTCACCGAAGATGAACGCGACAAATTTCAGTACTATAATATTCCGGGCGTAAAAATATATGGTGGAAGTTTCGAATTTCGCTATGGCTATAAAGATATCATCACCGCCGCGTTAAATGGAAGTTATGATAAAGCCATCGACAACCAAAAATATACCAACGAAACCAGTCAGGAGGTTAGCTTGTCCTATGGTTATCAAATACCCAACCGACCTTGGACATACGGCAATCTAGATCTTGGTTTTGCTCAAAATGACTGGTTCAGCAAAGGCAGCCGCACACAATTTAACTGGACAACGCAGTATACCAAATGGTTTTATCTGAGCGATAGCCATCTTGGTTCGCTGGCTTCAAAAAATTACATCCCCACACAGCTTGTTCACTCCTTTCTGGTGAGCTATTCCTGGAACCGCAACAGATACAATATTTCTGGGGAGGCCCGCAATATCTTTGATGAACGCGCCTATGACAACTTTCGTCTCCAAAAGCCCGGAAGAACATTTTACGTAAAATTTAGAATATCATTACTATAATTAATCAAACACCATCAATCATCATGAAAACAAATAGACTATTTGGCTATTGTGCATTAGCAGGACTGTTATTATCTTCCTGCAAAGATAGCCCGAGCATCCCTGAAGTTACAGAAACCATACCATCGGCGTATTCTGTTTGGGTGGCTACGGCCAATGGATCGTACCTGTTGACGACCGATAAAATCATGAAGGATACCTTATTGTCGCCTGCGAATAATAAAGGGGTAGACATCACGGGCAACCTACCACAAGCCCGATATGCAGGTTATGCTTATGTTTTCAATGGTTATTATTACTTATCCAATGACGGAACCCGTTTTAGTAAACACCAACTGACAGACAACGGACAATTCAAAGAAGTCGATAATTATGCTTTCCCAACCGATTTCTATCTGGGAAAAGTTGCAGCTCAATTTAGCAGCACGGACGAAATTGTTTTTACGGGAACAGGAGCGAGTGACGCGAACCTGGAGAAAAAAGTATTTGAAAAGGACATCTACTTTATGAATACCAAGGATATGACGATCTCAAAAACCTTAAAAGCGCAGATTCCAACGTTAGACTATACCGTTTACAAACCCGATGGCAGTGTTGATCCGACGATCCTCAACGTTACCAGTATGCGCATTGGCGGTGGAAAAGCGTATTTTGGTTTCTTCTACTATAACTACGATTACAAACCAGTAGACAAGAAAGCTTACGCATATATCTGTGATTACCCAAGCATGCAAAACGGTCATATGATGAGCGACGACAGAGCGAGTTATGTAGCGGGGCACTGGCAAAGAGAGAACTATTCGTTCCTGGATGATAACAATAATCTATATATATTGACCCGTGGTAAAACGGATGGTACCTACGCATTGATGCGTGTCAATAATGGTCAGACTCAATTTGATAAAAACTATCTATTTGACCTAAAAGACTACGCAGTAAAAGGTGGTGACCTTGCTTGGTTGGGTGATGGGAAAGCATACATCAGACCTTATGTGATCGATGTTGCTAATAAAAGAATCGTTGCCAACCTAGCTGAAATGACAGGCGGAGATCCGACGACAACTATCAACCTGATCGAAAATGGTAACCTGTATACTGCCGTAAAAACTCCGGCATCAAAATGGTTTATTTACGAGTATAATATCAAGAATAACAGTGTAAAAAAAGGTGCTGAGATTGATCCGGGCGTAACCCAGGTGTATCACATCAATAAATTAAAATAAGATAGATCACAAAGTCGATGTAAAAATCCGCTCCTTGTAGGGAGCGGATTTTTTAAATAACTTACTGCTAACTCCCCGGCATAAACATATTATTAAATAACTGTGGGTAGTTCTTGGACAGTTCAAAACGCCAGTTATGCATCGGAAAATCATCATTCCGGATCTTGCCATCGGGATCCATCAGGATATACCGCGGTATTCCATTGAATTTAAATAGCTCCCGTAGTGCCAGGTATTCGTCTGACGAAACAATATAACTTTCGAACATATGGTTTTTAACGACATAATCCTTGTAAAAATTCATATCTGGGGTACCACTGCTGTCCGTCACAAAAACAAACACGAGATTGGGATTATCCTTGAGTTTTAATCGTTCCTCTTTCATCCTTTCGATTCCAGCACGGCAGGGGCCACAGGATTCCGCCCAAAAGTCTACAAGAACAACTTTACCACGGTACTTATCCGTCAGCTTTTTAAATACGGTAGCAGATGCAGTCTGCGGCAACGCATAACCATCCCTGGTTTTCTTTATTCTGGTCTTTAAAGCCAGCACTTCCCTTTTTAGTTCACTATTGGTCAGAACCGCCAATAGACTGTTAGAAATCGTCGTAATCCGAGCGGTATCCCCAGCAACTGACAATCTGTTTTTCAAGGTCCGTAGTTTTGCGACTTCAGTAACCAATGTTCCGGCTATCGCTGCATTGGCCTGTCGATTAGATGAATCCAATGCCTGATATATATCCCCTTTTCGCTGATTCATTATTACCTTATTAAATCCATCTAGACGAAACAGCGGAGAGTACTCAAAACGATTGATAAACGTTGAAAATTGTCTACTAACGAATAGTGTAGGATCATTAAGGTCTAAGCGTTTTATAAAATCGAAATAATCCGCCGGAAGTTTTCCCTTGAGGTTGGGATTGGCCGTGTCCTGCTGTGCAAAGTACCTACTATACATCTCGGCATCAAAAAGCTGTACTGCATAATTGATTGCCACATCGCTTTGGATCAAATGCTTTATTTTAGCGCTATATTTTGATGTTGTCAGGCGTCTGTTTACATCCTGTTGAACAGAATCCCAGATGGAGACAAGCCTTTCTTTGGTTTTTTGTATTGGTTTTTCTGTCAAGATCTTATCAAGATGCTGATAAAATTCACTTTGACGGTTGTCCCATTTAAAATCTTTTAGCTGTTGGTTGTCCAATGCAAGTGGCCCACCATACTGTAACAATTCCAGTTTTTTATCTGGGGAAGTCTTAAAAATCAGGGCTAAGGTTTGACCGGGTTCAATATAATACTTATAAATCTCATCATTAAAATACACATAAGACATTTCCGGATTAGTAGCCAGATAACTGGTCTCAAAACGGCCATCGGGATAAATACGGATTGCCGCTGGATACTGCTCCGTGGTCAATTGATTACCACAATAGATAATACCACTTGCAAAACCAAGCTTGGAACTATAACCTTCAATATAACCAATAATACGCACAGTATCTGGTCTGAATAAATTTTTATCATAGTTTTTTAGTACTGTTTTGATCTTCGCCTTAGCGAGTTCCTGCTTCATCCAACGATCGGGATCAATGGTTGCAGTTTTTTTCGAAGATGTTTGCGCCGCTGCAAACGAAAAATTCAAAAAAATAAAAAAGACTATAAGTGGAAATTTCATAACTAATGGCTTTTAATCCCTTTAAGTTAAGCATTTTACACCAAACAAACTAAAAGTTTCAAGGATACAACCCTTAAAATGTGACGGATAACCCGATTCCTCTCTCCTAAGAACTACTTTTTCATTTTCTTTGGGACAATTCGCTCGCTCAGCCGTCATATAGTATATAGACTTAATTTTTTATTTATGAGGGTTTTCACCTTTTTATTTGTAGCCGATATTGTGCTGTGGCAGTTACTCGCTGTTCTGGAATTTATGCTAAAAATCTATTCTCTATATATGCTTTTCAAACACCGCGAACGGTACCGGCCTTTTCTGCTTCCATCTTTTTTAATGATTGTCCTTGTACCGCTATTCGGTAGCCTGATTTTCCTTTTTACAACTAAGGTCAAGAACAATAGTAATTTAACCTAGACAAATCATCTGGTCTTTTGAAGACTGACTGATACACTGACCAACATGAAACTAGGCATCTACCCTCACCTAATCAGATAGATCTTTTAAAGACTGCAGCAGCAGCTCGATAGCATCAAAAGCGAAACAATTAAAGTTTTCGGATCTATCTGAAGAACAGAAATTTTATTTCGTCTTTTTTAAGACAATTTTCAATTTCGATTGTCTATATATAGAAATTATAAACTTAATTAGCATGAAAACAAAATTCCTTATTATCATTCCAATGGTTATGGCAATTTTTTGGAGTATTTCCGGCTGTCAGAAACCGACCGGAGAACTTACACCTACGGATCTCGCAGGAGAAAAATTGGCAAAAAAAGCGATCGTAAATGCGACTGATACAACCGTTAAAACATTTTCAAAAGAACCTGTAGCAAATGCTGCTGTAGTGGCAAAGAAATTTAAATTTCCAAGCTCGAGTACCGATGTCAAAAAAATTCTCATGCATGTTTACTTGACCTGTCCGTCGGGGGGCTGCCCTCCCTGGGATGTCTATGCCAATGTCCGATTGATGAAAAGCAATGGTGACGACAACAAGACCTACGGTTATGAATTGGGACGATGGATTACGCCTTACGGGAAAGATAATACAAGTATCCCCGGTGGCTGGGTCATCGATGTAACAGATTTTCGCTCACTACTTATCGGAGATGTTACCTTAGAAACACGAGCGGAAGTATGGAGCGGTACATGGGAAGTCTCTATAGATTTCGAGTTTCAGAGGGGAACGCCAACCTATAAATATAGTGCTGTTGTCCCTATCATGCAATACAACGACTGGTCCTGGACTGGAATTAACTTTGGCAAAGGTACAGTGACAGCAAATAACTACAACGGAAAACAAACGGGCTTTAACATCAGTGGCATGCCTTCAAATATTGAGCGTACTTCATTCAGAAGCATTATTTCGGGATGGGGTCAAGCCTATCCTGCCGCTCCAGGTGGCCGAAGATTCGCTGAATGGGCGTTTCGCAAACATGGAATCAGTATCGATGACAGCCCAACTTTTGTACATGATATGAATGGGCTTGGATGTGCTGTGAATCCCAAAGTTGTCAAAAACCAAGCTGGGAACTGGACACCTGACAGAGCGGGCTGGTGTCCTGGTCTAGAAGTACCTGTGCGCACAAATGTATTGGCATCACCAAAAGCTGGTGGTTCTTTCACCTTCAATTATGTACTCCAGGAAGATCAGTGGAATCCAAATAATCTAACCGAAAAATGGCGGGATAACGGCGTTGACACTGGTGGTGCTTATTATGCTCTCTCTACCTATATGATCATCGAGAGTAATTCTCCGATAAGTGGGTCACCTGTAGTGAGCAATAGACCTTAATCGTTCGATAAAAACTGTAGATACTAAAAATGGAGTGTAAAGAAAATTACACTCCATTTTACTATTGCTTTCAATACTGATTGACCTGTTTATTCGAGATTCAGCTTTATGGTCGAATTGTCCCGAAGAAAATTAAATTTCTTCAAAATAGATCAATATTGAAGTTCCAGTACCGGTCTGTTTGCCACAGCTTCCTTGCTACTAAATGCCATATCATTGGTTGACGAAGCAGCTCCAGTGTTCAGAAATAGAAACGATACTTTACGATCTGTACCTGTCAGCTGTCTGTTGATGGCATTGGTAACATCAATGCTTTGAAGACCCACACCCGAAATAACGATCTTCCCGGCCGATACTGTATCCATTGGCGCATTATTCCAATTGATGGTATTTTCCAGCCAAGAGCTTGTACCAGTAGTATAGATATTGATTGTACGCTGCGGCGATATCAAATTTGACATACGATTTGCGCGCATAAGATACCGCATCAGATTTTACGATCAGGTCAGGCAATGTACCATAATTGGTCCCCGCATAGGTACCATTGCGCACATAGGCATCGGCAAGACTACTGCCGGCCTGTGAAATTACTGTATGTTGAAAAGCACCGACATCTGGATTGCCCGCTGGTAAAACATTGCCGACAAAATCTTTTCCGCCATTGCCCTCAATCAATATCCCCGCATTGCGCACTGGGGAATTGGGATCAACATCATAGCCCTTCGCAACATCAAAACCCGTTCCGGCAGCCGGATTTAAGAAAGCAGGATCTGTATAAAAATTATTGCTCAATGGTGCGGTTCCCCAGTTGAATGCCGTAAAGACATTGCCGGGGTAAAGGTTATTGTTATTAAACCTTATCTTCTTTTCCCACCACCGTGGATGACTGGTCGCACCTCACCATCATATTTGTCAAGCACAATCGCAGCCCCGCTGGCTCCAGAACTTTTGATATGCAGGGTGTCATTCCATACGCCGCCACTCTTGAAAAAGGATCCTGTCCCTGGACTGAACACTGAGGCATTAATTTTCGCGAGGGTCTTCCATGCGGATCCGGCACTTGTGCCGACACTGTCATCGCTGCCGGATGGGTCGATATAGTAGGTTGTGCCCGATGCCGTGCCATTGGCGAGCGCCTTTGCTTTAAGTACATCATTTGCAACGAGTTTGTCAGATTCCTTGCAGCTCAACAAGCCCAGCAGGGCAATTGAAATCAGCATAATAAATTGTTTCATAATTTTGGTTTAAAATTTTATCGTAAGGGTTATTCATTAACACTTAGTACATAACATATAAAATCAAAAATTGTCCTGAACTATTTTCAAAAATTATATATTTTCTTTACTGAACCCTCAGCTTTACTGTCATTCATCCCATGATTGAGGCCCCTATTGCCGCCAATACTTTATTTTCAATCCACAAGTGAAAATAATTTTAGCGGACAGACAAAAGCGCTTTGTAAATAAAGCCGAAACACGCTACTTTTACGGTAGGTAAAAGCGAGAATATGAATTTTATTGACGACATCCATCCCATCTTATTTTCCATTATCGTGGGTGGTATTATTGGCCTTGAACGAGAGTATCAGCTGAAATCGGCAGGATTGCGGACCATGATATTGGTTACTTTGGGATCCTGCATGTTTACGATGCTCTCCTTGAGTCTGGGTGGACCGGGAAGTCCCGACCGTATCGCTGCCAATATCATTACGGGAATAGGTTTTGTGGGTGCAGGTGTCATCTTTAAAGAGGAAAACCGTGTATCGGGTCTTACCACAGCGGTCACGATCTGGATCTGTGCATCACTGGGCATGACCATTGGTGCGGGTTATTACAAAGAAGCAACAATTGGTTCCATTGCCGTCTTCTTAATGCTGATTGTCTTTAAATACATTCAGAACATTATCGACCGGATCAGTATGCGCTATACCTACGAGATTACGCTTCCTTATGATGAGGCTGTTCTGACCAAATATGAAGGGATCTTTAGGCAACATTCCCTAAAAGCAAAAAGGGGTAAACAGATCCGACGTGGTGGGAAATATACCGTCATTTGGTACGTACAGGGCACGACCCAGAATCATGAAAATTGTGCAAAGCTGTTATTTAATGATCCGACAATCGACGAGTTTAAATTCTAAGTCTTTTACCCCTTCTGACTTTGGCGAGGCTATTGATTTTAGAATTGAGGTACTAACGTTATTCTTTCCTATCTATAATTTCTGAGCCAAGCAATAATTTTCTTCAACAATAGTATTTTCGGAAGACGTATATGAAATAAAAATGAGGTTGTCACTTCACACTTTGGACAACCTCATTTTATTATTGTACCAGGCAATTAATCATACAGTAGCTGACTTACTAAAGTTGCAAATTCAATTCCTGCTGTTGCTGATTTCTAAAGACATTAACTTTTGGTTGATCGGCGTGGACATGTTTTTTAATCGCTTGCTGCAGATCTGTTAATTTATCTGTCTTCTCACCTTGATAGTTTAGCACCACATCGCCTGTCCGCAAACCGCTTTTATAGAGTGTACTCTTTTCCTCCAATTGGAGGACCAATACACCAGCGATCGATGGAAGACCTGCCGCTGATTGTTCGCCCAATGTCTCAACAGTCTTAAATTGTCCGCCTTTCCAAGCCCACTTCACGCCCTGCTCTTTTGTGTCTTTTTGAATCAGCTCCGGTATCTCAGGGCTGGCAGCGAGGCCTTTCAATCTTTTGCTGGTCACACCAAAATGCAACATATCAAAATTTTTGAAACCTTTGTCTTTCCAATTCTTCAATCGAAAATCGCCTAGAGCAGGTGCGACAAAATTCATTGCAACAACACGTCCATGTTTTTCTATGCCTTTGGCCTGATCTTTTTGAAGATCTTCTTGTCGTGCGTAAATATTGTAATCCACCTCATCCCCCCAATACTTCACCTGAATATCTTGATGGGCATGCATCACAATATTATTGCGAAAGACATCATGGCTATTTTGGAACCAGACATGGGGATGAAAACCATTGTTGAGCATCACATTGTTATATACTTCGCGGTAAAAACCCTCCCTCAATTTCAACCCGCCACTTAAACACAAGTTATTGTATATTTCATAGTTGGAGGATCCATCATCCAGATCAATGTCCCATCCGTGATCACAGCGAAAACGGTTGTCGTGAATTTTGGTTGTTTTGACCGCATCTAGTAAGATCAAGCTTGGGTGAGCTGCTGTCAGCTGATCCATCTTGTTTCTATCAGGATGCCAAAAACGATCACGTCCCCAGGAATTAAACGCCCCATGATCGCTGGTTTCCAGCACGGTGCTAAAAACATCATTGTAAGCGATCTCATGACCGCCCCAGGTACCGTCACCTACATTGATCCCTGCGCGGGGTACATTGTAAATTGTATTGTGCAAAATACGCAAAGACTCTGCCATAGACACTTGTACACCTGCCACTTGTTTTTCGATCAGACCGATGCTGTGGATCAAATTGTCACTGGCTTCACAATCCATGGGGTAATTATTACTTTTAGGACCTTTGAGGGTGTCCATCTGATCGAGTGGAACAAATTTTTCATAGCGAAACGCAGGTGAACGTACAGCCTCGGGATCACCTACAAAATTGATGGCACCGGCACCGATCTCTTCGATACGATTACCACTGATCTTTACACCACGGTTGTAATTGTTAACGAAAATCGCATTTCCACCCAATTCGATAAAATCATTGGCATGAAGGCTACAGTTTTCAGCACCTTCGATCTTCACTGCTCCTTGACGATAGATGGTCCAGTCGCTACGCAACAAAGGTTCGGCTGTTTTCATAAACGTAGGTGCAGTATGCGTAAAGCGGATACCGCTGACTTCGATATCGTGCACTGGATTGTTGGCAGATCCAGCAATTGTAATCAAATTTTCCAGCTGTGGTGCTACAAATTTCAATTGATTGGGGTCTTTACCTTTAGATGGCATGTAATACAGCGTCGCTGTCCCCTCATCCAAATACCATTCTTGTGCAGTGTCAAGTTCTTCAACTATATTCTCGACATAGCGGTAGGTTTCATGCATTGGGCTTGGTCGGTTATTTTGCTCTCCCCCCTTGAGTGTAACCTTTGATACTCCATCTTTTCCGGTAATACGATAATGGAATCCACCCCAACGACCTGAATGTAGAGCATGTACGATCCCTCCTGTCGGGTTTTTCCAGGTCGCAACACGCTCCGGACTCAGTGCATCAACATCATATCCCTGAAAGGGTAATACGGATGCATCATAATTTGGATACCGCGCCCTGACGAGATGTGCATTGTCCGCATAAAGGCTTTGGAAACTCATTCCTGCAGGGACTTTAGTTTTCCATATGCCTTTTTCTCCTTGTTCCCATTTCAAATCAAGAAGTTTAGCTCCGCTGAAGATGACTTGCTTTCCGTCTGCTGCTTTGATACGCAAAGGTTGCTTTTTTGTACCTGATCGTGCTGCAGTTATTTGAATTGGTTTGTCGAGATAGTAAGTACCTCTAGTAAAGATAATTTCAATGCCTGTTGTCGCTTTTCCCTGTTTGGATTTTTCAACTGCTTTTAAAGCCGCTTCGGCTGTAGCAAACGGCCGCGCTACCGTTCCCGGATTTTGGTCATTGCCCTTTGTACTAACATAAACTCGCTTGATCGTACCAGACTGTTGCGCTTTTGTGGTAAAAATAGGTGCACAGCTCAGACCAACAAACAATAATTTGGGAACTAAACTTGGTTTTATCTTCATAATTTTAATATTTCGTTTGGTCAATCTTAGTTTCTTATGAAAAATAAAAGTAACTACTTATGATAAAGACGAAAATAAACGAATTTATAGTAACACATTCATTTATTTTAATTATTTTATTTTGCAGGGCGACTATACCGCCACCTTTTTATTTAATTTTGCTCTAATCTACCTTTGTCTCTTTTTAACTATCCAACTTTCAGTGAATTCGCTTTTCTTTTGGGATAGCCTGTTGTTTCATATTCCTGCTATTTGTACTTTCTCTACCCCTAATCAAATCCTGTTAACTTATATAAGGGATTTTGTGGTACATTATTGTTTGTCGCTTCGGTGG
>Ga0065704_10001355_pt1 | contig 15867 bp, 18 predicted proteins | sample SwiRhicommuniRL2_FD_59091 | JGI IMG/M metagenome (GOLD analysis project Ga0065704, IMG submission 59091) | Switchgrass rhizosphere bacterial communities from Rose Lake, Michigan, USA - RL2 v2 (version 2) | ecosystem: Host-associated > Plants > Roots > Rhizosphere > Soil | place: East Lansing, MI
CGATCACCGAGGCGTCGCGCTCCATCTCGAGGTGCAGCGCTTCGTTGAGCGCGTCGCGGAACGATTTCTGTGGCATGGCGCGTCGGCTCAGTAGGAGATGTAGACGTCGGTGGCGACTTCGCTTTCGGCCGGCGGCGGCGCGGCCTTGGCCGTGGCGACCGCGGCATCGATCAGCGCGAGGACCTCCGCGTCGATCGCGTCGAGCCGCTCGGCCTCGAGCCAGCCCTCGGTGGTCACGCGCCGGCGGAAATTGACCAGACAGTCCATCGACTCGCGGTGCCGCTTCACTTCGTCCTTGGCGCGGTAGTTCTGCGGGTCGCCTTCGAAGTGGCCGTAGAACCGCGTGATCATCGGCTCGAGTGTCGCCGGGCCCGCGCCACGGCGTGCGGCCTCGATCAGGCGGCCGGCGGCCTCGTACACCGCAAAAAAGTCGGCACCGTCGCATTTCTCGGCCGGCATGCCGAACGCGCGTGCACGGCTCGCAATGTCCTTCGAGCCGACCGCGTAGTCGCAACCGGTGTGCTCGCTGTAGCCGTTGTTCTCGAACACGAACAGCGCAGGCACCTTGAGCACGACCGCCATGTTCATGGCCTCGAACACGGTGCCCTGGTTGCAGCTGCCGTCGCCGCCGAAACCGACGCTGACCCTGCCGTCGCCGCGGTTGCGGCAGGCAATCGCCGCACCGACCGCGAGCGGCGGGCCACCGCCCACGATCGCATTGGCACCGAGCATGCCTTTGGTCACGTCGGCGATGTGCATCGAGCCGCCCTTGCCCTTGCAGAGCCCGTCACGACGGCCGTAGATCTCGAGCATCATGCCGGTGACGTCGCAGCCCTTGGCGATGCAGTGGCCGTGGCCGCGGTGCGTGCTGACGATGTAGTCGGCGTCGTCGAGGTGTTCGCAGACACCGACCGCGACGGCCTCCTGGCCGGCGTAGAGGTGCGTGAACCCGGGAATCTCGCCGGTCGCGATTTCCACGTGCAGCCGCTCCTCGAACTCGCGGATGGTCTTCATCTGGCGGTAGGCGCGCAGCAGGCGTTCCGCCGACAGCGGCGGCGTCCCGCGGCTCGCGGCGGCGGTGCGTTCAGCATTCGAACTCGATGCAGTCATGTCGCCTCGCGGAAGTGGATCGTCAGACCGCGTCGGCCGGTTTGCCGCCCGGCCCATAGACGTAGTCGTCGATGACCTTGTGGAAGTGGCGGATGCGCAGTTCCTGCGAGCCGATCCAGAGGCCCTCGAAGGCTGCCGAGTGCATCCCGGCCTGCACGCCCGGCAGGTTCGCCGCGTCCTGGTCGAGCACGAGCCCGATCGACTTGTCGCCGTGCCGGAAGTGCTGGTGCCGCGGCCGCTCGGGGCGCTCCTTGCCGTCGGGCACGAGTTCGAGCGTCCAGATGTCGTAGAACATGCGGTCGGGGTCGGTCGGGTGCGGCCGCTGCCGGAACAGCATCAGGTCGTCGGCGTGCACGTTGAGCGTGACGTTCGGGAAGATCAGGTAGTGGTAGTCGTCGGTGAGCTGGTCGTCGTTGAGCCGCGAGTAGTCCTTGCCCTGCGACGGCCCGTGCTTGCGCTTGAACTGCTGCACGTCGCGCCGGATGTTCTCGAACGGCTCGTCGTAGTCCGCAGGGTCCATGCCGGCGGCCTTCATGATCACCTTGATCGGGTCGGGGATCGCCGGCGGGCGACGCACGCGGGGGCTCCAGGTCGCGAACGGGATCAGGTAGCGGTTGTGGCGCTCGTAGCAGTCGATCTGGATGTCGAGGTCGTGCAGGTACCACATCAGCTGCGGGTGGATGCCCTGCACGTGGTAGCTCTCGTTGAACGCGTCGACCGAAGCCTTCCAGTTGCAGTGCCACTCGACCGTGATGTCGCGCGTGAGCGCCATCTTGTCGAAGTTGTACGGGTCGAGGTGCTGCGGGATCGGGTCGAGGAACTCGCGCAGCGGCTGCACGTCCGGGTTCAGGCTGAACCAGACCATGCCGCCCCAGCGGTCGCAGGGCAGTTCAACCAGGCCGCGGCAGGGCGGGGCGCCCTGTGGGAATGTCTCGAGGTCCGGGATGCGCTTGAACGAGCCGTCCAGCGCGTACTCCCAGTGGTGGTACTGGCACTTGAACGTTTCGGTGCTGCCGACGCCGGCCGGCCGCAAGCGGTTCCCGCGGTGCAGGCACACGTTGTAGAACGCGCGCACGCCGCCGTCCTCCTGCCGCACGATCAGCACCGACTCGCGGCCGATGTCGGTGCAGACGAAGTCGCCCGGTTCGGCAAGGTCCGATTCCAGAGCGCCGAGCAGCCAGACCTTGGTCCAGATCCGCTCCCACTCGAGCTGCATGAACTCGGGCGAGGTGTAGCGCTCCTTGCGGATGATGTCGTGGCCGAGCTCGGGGTCCGGCGCCTTCTCCACCGGCGTCATCGGGCTCTGCTCCGGCGTCACGCGCTTGACCTTGCGATAGGCCGGCGTGCGCGAGGCGGAGTGCAGCGGATCGTCGTTGGAACTCATGGCAGTCTCACTCCCGCTCAGGTCGCGCCCGCGGCCCAGCGCAGGCTGCGACGCAGCAGTTCCTGGAACGCGGGCACCGGCCAACTGCCGCGCTCGACCGAGGCGTATTCGTCCATCAACGGCCGCATGTCGTAATGGCCGCGTGCGTGGCCGAGCGTCAGGTACAGCACTTCGCCCGCGCCGACGCGCTTCAGGTACATGACCGGCCGCGGCTCGTCGCGACTCCAGTCGCGCTCGGCAAAGCCCTTCGCCTCGCCGCTCCAGCGCGTGTGCAGCAGCGTCTCGAACGGCGGGTGCAGTTCCATCAGGTAGAGTTCGTCCTCGGCGTCGAACGGTTCGATGCCGGCAACCAGCGGATGGGTCGGCGCGGTCACCTCGACGCGGTACGGCGCGATCGGCGGGTGCGCGACGAACTGGCTGCCGAGCGTCTCCATGAACGTGCGCGAGTCGCGTGGCGCCTCCCAGCCCCGGCCCTTGGCGTAGCGCAGGATCGAGTTGGTGCCGTGCAGCGCGAGCCAGCGCTTGCCGCCGGCGACGTAGTCGCGCAAGCGCTCTGCGGTGGCCTCGTCCGGAACGATGTCGACCGTGTAGGTGACGAGGAAATCGCTGGCCTCGATCGCCGCGACGTCGCGGTAGTCCTCGGCCATGCGCGTGCGCACGCGCTCATGCTCCGCCAGCAGGCCGAGCAGTTGCAGCCGCGCGTAGTCGATGTCGTGGTAGCGGCCGCCACAGACGAAGTACGCGTCGATCGCGGCCTTGGCCATCGTCAGAACCGCACGCCCTTGGTGTAGCCGTTGTCGGCCACGACGTTGGCGCCCGTGATCAGGCTCGCGGCCGGGCTCGCCAGGAACGCGACGACACGGGCGACCTCGTCGGGCGTGCCCATGCGACCGTTCGGGATCTGGCGCACGGTCGAGTCGTAGAACTTCTGGTTCGTGCCCTTGATCATTTCCCAGGCGCCACCCTCGAAATAGATCGGGCCGGGGCAGAGCGAATTCACGCGCACGTTGTGCTTGCCGACGAACTGCGAGAGCTGCTTCGAATAGGTGATCAGCGCCGCCTTCATCGCGTTGTAGGCCATCGGCGCCGCGAAGGTCTCGATCGCATTGGTCGAGCTGATGATCACGACCGAGCCCTGGCCCGACTTCTTGAGGTGCTCCATGAGCGCCTCGCAGCCGCGCACGGTGTGCAGCACGTCGATCTCGAAGTTCTTCCACCAGTTCTTTTCGCTGTCCATGCCGCCGCCCGCGCTCACGTTGGCGACGAAGATGTCGCAGCCGCCGAGGCCGGTCGCGGTCTGCTCGAGCCAGGCCTTGTAGGCCTCGCCGTCACGTACGTTGACGGAGGCACCGATCGCATTGACACCGCGGCCGCGCAGCGCGGCGGTGGCCTCGGTCACCTCGTCCTCGTTGCGGGCGCAGAAGCCGATGTCCGTGCCTTCCGCTGCGAGCAGGTCGACGATGGCGCGACCGATGCCGCGCGTCGCCCCCGTGACGATCGCCTTCTTGCCTCTCAGTCCGAGATCCATTGGCTTGCTCCGCGAAATCGTGGGCCCGGCTCGACACGGGCGATGGACCGAGTATAGACAGGCCCTCGCCTGAAAGAAACAGTCAGGACTGTTTGTTTTAAAGGACGGGTGCGTCGAAGCGGACGGCCCGTCAGCGGGGCTCGTCACCGACGCCGGCCGACCTCACTGCACGGTGAGCGCGTTGTCGATCAGCAGTTCGGCACCGTTGACGTAGCGGGACTCGTCGGAGGCGAGGAAGACGACCAGGTTGGCGACGTCCTCGGGCTTGCCGAGGCCGGTCGCGGTGGTCTCCCAGTACGACATGTCCATGCCGAGCGTCTTGGTCGCGTCACGCACCATCTGCGTGTCGATCGCGCCGGCGTGGATGGAATTGCAGCGCACGTTGTACTGGTTCATCTGGCAATGCACGGCGATCGCCTTGGTCATGGCGCGCACGGCGCCCTTGGCGGCGCTGTACGCGAAATAGACCGGGTAACCGAGGTGCGACGCGACGGAGGACATGTTGATGATCGAACCGCCGCCGCTGGCCTTCATCGCCGGGATCGCGGTCTTGCAGCCGAGGAACACGCCCTCGGACATCACGGCGTTCTGGAAACGGAAGTCCTCGAGCGTGCACGCCTCGGGCGTGGCGATCCGGACCACGCCCGCGTTGTTGACCAGCACGTGCAACCCGCCGAAGAGCCGTACGGTTTCGGCGACGACGTCCTGCCAGCGCTGCTCGTCGCGCACGTCCTGCGGCAGGAACACGGCGCGGCCGGGGTGGCTCGCGTTGATCTCGTCGGCGACCTGCCGGCCCGCGCCCTCGTTGACGTCGGTCACGACCACGCGGGCCCCTTCGCGTGCGAGCGCCAGTGCGTCGGCGCGGCCGAGGCCTGCCGATCCGCCGGTCACAAGCGCCACCTTGCCTTCGAGTCGACCCATTTGCGAACTCCCCCGACGTCACGAAACCAGGCCCGCAGGCGGGCAGGTGCGGCCGACGTTAGCAGTCAGCCATGTTGGTTTCAATCAGCTTTGACTTTTCCAGACACGGACGACATGCTCGCGTTTGCTGACATTCCAGGACGCTTTGGCATGAAGTCCCCGACCCGCAACGCCCCCGACGACGTCGCCGTCCCGGCGGGATGGCAGGCACAGAAGAGCGCCTCGACGCGCCTGCAGATCGTCGAATCGGCGCTGCGCTGCGTGGTCGACCTCGGGTACTCGTGCACGACCACGACGGTGATCGCGGAGAAGGCGGGGCTGTCGCGCGGCGCGATGCTGCATCACTTCCCGTCGAAGATCGACATCGTGCGTGCCGCGGTCGAGCACCTGCACGCAAAGCGCCTCAAGGCGTTCCGGCGGGCCATCGACAAGCTGCCGCGGGACGACACGCGCGTGCGCCGCGCGCTCGAAGCCTACTTCGAGCACGTGAAGCATCCGATGTACGTCGCGTTCCTGGAGTTGTGGGTCGCGTCGCGCACCGACCCGGAACTGCAGGGCATCCTCAAGCCGGCGCAGGAATCGTTCGAACGCGAGTGGTACAAGACCGCGGTCGACCTGTTCCCCGAGTGGCGCGGCTCCGGCGACAATTTCGACATCGCGCTCGCCCTCGTGCATTACGTCATGGACGGCCTCGCCGTGAACCTGCTCACGCACGACATCGGCGAGCACGAGCGCCGCATGATCCGTTACCTCGAGGAGCGCCTGCGCGAGCTTGCCGGGCAGAAGCAGGCCGCACCGGCCGAAGCCTGACCGGTCGTCCCGCGTCCCCTCAGCCCGCCGCCTTGGGCGGTGCGTGCGCGCGCAGGCTCGTGGAAATCTCGCGCTGCGTCGGGTTGCGTCGCAACGTGAGCCCGCCGTTGACCTGCAGCACCTGGCCCGTCATGAAGCACTCGTCGCCGGCGAGCCACAGCGCCGCGTCCGCAACGTCCTGCGTCGTGCCGATGCGGCCGAGCGGGTACTCCTTGACGAACGCCTCGGCGAGTCCGGGCATCTGCACTTCCTTTTCGGTCATCGGCGTCGAGGTGAGCCCTGGGGCGATCGAATTGACGCGCACGCCCTGGCCGCCGAACTCGTTCGCGAAGCAGCGCACGAGCGCCTCGCCGGCGGCCTTGGTCGCGATGTAGGCGGCGTGGTTGTTGAGCAGCGCGTGTACCGAGGCCGACGACACCTGGATGATCGAGCCACCGCCGGTCGGCGTCATGCGCGAGACGAACGACTGCAGGAAGAAGTAGGGGCCCTTGAACTGCAGCGCCGCGAGACGGTCGAGTTGTTCCTCGGTCGTGTCGAGCAGCCGCGCCATGAGGCCCCAGCCCGTGCAGTTCACCGCGACGTCGATGCGGCCGAACAGTTCGAGCGCGAGGTCGGCGAGCGCCTCGACGTCCGCCTTGCGCGTGATGTCGCAGGTGGCATCGTGCCCGCCGATCTCTGCCGCGATCTCGCGCAGCGACTCGGCGTGTCGTCCGGCGACGAGCACGCGCGCGCCTTCACGTGCGAACGTGCGTGCCATGACCTGGCCCATGTTGTCGCGACCGGCCGCGCCGAGGATCACTGCAACCTTGCCTTCGAGACGTCCCATCGCGCGGTCCTCTGGTGGTCAGGTGCGCAGCCGACGCACGGGACGCGAGCCGTCCCAGCCGTCGGCGCATTTGCGCACGTGGGCATAGAACCGGCGCAGGTCCTCGCCGGGCTCGTACAGCTCGAGCATGTGGCCGAGCGTCATGCTCAGGTCGACCATCGCGAAGTCGACGCCGGTCCCGGTCCGTGCCTCGAGCGCGATCGCATGGCCGCGTTCGCGTTGCGTCTGCAGAGCGGTGGCGAGGTCGTCGACGAAACAGGCGACGTGATGCACGCCGGTCTCGTCGGGCGCGTAAAGGTCGCGCAACACCGACGGGCCGTCGTTGTGCTGCGTGATCAGCTCGACCATCACCTCGCCGGCCTGGCCATAGGCCGAGCTGTGATCGAACTCGGCGGCCGCGCCGCGATAGCGGCTCCACTGCAACGGAATGTGTTCGAGCAGGAAGAACGGCCCCCAGCCGTAATCCCGCGCGCAGCGCTCGGCGGCCGCCACGGGGTCGGGCACGTGGTAGGCAATCTGCACCGGGCGCAGCGCGGCGATCACAGGCGGCGGACCGGGTCGCGGCCGTCCCACCCCTGTGCGGCCTTGCGCACCAGCGCGAAGAAATCGTCGATCGGGCCGTGCTCGATCAGTTCGATCATCGCGCCGGGGTAGTGGTCGGTCGAGACGTAGGCAAAGCGGATGCCGTTCGCGGTCGAGCCGGCCTGCACGGCTTCGACGCCGAGCGGACGCAGCCGCGCGAGGTCGTCGGCCACCGAATCCGTCATGACGCCGACGTGCTGCAGCCCACCGCGCTCGCGGTACGGGAAGTCGCGGTAGATCGACGGCTCGTCGTTGAACTGCTGGATCAGCTCGACCTGGACTTCGCCCCACTGCGCGAGGCCGACCGACATGTCCGCGCGTGTCGGCTTGCCCCGGTAGGTCACCTCGGCGAACTGCACGTGCGACAGCACGAAAAACGGGCCGACGCCGACCGTGCCCGACCAGTGCTCCATCGCCCGTTCGAGGTCGGGCACGACGAAGCCCAACTGCATGACCGGCCCGAAGAGGGTGGGGCGGCTCATCGTGCCTGCGCCCGCACGCTGGCGAGGCCGAGTTCCTTCACGAGCGCATCGCGCAGCCGGAACTTCTGGATCTTGCTGCTCGACATCGGCCACTCGGTCACGAAGCGCACGTGGCGCGGCACCTTGAAGCTCGAGATCTCCTTGCGGCAGAAGTCGATCAGTTCCTTTTCGCCGGCCTTCGTGCCGGGCTTCAGTTCGACGAACGCGGCCGGCACCTCCACGTACTTGGCGTCGGGGATGCCCACGACCTGCGCCAGCTTCACGGCCGGATGACGTCCGAGCAGGCCCTCGATCTCGGCCGCGGCGACGTTTTCGCCGCCGACCTTGAGCATGTCCTTGATGCGGCCGTGGAACATGATCGTGCCGTCGTCCTCGAGCGAGCCGATGTCGCCGGTGTGGAACCAGCCGTCGGCGTCGAGCGCCTGCGCAGTCTTCTCCGCATCCTTGTAGTAACCCTCGAACAGCGAGTAGCCGCGCACGAGCACTTCGCCGCGGAAGCCGTTCTTGAGGTCGCGGCCGGTCTCGGGGTTGATGATGCGCACCTCGAGTCCGGGCAGCGGCTTGCCGAGCCGCGTGATGCGCCGGCTCTCCGCTTCGTCCCAGCCACCGGTGCAGACGGTGCCGGCCGCCTCGGTCATGCCGAAGCTGCCGACCTGCAGCGCCTGTGGCATCGCGGCCATGATCGGCTCGGCGACGCCCGGCGGCTGCACGGCGAAGTTGCTGTTCATGAGCTTGACGCTCGAGAGGTCGGTCTCGGCGAAGGTCGGGTGGTAGACCAGCCCCTGCATGATCGTGACGAAGCTCGGGTACAACGCCGTGACCTTGTACTGCTCGAGCATGCGCAGTGCGACACCGGCGTCGAAATATCCCATCGTGAGGTAGGTGCCGCCGACGTCGAAGATCGCCAGCATCGGCAGCACGGCCGCGATGTGGAACATCGGCAGCGGCGACCACATGCGGTCCTCGCGTGTGAGCCGGTAGCGGTGACGGCCGAGCGCGATGCTGTTGCGCACCATCGCCTCGTGCGTGATCAGGCAGCCCTTGGGGTTGGCCGTCGTGCCCGAGGTGTAGAGCATGAGCCCGACGTCGCGCACACGCACCCGCAACCGCGTGCGATGCACGTCGGCCTCGGGTACGCCCTGCGCGAGTTCCTCGAACTGTGCCTCCGTGACGAACCCTGCCGCGCGGCTGCGCCCCAGCAGCACGATGTTGCGCAGCTTCGGCGCACCGGCGACCTTGAGCTTGAGCGGGCTGCGGTTGCGCGAGAGGTCCTTGAGCGCTCCGCTCAGGCGTTCGACGAAATTGACCGAGTCGGCCACTGCGTCGGTCGTCACGACCGTGACGAGGTCGCCGTTCTCGAGCACGTAGGCGAGCTCGCTCGACTTGTATCGGGCGTTGATCGGCACGATCACGGCACCGCAGAAGGCGATCGCGAACAGCGTCTCCATGAACTCGGCACAGGTGTGCATCAGCACGCCGACCTTGTCGCGCGGCTTGACGCCGAGCGCCTGCAGGCCGCGGGCGCGACGCAACGCCGCGTCGGCGAGCTGTCGGTAGGTGAGCGTGCGGTCGGGCAGTACGAGCGCGAGGTCGTCGGGCTGGCGGTCGGCCGCCGACAGCAGCAGGTCGCCGATCGTGGTCACGTGGATGCGCGCGTGGGCCAGGTCCTCGCCGGCGAGCGGCAGGATCGACACGACGGGCGCACGTTTCGTCGTCGCGGCCGGCGTTCGGCGTGCGACCACGCGACGGGACTGGGCGCCGCGCTTCGGCGGCGGACTGGCGGACTTCGCTCGAGCCATCGGCAACCTCTCCCCCTGCAGCGAGGAGATTAGTAACCCCTCGCACTGAAAAAAACAAGCAGTCCTGTTTCTTTTTGACGGCCCACCGGCCTACAGTCCGGTCACGACCAGAAGGAGAGCACGATGGGCACGAACACCCTGGAGCGACGGCTGCGCCGGCTCGAAGACCGCGTCGAGATCGGCGAACTGGTGATGCGTTATGGCCTCGTCATGGACGACCGCGACGTCGACGCGATGCCGGCGCTGTTCACGCCGGACGTCCGTATCCGCTCGGCCGACGGGGTGATGGACGCCCGCGGCCGTGATGCCGCAGTGGCGATGTTCCTCGGCCGCTTCACGGTGCTCGGGCCGAGCAACCACTTCACGCACGACCGGCTCGTCGAGTTCGATGCGGACGACGACGACCGCGCCACCGGGCTCGTGCTCTCGCACGCCGAGATGCAGCGCAAGGGGCAACCGATGCTCGCGGCGATGCGCTATCACGATGTGTATCGTCGCTGGGAGGGACGCTGGTGCTTCGCCGAGCGCCTGCTGTCGTTCATGTACTACGTGCCGACGGCCGACTACCTCGACGCCTTCGGCCCCGGGCTCGATCGCCGCATGCGCGCGTACGACCAGGCGGTGCCGGCCGACTGGCCGGAGCAACTCACCACGTGGAAGCGGTACTATCCGGCAAAAGAATGACGCACGAGGGGTTTCGATGCCGCTGCCGCCCGCGTTCCAGGATCGTCTGAGCCTGCCCGTCATCGGTTCGCCGATGTTCATCGCCTCGACGCCGGAACTGGTGATCGAGCAGTGCAAGGCCGGCATCGTCGGCGCCTTCCCGGCGCTGAACGCGCGACCACAGGCGCAGCTCGACGAGTGGCTGGAGCGCATCCGCAGTGAGCTCGACGCCCACGCCGCCGCGAATCCCGGGCTCAAGGTGGCGCCGTTCGCGGTCAACCAGATCGCGCACGCGAGCAACGACCGTCTCGAGCAGGACATGGCGAGCTGCGTGCGTCATCGCGTCCCGCTCGTGATCACGAGCCTGCGGCCGCCGCGCGAAATCGTCGACGCCGTGCACGGCTACGGTGGCCTCGTGTTCCACGACGTCATCAGCGTGCGCCACGCGCGCAAGGCGGCGGAGCAGGGCGTCGACGGCATCATCGTCGTCTGTGCCGGCGCCGGTGGCCACGCGGGGCTCGGCAGCCCGTTCGCGCTGGTGCGCGAGATCCGCGAGTTCTTCGACGGCACGCTCGTGCTGGCCGGCGCCATGTCGAGCGGTGCGGACGTGCTGGCGGCGCAGGCGCTCGGCGCCGACATGGCCTACATCGGCACGCGCTTCCTGGCGACCGCCGAGGCGCGCGTGCTGTCCGAGTACAAGCAGATGATCGTCCAGTCGGGCTCGGACGACGTCGTCTACACCTCGCTGTTCACGGGCGTGAAGGGCAACTACCTCAAGAAGAGTGTTGAGGCAGCCGGCTTCGATCCGGACCAGCTGCCCGAGGCCGACAAGTCGAAAATGAACTTCGGCTCCAGCGGCAACATGGACAAGAAGGCCTGGCGCGACATCTGGAGCGCCGGCCAGGGCGTCGGCAACATCCGCGACGTGCTGCCTGCGCGCGAGCTGGTCGCGCGGATGGTGGCCGAGTATTCGGACGCGCGGGCCCGGCTCTGCGTGGCCTGACCGGAAGGGAATGGGGAGCGGGACCATGGCTGTTTCATTCGACCTGACCGGGCGCGTCGCGCTCGTCACCGGCGCGAGCCGCGGCATCGGCGAGGCGATCGCACAGGGGCTCGCGCAACACGGCGCCGAGGTCGTCGTCTCCAGTCGCAAGCAGGAAGCCTGCGAGGCGGTCGCGGCCGGCATCGTCGCCGCGGGCGGCAAGGCACGCGCGATCGCCTGCCACATCGGCGACATGGCCGCGCTCGAGGCGCTCTTTGCCCGGATCGATTCGGAGTACGGCCGTCTCGACGTGCTCGTGAACAATGCCGCGACCAACCCGTACTACGGCCACGTGCTCGACACCGACCTCGGCGCGTTCCAGAAGACCGTCGACGTCAACATCCGCGGCTACTTCTACGCCTCGGTGTTCGGTGGCCGCATCATGCGTCGCAACGGCGGGGGCTCGATCATCAACGTCGCCTCCGTCAACGCGGTGCGCCCCGGCCCGCAGCAGGCGATCTATTCGATCACCAAGGGCGCCGTGCTCAACATGACCAAGGCCTTCGCCAAGGAGTGCGGCCCCCACGGCATCCGTTGCAACGCGATCCTGCCCGGGCTGATCCGCACCCGGTTCGCCGGTGCACTGCTTGCCGACGAAAAACAGCTCGAGCACTACCTCGGCACGAATCCGCTCGGACGCGTCGGCGAGCCGCAGGACCTTGCGGGCGCCGCGCTGTTCCTGGCATCGCCGGCGTCGGCCTACGTGACGGGAGAGTTTCTCGTCGTCGACGGCGGGTTCCTGACGTAACGGGCGCACCGCCCGGCAACGACGTTCACAGCGGGTTTCAGGATGATCATTCGACCCGCCCGGCCCGAAGATGCCGCCGCCCTCTGGCGCATCGTCGAACCCGTCATCCGCGCCGGCGAGACGTACGCGCTCGAACGGGACATGAGCGCGACGGCCGCGATGCAGTACTGGATGGGCGACGACAAGACCACCTTCGTGGCCGAGGATGCGGGTGAGGTCGTCGGCACGTACTACATCCGTCGGAACCAGGCGGGGGGCGGAGGTCACGTCTGCAATTGCGGTTACATGACGGCAGCCGCTGCGAGCGGTCGTGGCGTCGCTCGCGCGATGTGCACCCATTCGCTGGACTACGCAAGACGGGCCGGTTATCGAGCGATGCAGTTCAACCTCGTCGTCAGCACCAATGACCGCGCGGTGCGGTTGTGGCAGTCGCTGGGCTTCGAGATCGTGGGTCGACTGCCCGGGGCGTTCAATCATCCCGTATACGGCGACGTCGACGCCTTCGTCATGTTTCGCACCCTGGACTGACCGGAGGAGGGCAGCACGATGCTTACAGGTTCTTGCCACTGCGGTGCAGTCCAGATCCACGTTCCGAGAAAACCTCGGCGACTGACGAGTTGCAACTGCTCGATCTGTCGTCGCCATGCTGGCCTCTGGGGTTACTACGACCTTGGTCAGGTGAAGATCACCGCTCGCAAGGGAGCCCTCGACCGCTACGTATGGGGCGACAAGTGTCTATCGTTGTGTAGATGCGCGACGTGTGGCTGCGTAACGCACTGGCTACCGATCGCGCGGGGCGGGAAACGGATGGGCGTGAACTTCCGCAACTTCGATCCGTCGGCCATTGCGACAATTCGAGTTCGTCGGTTCGATGGCGCCAATACCTGGAAGTTCATCGACTGATGGGGCCGCGAGCGCCGAGTGCGCGTGTGCAGCACGGCAGCCGCAACCACGACACATGATTTCACCACACCCTGAACGTCAGATCGCCGTAATCGGCGACGTCCACGCGGAAGACGCCCTGCTGCAGTTGGCACTGGAAACGCTGCGCGATCTCGGCGTGCATCACGTGCTCTGTGTGGGCGACATCGTCGATGGACCCGGCAATGTCGATCGCTGCTGCGAGCTGCTCCGCAAGAACGACGTCGTCACCGTTCGGGGCAACCACGACAATTGGCTGCTGGGCGGCACCGTGAGAGGCCTGCGGCAGGCGACGCGCCGGGAGGATCTCTCGTCCGAATCGCTCGATTACCTGGAATCGCTGCCGACAGTCCGCAACGTCGGTCATCGGCTTCCGCGCGCAATGTTGTGCCATGGACTGGGGGCGAACGACATGGCCTCGGTCTCGCCAGACGACTTCGGGTATGCGATCGAGGTGAAGACGGAGTTGCACGATCTCATTGCCGACCCCGGCGTGGAGATCGTGTTCAACGGCCACACTCATCGGCGAATGGTCCGTCACTTTCAGGGCCTGACGATCGTCAATGCGGGCTCGCTCGTGTCCACCCAGGAGCCCGGCATCGTGCTCGTCGATCCGGAGTCGGGCGACGTCTCCTGGCTTTCCCTCCAAGGGCCCGGGCGGTGTTCCGCCTCGATGCTGGGAGCGATCAAGACCGCGGCCTCGTCTTCTGGATCTCGCACAATCCTTGACGCAACTTGAGGGAATCGACCCTCCGGAGTGGGCCATCTACGTCAGGCGCGGCGCGGCAAGCTCATCGGCGCTCGGGCCTTCGTGCACAGAGGGGATTCGGCGATGCTGAAGCTAACCGACAAATGGGCGCCGCGTCTGGTCTCGCAGCCCGAAACCGGAATGAGTTATCAAGTGGCCACGGTCATCCTTCGAGACGGGCGACACTTCGAGCAGGTACTCATCGTCGACGGCCTCATCACGCAAGTGCACGGCAGGGCCACCATCCCGTTCGACGAAGCGGATATAGCGGACATAGTGGTCACGAAGGATAGATAGCACTCGGCAGCCGACCCGCGACTCGCGAGGACTCCGAGACTTCAACGGAACCCATGCGGGAACGGCGGGGACGCCCATCCACGGTCATCGAATGGGCGTCCCGCGATGCCGGCCTCCTGTCCCGGCCGCGGCAGCGGCCGCCGCCATCACAGCGTCTTGGCCAACTCCATGAGCTGATCTGCCGTGGCGTTCCAGCCAGGCTCGAAGCCCATCTGCTCGTGCGCCTCGCGGTCCTCGCGCGTCCAGTGACGTGCGCGAGCGGTGTAACGCGTCTGGCCGTCCTCGTCGTCGAACGTGACGATGCCGGTCATGAACGGCTTGCCCGACGGCATCCAGTCGCGCGTGAACGCATCGGTCATCACCAGTTTTCGTCCCGGCACGACTTCGAGGTAGACGCCGTCCGCGTCGTGGCTCTCACCGTTCGGGCCGCGCATCACGATGTGCGAAGAGCCGCCCACGCGTACGTCGATCTCCGCGACCGCAATGCTCCAGGGCCTCGGGCAGAACCACTGCTTGAGCAGCTGTGGTTCGGTCCAGCAGCGCCAGAGCTTCTCGCGTGCGACGGGGATCAGGCGCGTGATGCTGAGCTCGTGGCCGTCGGCGGCACCTGCCGCCGGCGTGCAGCGACGTGCATCGCTGACCGCCTCGAACCCGCCGAAGATCATGCGCTTGCCGTCGAACGGCATTGGCATGGCGTTCGGCTGCGTGCGCGGGTCCTGCATCATCTTCGCCATGCCGGCGTCGCGCACCTCCTTCGTCGGCCACTCGATCCATGAAAAGCAGACGGTCTCGTCGCCGTTTGCCTGCACGGCCCGGTACATGTCGGTCAGCTTGCCGTGCGGGACGTCGTCGCCCCAGCAGTCGACGACGCGCATGGCGCCGAACTCCTGCAGCAGGTCGCCGAAGTGCTCCGAATGGCTGCGGAACACGTCGCGATTGGCGATCGGCACCGCAGTAATGAATCCATCGACGTAGCTCATCCTTGGGTCCTCCTGTGCGTCGTCGTCTCAGTGTCGTGCGCGAACGCCGGACGGTCCGCGTCCGAACGCCAGCGCGAGGTAACGTCTCAGGTGTTCGATCGATTCGAGCGCAATGCCGGGGTCATCCTTGGCCTTGGCGAGGATGAAGGCACCCTGCAGCACAGCTTGCGTGTGCAGCGCGAAACTCGGGGCTGTCACGCCCTGCGGCGCGCCGTGTGCGGCGATCGCGGCGGCGAAATCGGCCTCGAGCGTCGCGGCATGCGACGCGATGCTGTCGTAACAGGCGTCACGGATCGGCGGCGCGGTGGCGAACGTCTCCTGCACCATCGTGCCTGCCAGGCACGTGAACTCGGCGGTGGTACCGCGGATCAGCGCCGCGCGGAAATCGAGATAGGCGAACAGCCGGTCGAGCGGGTCGGTCGGTGCGTGGTACGCGGCGGCCGCGAACAGTGCGCCGGTCACTTCCGACCAGTGCCGTGCCGCCGCCACGCCGACGTCCTCCTTCGAGGCGAAATGGTGGAAGAAGGCGCCCTTCGTCACGCCGGCCGCGGCGCAGAGGTCGTCGATCGTCGTGGCCGCGTAGCCCTTCTGGCGAATGACCTGCAACGCGGCGTCGAGGATTCGCTCGCGGGCCTGGCCCCGACGGAGCGGTGGTGTCTCTGGCGTTGATGCCGCAGCGCTCGGCCGGGTGCGTGTGCGGGCTGGCATGTGTGAAACATACCAACTGGTCGGTACCGTAGCAAGCGGGCAACGGGAGTGAGGCGCACGCGCCGGTCGCTCAGGCCCGCAGTGGACTCAGGGCGGCGGAGCCGCGCAGCGAGCCCGACAGTCCTCGCCGGACTCGCCCGACCTGGCGTCCAATGGAGTCCCGGTGTCGACCTACTTCTTTTCGGTCTGTCTTGCGACCGCTTCGGCGCGGGCCTTCACCGCTTCCGCGTCGCCGAGGTAACGGCTCGAAAGCGGCTTCAAATTGCCGTCGAGTTCGTACAGCAACGGCACGCCCGTGGGGATGTTGAGTTCGACGAT
>Ga0065704_10001226_pt1 | contig 15861 bp, 10 predicted proteins | sample SwiRhicommuniRL2_FD_59091 | JGI IMG/M metagenome (GOLD analysis project Ga0065704, IMG submission 59091) | Switchgrass rhizosphere bacterial communities from Rose Lake, Michigan, USA - RL2 v2 (version 2) | ecosystem: Host-associated > Plants > Roots > Rhizosphere > Soil | place: East Lansing, MI
TCGAGATCCACGCCGACGACCTGGTGCCCGTCGCGGGCGAGACACGCCATCGAGACGGCGCCGACATAACCGAGACCGAAAATGCTGATTTTCATTGCTTCTTCTGTGGCCCTGCCCGCGCGACGCTATGCGGCCGCCCGGCGTTCGAACTGTGAGGCGATCAGGGTGTCGACGCGCCGCATCGACGCCGGCCAGCTGTGGTGGCTCAGCACGCGGGCGCGCCCGGCCGCGGCCAGGCGACCGCGCAGCTCCGCCGACTCGAGGATCGACAGCGTGGCCTCGACCAGCTGCGCGGGCGTGTCGTACGCAAGCAGGTGCTCGCCGGCGACCGCGTCGACACCGCCGACCGCCTGGCGGCTGCACACGACCGGCACGCCCATCGCCATCGATTCGAGGATCTTGTTCTGCGTGCCGCGTGCGATCTCGAGTGGCGCCACGGTCAGCGCTGCGCGCGTCACGTACGGCCGCACGTCGGGCACCGAGCCGGTGACCGTGACGCCGGGCAATCGCGCCAATTCGCGGATCTCCGGCGACGGGTCGGCGCCGACGATCTCGAAACGCGTGCCGGGCCGCCGGCGCTGCAGCTCGGGCAGCACGTCGGCACAAAAGGCCTTCACGGCCTGCTGGTTCGGGAAATAGTCCATGCGCCCGACGAACGTCACGAGGTCGGGCTCGTAGGCAGAGGTTGCCGGCTCGAAGAACTGCGCGTCGACGCCGTTCGGGAACCAGTCGGTCGGCCCGCTGGCGCCGAGCCCGCGCAGCGATTCCATTTCGGCGCGCGTGGTGCAGGTCGCGAGGTCGAACTGCCCCGCCAGCAGTCGCTCGGTGCGCTCGAGCTTGACGGCCTCCAGCCAATAGCCGGCCGACAACGGGAACGGCTTGTGCTGCGAGTACTCGCGCCACTTCTGCGAATCCATGTCGCCGAAGTCGATGATCTTCAGCGCGGCGGGCACGTCGAGCACGTAGGGCGCCACCGAGGAGCAGTGCACGAAGACGAGGTCCCACGGCGCGCCGGACCGCGTCGCCGCGTCGCGCGCCTGTGTGCGCGTCACGGCATCGATGCGCTGCTTGAGCCGGGGCGAGTGGAAATAGCCGAAGCTCGAGGGCCGTGTCGTCGGCAGCCACGCGACCATGCGCGGCCAGGCAACGCGGTCGTCGACCACCTCGACCAGGCGCTCGCTGCAGTGCTGCCCGAGCCCGTCGGCCTCGTGCAGCTCGGCTTCGTTGCGCGCGAGCGAAGCCACCGTGACCGCATGCCCCTGGCTGTGCAGGTGGCGGATGATATTGAACGGCCGGATCTTGCCGCCGCGTTTCGGCGGAAACGGCACGCGGTGACAGACGAACAGGACGCGCATCCGGGCCGGGACCGTCATGCCGCCAGCGCCTGCTTGAGCTCGTCGGCGACGCCCGCGGCGCTGCGGCCGTCGAGGTAGAGCCGGCACCAGAGCTCGAGGTTGATCAGTGCGAGCAGGTGATCGGTGCGGTCGGCCCGCTGTTGCTCGTGCTCGCGGATCGTGCGCTCGACCGCGGCCGGGTCGAACAGGCCACGACGCACGATCGACTCGCGCGACAGCACGTCACGCAGCACCGGCGCGAGCTCGGCCCGCAGCCACGCGCCCATCGGCGCACCGAAGCCGCGCTTTTCACGGTGCAGGATGCCGTCGGGCAGCACACCGGTGAGCGCACGCTTGAGCACGTGCTTGAGCTCGCCGCCGCGCATCTTGAGCGAACCGGGCATCCGGGCCGCCAGCTCGACGAGCCGCTGGTCGAGCAGGGGCACGCGACATTCGAGCGACACCGCCATGCTCATCTTGTCGGTCAGCAGCAGCAGGTCATCGGGCAATTGCGTGGCGAAGTCGACGTCCATCAGTCGCCGCAACGCGTCGTCGGTCTGCGCGTCGGCAAATCCGCGCGCGATGCAGTCGTCGAAGTCACCGGCGGCGGCGCCACGACGCAGCGCCGCGCGCTCGTCGGCGTCGAACACCTGCATGTAGGCGCGATACCGTTCGGCAAACGGCAGCTTGTCCGCGAGCAGGAATGCCTTGGCGAGACGCATCTGGTTGAGCAGCCGGCTGTGGCGGTCGCTCGGCAGCAGCCCGGCCAGCGGCGCGATCACGCCGGAGCGGATCGCCGAGGGAATGCGGTGGTACAGGCTGCGGTAGTGCTCGTCGAGGTAGCGCTTGTAGCCGCCGAAGAGTTCGTCGCCGCCGACGCCCGACAGGATCACGGTAACGTCCTGGCGCGCGAACTTCGAGACCAGGTAGGTCGTGATGAACGCCGCATCGGCGATCGGCTCGTCCATGTGCCAGACGAGTTCCGGCAGCAGCGCGGCGACGTCCGGCTGCACGACGATCTCGTGGTGGTCCGTGCCGAACTGCTGCGCCACCTGGCGCGCATACGGCAGCTCGTTGTAGAGGCCGGCGCCGGTCGAGCCCTGGAACCCGATCGAATACGTCTTCACGGGCTGCGAGCTGTGGCGGCTCATGAAGGCGACCACGGCGCTCGAATCGATGCCCCCCGACAGGAACGCGCCGATCGGCACGTCGCTGACCATCTGGTCGCGGACGGCGCGCTCGATCTCGGCACGCACGGATGCGACCCAGTCGTCCTCGGCGCGCGTGCCGTCGATCGCGCCCGGCAATCGGTAATAGCGGAGTTTCCGGACCCGGCCGTCCTCGGCGACGAGCGCCGTGCCCGGCTCGAGCTTGTGCATGCCTTCAAACAGCGCGTTCGGCGCGCAGACGTAGCCCAGCGACAGGTACTGCTCGAGCGCCGCGGCATCGAGCCGTGCGCTCACGCCCGGCACGGCGAGCAGCGCCTTCGCCTCCGAGGCGAACATGAGCTCGCGCGCGTCGAGCCGGTAATAGATGGGCTTGATGCCGATGGCATCGCGCGCCACGACGAGACGCTTGCGCCGGCGGTCCCAGAGGGCGAGCCCGAACATGCCGTCGAGGCGATCGAGGAACGCGTCGCCGTATTGCTCGTACGCGTGGACCGCAACCTCGGAATCGCTGTGGGTTGCGAACCGATGACCGGCCGCTTCGAGCTCGCGGCGCAATGCGCGGAAGTTGTAGATCTCGCCGTTGCAGACGGCGACGACCTGCCCGTCCTCGTTAGCGATCGGCTGGTGGCCGCCAGACACGTCGATGATCGACAGCCGTCGCATGCCGAGCAGCAGTTCGGGGTCGGCCGTGAACGCACCGGAGTCGTCCGGGCCACGGTGCACGATCGCGTCGCCCATGCGGGCGAGCACGCCCGGCTCGTGCCGTCGCGGGCCGTCGAGGGAAAGGATGCCGTAGATGCCGCACATGCTGCTCGCCCTCAGCCCAGGTACCTGGCCACGGGCGGGCCGATCAGTTGCGTGACTCGCAGCGGCATCCGGCGCCACAGCTCGATTGCCTTGCCGAACTTCGGGTTGGTCGGGCTCAGGTTCGGCATCTCGCGGCGCTTCACGAGGTAGTACTCGTAGTGCAGCTGCTCGGGCTCGAACCCCCAGAACGTCTTGAAGTCGTACGCGCCGGTGCCCTTCTTGCTGCGACCGTAGTCGAACAGCCGGCAGCCCTTTTCGCGGGCGCGCTCCATGACCTGCCAGTACATGAAATCGTTGCCGGCGACGGCGCGCGCTTCCTGCGTGCCACCGCCGTAGTACGGCAGCACTTCGTCGCGGAAGTAGAAGTTGAGCACGCTCGCGACCGGCCGGCCCTGGGAGTTCAGGATCGTGACGATGTCGCAGGCCTCACCGAAGACTTCCCTGAGCACTTCGAGGTACCGCTTCGAGAACACCGGCGTGCCGAGGTTGCGCAGGCTCTCGGAGTACATGTCGTAGTGCCGATCGACGCTCGTGTCGACCTCGGCGCGCAGGCCTTCCTTGATGCCCTTGCGCACCATCGCGCGCTGCTTGCGCGGGATCGCGAGCATGTTCTTTTCCGGGTCCGCGTCGATCGGCTTGCGGAACGTGACGTAGAGTTCCTTGACCGGCCACTCGGGATGACGACGCTGGCGGTTGCGCATCTCGAGGTGGTCGACGCCGAGCTCGTGCGCAAGTTTGCAGGCCGCGGCTTCGAGTGCCCGGAAGCAAGCCGCGTCCGTTGCGACGATGCCGCCGTAGACGCAGAACGGCGTCGACACGAGCGCGTGACCGAACAGCGCGCTTTTCACTTCGGCGAGCGGCAGCACGCCGTGGAGTTCGCCGTCGCGTTCGACGAGCAGGTAATGCGTGCGATGGCCGAACGCGCGTTGCAGCACGTCCTGCCATTCGGCGAGGTGGAAAAAGGTGCCTTCCGCGTGCGCGTGGACGTAAGCGTTCCAGGCCGCGCGATCGGCGTCCGCGAATCGGCGGACGTTCACCCCCTCTCCCGCATGAGCGGGAGAGGGTTGGGGTGAGGGTCTGGACGCCTGTGTGATCACAGCGTTCATTTGCCCTCACCCGGCCTGCCGGAGCCCTCACCCGGCCTGCGGCCGACCTCTCCCGCCGAGCCGGGAGAGGTGACAGAGCCCTCACCCGCGCTGCGCGCCCCCTCACCCGCCCTTCGGGCGACCTCTCCCGCAAAGCCGGGAGAGGTGACAGAGACCTCTCCCGCGAGCGGGAGAGGTGAAGAAGTGAAGATCTCGTCCATGCGTCCCCAGCGGAAGTCGCTGAGCAGGCGGCCGAGCCGCGCATGCATCGAGTCGAGGTTCAGGTAATGACGGAAGCGCGACTTGAGCGGCGCGCCCTGCACGCGCGGCTGCGACGGGTCCACTTCCCACGGATGGAAATAGAACAACCCCGACTGCCCGTCGTGGTCATTCACACGCGAGAGCATCCAGCGGAAGGCGCCGTACGGCATCAACCGGAAATATCCGCCGCCACCGCACGGATAGTTGTTGCCGCCGATACGGACCGTGGTGACCGGCACTTCCTGGATGCCGTTGGGCTTGAAGCGGAACGAAAACCGCGGTGCCTCGGGCATGCCGTACAGGTCGTGGCGGATCGGATAGATGCTCGAGCTGTAGACGTGACCGGTCTCGAGCAGCACGTCGTGCGCCCAGAGGTTGCGGCCGTTGATCGAGTAGCTCGGCGCGCGGTAGCCGCGGATGCCGACGCCGCCGATGTCCTCGAGGATGCGCTTGGTCTTCACGACGTCGGCGCGGAACTGCTCCGGCGTCAGCTGGTGCACGCGCGTGTGGTCGTAGCCGTGGCTCGCCAGTTCGTGGCCGTCGGCGACGATGCGACGCACGAGCGAAGGGTGCCGCTCGGCAATCCAGCCGAGGACGAAGAACGTGGCCTTGCAGCCGCGCTCGGCAAAGAGGTCCAGCACGCGGCCGGTGTTGAACTCGACGCGCGACTCGACCCCGTCCCACGCGCTGCGCGGGATGGTCCGCTCGAACGCCGCGACCTGGAAGTACTCCTCGACGTCGACCGTCAGCGCGTTGCGCAGCCGCGTCGACGCTGCGGACAGCGACGGCTCGACGGCGACGGGCTGCGAAGTGGCTTCCATGGGCGGCGCTGCGATGCGGTGACCGTCGCTCAGGGCGCCCACCGGGCGCGCAGGGCGGTCCACCAGCCGTCGTACTCCGAAGTGTCGCCACTGCGCGTCAGGTAACCGCCTTCGATGCTCAGCGTGAGGCTCTTGCCGGTCTGGCGATTGAGCCGCAGCACCGCGGTGGTGTCCTTGTCGTTGGTGACCACCTCGTCGCCGAAGACGACGCCGGGCGTCGTGCGCTCGTAGTCGTTGTACGTCACGTTAAAGTCGGCGTCCAGGTTCGAGGCCAGCGTCCGGTTGACGCCGAAGGTCACACCGAGGTTGGTCTCGTCCTGGCGCAGCGCGTTGATGTAATCGCGCTCGTACTGGAACCCCGTGAGCGACAGCGTCGTGCGCGAACCGACCGCGCGGATGGTGGCCGAGGCATCGCGCGCCACGTAGGGCGAGCTCACGAGGACGCTGAAGTCGACGCCCGGCGGGAGGCCCGGCGGCAACGTGCCCGGATCGAAGTCGCCGAGGCTCAGACGGCGCGTCTCGACCGTGGGCTCTTCGCTGTACGTGGCGCCGAATTCGAGCAAGCGCGCACGGTGCGAGATCTGCGCCGACCAGTAGTCGCCGAAGAAGCGGGTGCCGTAGCGACCCTCGATCAAGGTCTGGTCGCTCGGCTCGTAGCGCAGGCCCCCATTCCAGTACTCGGAATCGAGGCCGCCCTCGGTCGTGTTCTCGTCGAGGTCGCTTTCCTGGCCGTATTCGCCGAGCAGCGTGATCGAGCGGCCGAGACGCAGGCCCATGTCGACACCCGCGCGCTCGTACTGGTACGGCAGCGCCGTCTCGTACTCCGACTTCTGCCAGTCGTAATACACCGTGCCGGTCAGCCGGTGCCCCGCGTCGGTCGCCGTGCCGAAGCTGGCACGCGCGGACTGGTCCTCGGAGTCCTGGTCGTTGTTGACGAACCCGATGTCGGGCTCGACGCCGAGACCCTCGTCGAGGTACCAGGTCCGCCCGTACTGGTACTGTGCGACGGCCTGGAAGTCGCCGAACTTGTGGCTCAGCACCGGGCTCAGGCTCGCGGTCGCCACCTCGGACAGGTTCGCCGGGTTGAACACGCCGATGCCGCCGTAGTTGAGGCCCTCGGCCGGGTCGAGGATCGCATTGCCGTAGCTCGCCTGGCCCGTGACGTAGAACCACTCGGGCGCGAGGTGCCACTCGCCGTTCGCGGCGAGCCGGTGCGAGACGTCGTTGTAGTCGCTGTCTTCCCACCAGCGGGCGACCAGCGAGTAGTCCATCGCCGCGGTCGCGGTGTCGCTCGACCAGGACGCGTAGAAGCCGGGCGCAGCCTCGAGGCCGGCCGTGTCGACCTGCGGCTCGTCGTCGGGCGCCGCGGTCATGTTGGACACGTATTGCAGCGTCGTGTCGACGCGCGGCTCGAAGCGCCCGCCTTTGGGCAGTGCGCTCTGGCCCAGGCCGTCGCCATAGGTCGCGCGCGACGACGACTGGTACGGCGTGTCCATCGATTGCGCGACGGCGACATCGGCCGACGACACGGCGAGGACCGCCGCGATCGCCAGTTGCAGACGCATCGAGCGTGCGTCAGCCTCGCGGCCGCACGAAACCTGCGGCCCCTTGTTCTCGTTCTTCATGCACTCCCCTTCTCCGACGGCCGTCCGGTCGTGCCTTCGGGTCCGCGCGAATAACCACGACCGTATCCCTTCCCGTACCCACCGCCGTAGTCGCCGCCGTAGTAATACTGACCGTAATAACGGCTCAGCAGCGACGGCTGGCAGCGGTTGAGCACGGCCGAGATCGGCACGTCCTTGTCGACGAGCGCGATCGCATCGAGCACGGCCTGTTGTTCGGTTTCCTCGGCGCGCACGACGATCAGCACCTGGCCGGCGAACCGCGTCGCCACCTGCGCCTCGTTGGTCGCGAGCAGCGGCGGCGAGTCGAAGATGACCACGCCGTGACCGACGCGGCGGCTCAGCGACTCGATCAGCTGCGGCATGCGGCTGCCAGCGAAGAACTCGGGCGAGTGCGGATGCCAGGTGCCGGCCGGCACGAAAAAGAGTCCCTCGACGTCGGTCTGGTAGGTGACCGAGGTGATGTCGCGGTCGAGGTCCTCGAGCGCGTCGTTGAGGCCCGGCTTGCCCTCGAGACCGAGCGCCGGCGTGAGGCCGGGACGCGCGACGTCGCCGTCGACGAGTACGACCCGCATTTCGCGGTCGCGCACGATGCTCAGTGCCAGGTTCAGCGACGTGAACGTCTTGCCCTCGCCCGGCAACGCGCTCGTGATCAGCACGACGTTGTTGCGCGCGGGCGTGACGCCTTCGGCGCCCTCGATGGCCTTGAGCAGCGGCCACTTGATGCGACGGATCTCGTCGTCGACCTGCATGCCCGACTCGACCGAAGGCAGACGGCCTTCGCGGCGCAGGGTTTCGACGTCGAGCTGCACGATCTGCTTGAGGTCGCGCGAGGTCAGTGACGCGATGTCTTCGTAGGTGCCGGTGGCGGCGTCGGCCTCGGCGGCGCTGCGGGTGCCCTCACCCGCCCTACGGGCGACCTCTCCCGCGAGCGGGAGAGGTGAAGAGCCCTCACCCGCGCTTCGCGCGACCTCTCCCGCAGGAGCGGGAGAGGTGGGAGAGGTGGGAGAGGCTTTCGCCTTGGCCTGGGCCTTCTGCAATGCGCGTTCGACGATGCTCATGTGGCAGGACTCCGCATCAGCCAATGACCGAACGCAGCGCCGCTCGCAGCGGCGTGGTCAGGACCAGGTTCAGGAGGAAGACGACGACCAGCAAGCTCACCGCGGCGCCGACCATGACGCCCTGGCGGCGGTACCACGGCACGAACACCTGCTGCACAGCCATGGTGATGGCGCCGATCACGCGCACGCCGGTGACCTTCTGCAGCATGTCACGCGTCGCGAACGTGGGCCGCAGCTGGCCGAGCGCCACGGCGAGCGCAATGCCGCCGCCGAGTGCCGCAAGCAGCACGAGCGTGTTCAGGATCGCGCGCTCCGGGCCGCTGGGCTTGAACGGCACGAGCGGCGGCTCGATCACGCGGAACTTGACGTTGTCCGCGCTCTGTTCGGCTTCCTCGGAAATCTTCGCCGACTCGAGGCGCTGCACGAGCGTGTCGTAGTTGCGCTTGTTGACCTCGTAGTCGCGGTTGAGCCGCGCCATTTCGGCCTCGACCTCGGGCACCGCCTGCACGCGCGCCTGCAGTTCGCCGACGAGGCCCTGCTGCGCCTGCATCTGGCCACGGATCGCCGCGAGGTCCGCGTCCGCCTGGCTCAGCTGCATGCGCAGGTTCTGGTACACCGGGTTCATGTCGAGGCTGCGCACGACCGCTTCCTCGTTGCTGATGCCCGCACCCGGTGCGGCGACCGACGAGGACACCTTGGCGCCGCCGCGCTTTTCTTCCTCGAGCCGGGCGATGGTCTCGTTGAGCGACTGCACCTGCGGATGCTTCTCGGTGTACTGCAACAGCAGCTGGTCGCGCTGTGCCTTGAAGCGCGCGATCTGCCCGTCGATGGGGTTGCCTTCCGCGGAACCCATCAGGCCGTAGGTGGGCTCCTCGCCCGCCAGCTGCCGTGCGAGTTCGTCGCGGCGCGTCTGCATTTGCGTGTAAGCCTGGCGCAGCATCTGCAGGTTGTTCGACTCCTGCTGCAGCCGCGAGTAGTAGCCGCCGTCCGCACCCGGCATCGTGCCGACGTTCTGCTGCTTGAACTGCGCGAGCCGGTTCTCGGCGTCGACCAGCTTCTGTTCGTACTCCTTGATCTGGGCCTGCAGGAAGCGCTGCGCGACCGCCGTGTCGCTGCGCTTGAGACCGAGGCTGTCTTCCATGAACGTGTCGAGCAGCGTGCGCACGACGCGGTGGGCGATCTTGGGGTCGTTGTCGTCGAACGAGACCTGGAACGTGTTGCGCATGGCCGGGCCGTCCGGCCGCCCGAGCTGGATGCGCCGGGCGAGCGAATCGATGACGGCTTCCTGCTGCTGGCGCGTCGAGGCGCCGAGCATCAGGTCGGTCGTCTGCGCGACTTTCTCGAGGTTCGGCCGGCTCAGCATGACCGCCTGCATCATGCCGACCTGACTCATGACGTCGCGGTCGACCGCGAGCCCGGAGAGCAGCGGGCGCAGCAGCGACTCGGTGTCGACGTAGACTTGGGTGCTCGAGGTGTACCGGTCGGGGATGAACTGCACGCCGATCCAGCCGCCGATCGCGACGACCCAGGCGACGACGACGCCGAGCCAGCGGTAGCGCCAGGCGCCGCGCAGCAGCGAAAACAGTTGCGTGATGACTTCCTGCATGTCTCGCCCGCTCAGAAGCGGCTCTCGGGGATGATCAGCACGTCCCCGGGCCGCATGTTGACGTTGGCCGAGATGTCACCCTTGTCGAGCAGGTCGCGCAAGCGCACCGTCGTGCGCGTCTGCTTGCCCTCGACCGTGCGCACCAGCACGGCGCGGTTGCCCGCCGCGAACTCCGCCAGGCCGCCGACGGCGATCATCACGTCGAGCAGCGTCATGTTGGCGCGGTACGGCAGCGACTGCGGCTTCGAGGCCTGGCCGACGACGCGGATCTGGTCCGCGTAGGCGCCGACGAATCCCGTCACCATCACGCTGACCGTGGGGTTGCGCACGAACTCGGACAGTGCGGCCTCGAGGTCCTTGGCGAGCTGTGTCGCGGTCTTGCCTTCGGCCGGCACGCCGGAGATCAGCGGCGTCGAGATCATGCCGTCGGGCCGCACCGGCACCGTGACCGTGAGCTCGGGCTGGTTCCAGACGAACACCTGCAGCGTGTCGCCGGGACCGATGCGGTACTCGCTCTGCTCGACCGGCACCGGCCCGGCCCCCGCCCCCTGCGCATCCTTGGCCTTGGGCTCGCTCGCACAACCGGCAAGCAGCACGGCCGTCGCCACGGCCAGCAGCGCCGCCAGCCAGGTGTTCTTGTTCGACTTGTTCAGCTTCATGCGTGCGTGTTCCTGCGCGTCGGTCCGCCGATCAGTTGCCCAGCTGCTGCAGCAGCTTCTGCGCTTCGGTCTTCTGGTCGGCCGGCAGCTGGCCGCCGACCGCCTTCCGGAGCATCCGCGCCGCCTCGGCTTTGTCGCCGGTCTTCGCGAGCAGCGCGCCGAGGTGGTATTGCACCTCGGCGTTGTCGGGCAACCCCTTGGCAGCCTGGTTGAGCAGCGGCGCCGCCTCGTTCGTCTTGCCTTGCCGGAACAGGATCCAGCCGTAGGTGTCGGCGATGGCCGGGGCCTGCGGCGCCGCCTTGTAGGCACGCGCGGCGTAATCGGCGGCCTTCGCGGCGTTGCCCTTCATGTCGTAGATGATCGCGAGGTTGTTCAGCGTGACGATGTCGTTCGGCACCTTCGCGAGCGCCGTCTCGTAGACGGCAATGGCGCCGTCGAGGTTGCCCTGCGCGCGACGCTGCTCGCCGAGGACCGCGACCACGGTGACGTCGCCGGGGTTGGCAGCGACCCACTTCTCGAGCACGGCCTCCGGCTTCGGCTCGCCCGCGCGCGTGGCGGCGTTGTATTCGGCAAGCACGAGCTGCGCATTCGACCCGCTCGCGCTGGCCTTGCGATAGTTGACGAGTGCTTCCTTGTAGCGCTTTTGCGCCGCTGCGAGGTCGCCCTCGAGCGCATGGGTGCCGGGGGCGTCGGGGGCGGCCTGCCGCAGCCGTTCGACGTAGCCCGCGGCCCGTTCGGTCTGGCCGACCTGCAACGCCGTGGCCGTCGCAAAGGCGAGCAGCGGCGCCGACTGGGGCTGCGCGTCGAGCGCCTTGTTGAGGGCCGTCAGCGCGCCGTTCGCGTCGTTGTTGGCGAGCCGGCCACGCGCCAGGTTCACGGCAAAGAGCGTGGACTTCGGATCGAGTCGCACCGCTTCCTCGAAGCTCGCGACGGCACCAGGGCGGTCCTGCGCCGCGAGCAGGATCGTGCCGCGGGCGTTCGCCATCGCGCCGCTCTTCGGGTTCTCCTTCGTCGCGGCGTCGGCGACGGCCTTCGCCTTCGCCACGTCACCGGACAGCAGGTAGAACTGGCCGAGCGCGATCCGCACGTCGACGGCCTCGGGGTGCGCCTCCTTGGCCTGCAGCAGCATCTTTTCGGTGGTCTTGCCGTCCTTGCGCGCGTTCGCGATCGCGGCGAGGCCGAGCATCGCCGGGAGGCTCTTCGGATCCTTGTCGAGCGCACGCTTAAAGCTGGCTTCCGCCGCGTCGTTCTTGCCTAGCGAAAGGTCGAGGCGCGCGAGGTTGATGACCGGCGTGACGTCGTTTGGGGCGAGTTTCGCCGCGGCGTTGAACTGCTCGCGCGCGAGGTCGGGCTTCTTGGCCGCGGCATAAATGCCACCGAGCACGTTGCGCAGCCCCGCATCGTCGGGCGCACGCTTCAGGATCGCATCGGCTTCCTGCAGCATCTTTGCCTGGTCGCCCTTGCGCAGCAGCGTCAGGAGCAGCAGCGCGTCGCGCTGGCGGCCCGCCGTGCCCTCGGACGGCATGGCTTCGATCACCTCGAGCGCGCGGTCGAGTTCGCCGGCCATCAGCAGGCCGTTGGCGACGTCGAGCTGCGTCTGCGCATCGGCGCCCGCGGCGCCCTTGCTCGCGGCCGTGAGATAGTTGAGCGCCTGCTGCTTGTCGCCGCTCGCGAGGCTCAGGCGTCCCGCCATGGCGAGCATCTCGGGACTGTTGCCCGTCTCGTCGAGCGCGCCCTGCACGCCGGCGAGCGATTCCTGCGGCGACTTGAGCTGCGCACGCACTTCGGCGAGCAGCCGCTGCGCGCGTGAGTTCTGCGGTTCGTTGGCCACCACCTGCTGCAGGTGCATCTGCGCCTGGTCGAGGTTGCCCTGCTGCATGTTGATGATCGCGAGGATCGTGCGCGCCTGCGTGTTGCGCGGCTGGGCGGCAACGACCTCCTCGAGCAGCGTGCGCGCTTCTTCCACCTTGCCGCCGGCCGCGGCGATCTGGCCTCGCAACTGCTTCACGAGCGGATTGCTGGGTGCGAGCTTGGTCAGTTTCTCGGCAGTGGCCTCCGCCTCGGCGACCTTGCCCGCGCGCATCTGCGTCTCGGCGAGACCGCCGAGCGCCATGATGCGGTCGGCCGCATCGGGCGCACCCTGCGCGGTCTCGAGCGCACGCGTGTAGTCCGCCTCGGCCCCGGCCAGGTCACCGGACGCGACGTTGAGGCCCGCGTGTGCGAGCCAGTAACGCCCCTGCTTCTTGATCGCATCGTCGGCGCCGTCGAGCACGGCCTCGGCCGCGCTGGCGCCCCCCTCAGCCTGCGCCACGGCCGCGACGCCGAGCAGTGCGTCGAGGCTCGAGGGCTCGGCCGCGAGCGCCTGCTGGAACAGCGCCTTGGCTTCGGCCGTGCGCTCGAGGCCGAGCAACGCACTGCCGTTGACGAGCTGGAACTGCACCTTCCGTTCGCCGGTGACGGCGTCCGGCGAGCAGTCCTTGAGCACTTCCTCGAACTTCGCCTGCGCGGCCATGACGCGGCAGGATGGCAGCAGCACCAGCTCCTGCGGCGCGCCGAGTTCCTTCGCCTTGGCCAGTTCGATGTCGGCCGCACCGTAGTCGCCCACCAGCGCGTAGGCCTCGCCGAGCAGCGCGCGGGCGCGGGCGTTGGCCTCGTCCTTCTGCAACAGGCTCTTGAGGTCGATCATCGCCGAGCGCGGGTCACCCTTCTGTAGCGAGGCCTCTGCCCGCTGCAGCAGCTCCGCGGGGTCCGGCGAGCAGCCGGCGGCGAGCGCCAGGGCCACGGCCAGCGACAGGATGCGCGTCCGGTGCGTCAGTTTCTTCATCGCCACGATCGTTCCCCTTCGATGGATCTGTTATTCCGCGTTGCGTTCCGGCACGAGGATCTGGTTCTTCTCCAGCAGGTCGTACAGCGTCGGGCGCGTGATCCCGAGCAGCTCTGCCGTGCGCGAAATGTTGCCGCCCGCGATCGCCAGTGCCTGGCGGATCGCCTCGCTCTCCGCGCGCTGGCGGGCGATGCGCAAATTGAGCCAGGCCATGTCACTGCCGCCGTCGGCCGGCAGCCCGAGGTCCTCGACCGAGACGTACTTGCCTTCGGTCATGATGACGGCGCCGTTGACCCGGTTTTCGAGTTCGCGGATGTTGCCGGGCCACGGGTAGCCCTCGATCGCCTTGAGCGCCTCGGGCGCGAACCCCCTGACCGCGCGGGCGTGCTCGCGTGCCCGCTTGTCGAGGATCGCCTGTGCGATCACCACCGCGTCGCCCGCCCGTTCGCGCAACGGCGGGATGCGCACGGTGACTTCGCTCGTGCGGTAGTAGAGGTCTTCGCGGAACGTGCCGGCCTTCATCATGGCCTGCAGGTCCTTGTTGGTCGCGAAGACGATGCGCACGTCGACCGGGATCCGTTCGCGGCCGCCGATGCGCTCGACCACGCGGTCCTGCAGGAACCGCAGCAGCTTCGCCTGCAGCGCGAGCGGCATGTCGCCGATCTCGTCGAGGAACAGCGTGCCGCCGTTCGCCTGCTCGAACTTGCCCGGCGTCTGCTTCACGGCGCCCGTGAACGCGCCCTTTTCGTAGCCGAAGAGCTCGCTCTCGAGCAGCGTCTCGGGGATCGCGGCGCAGTTGATCGCCACGAACTCGCGCTTCGCGCGCGGGCTCAGCGTGTGCAGCGCCCGCGCGAGCAGTTCCTTGCCGGTGCCGCTCTCGCCCAGCAGCAGCACCGTCGCCGAGGTCGGCGCAACCTTTTCGACGATGCGACAGGCCTTCTGCATCGAGTCGCTGATAGCGATGACGCCGGCGAGCGGCATGAGGCCCTGGTGACGCGTGAGCGCCCGGTTCTGCGTCTCGAGGTCGTGGATGCGGAACGCGCGCTGCACCAGCAGCTTGAGCACGTCGGTGTCGACGGGCTTCTGGTAGAAATCGTAGGCGCCGAGCCCGACCGCCCGCACCGCATTCTGCTTGTCGAGCTGGCCGGTCACGACGATGACCTTGGTGCCCGGTGCCAGCTTCAGCGTCTCGAGCAGGGTCTGCATGCCCTCGGAGACCCCTTCGGCGTCGGGCGGCAAGCCGAGGTCCTGCAACACGACCGCGGGTTCGTACCGGCGCACCGCGGCGATGGCCGAGGACCGGTCCGCGACGGTGATCACCTCGTATTCGTCGAAGCACCACTTGAGCTGTTTCTGCAGCCCCGGGTCGTCCTCCACGATCAGCAGCGTCGGCTTGTCGTCAGCCACTCGTCCCTCGATCGGCCAAGGCGATGGTTCCCGACCCTGGAATCACACCGGATCGGTTTGGTAAGTCTGGATGATACAAGGAGATAGGGTCCAAATTTGTGAAGTCGGTTCACCTCCCCTCCCCTCGAAAATGGGAGGGACCGGCAACACGCTTAACTTAAGGCACCGACGCCCGCCGGTTGGCCCGCGTCGGGGTCCGGCGAGGCCGTCGCCGGCGGCAAAGCCAGCGGCAGTCGCAGCACCATGCGGGTGCCCTGGCCCACGACGCTGCGCACTTCGACGCGCCCGCCGAGGGACTGGACATATTCCCGGACCTGGTAGGCGCCGATGCCCATGCCCTTGCTGCCCTTGGTCGTGTCGAACGGCTTGAACAGCCGTTCGCCGATGAATTCGGGCGTCATGCCGGAGCCCGTGTCGGCCACGGCCAGCACTGCGGTCGGAACGCGGAGCCGGGACGAGTCGGCCAGGTCGCCGGTCGCCCCGCCCCCTTCGAGCCCCACCTCGACCGCCACGGTGCCCGTCTCGGGCGTCGCTTCCTGTGCGTTGCGGATCACGTGCTCGACGATCATGGCGAGCCGCTCGGGGTCCGCCTCGATCCAGATGTCCTCCACCGTCTCGGCGAGCACGGGCCGCGGCGTGCGGCCCTGGCAGCGGTCGGTGGCCTGCCGGGCGATCTCGTTCAAGCGAACGTGGCGCTTGACGGTCTGGATCTCGCGTCGCTGCAACTGCTCGATCAGTCGCTGCATGCGCGCGGTCGAGTTCGCGATCGTGCTGATCGCGTCGTCGACGAATTCCGGGTTGCGCCGGTGCTTTTCCGCGTTCGAGACGATCAGCGCCAGTTGCGCCGCCAGATTCTTGAGGTCGTGCATCACGAACGCGGTGAGCCGATGGTAGGCCTCGAACTGCCGGCTCTCGGCCAGGCGCCGGTCGGCTTCGAACTGCGCAAGGTGGGCGGCGACGTGGCGCCCCACCGTCTTGAGCAGGTCGCGGTCCTCGTAGTTCGGGTTGAACGGCTCGGGCGGGCTCGCGAACAGGGCGATGCCGATCAGGTCGTCGACGTGCGTGAGCGGCACGAGCAGCCGGTAGCGCGTCGCCGCCTGCAGGAACGCGGGCAGCGACATGTTCTGGTAGGCGTCCGGCGTCTGCCCGAGTTCGCGCAGGTCGATGACCCACTGGAACCGTTCCAGGAACACCGCCAGCTCCTC
>Ga0065704_10000660_pt1 | contig 15855 bp, 12 predicted proteins | sample SwiRhicommuniRL2_FD_59091 | JGI IMG/M metagenome (GOLD analysis project Ga0065704, IMG submission 59091) | Switchgrass rhizosphere bacterial communities from Rose Lake, Michigan, USA - RL2 v2 (version 2) | ecosystem: Host-associated > Plants > Roots > Rhizosphere > Soil | place: East Lansing, MI
CGCTCATGTTCTACCTCATGACTTGCGAAAAGCAGGTTAGTTATAGACCAGTGCAGCCGTAGACCGGCAGCCACCAGTGAAAATTCAACTGGCCGTGGGTTGGCCACTGCCTTGGGCATGCACCTCCTGATGGGAGGGTTTGTACCCTGCAGGCCCTGCTCCTGGCAGGGCCTGACGAAATCCTTGAGCCATCTGCTGGCCACGCGCTAATGGCAAGCCTAGCAAAGGCTGGGGGCGCCTGCGGACTGCATGTCCAACACCCTTCGGCGCGCATTCTAGCGCGCCCGTAGAAAAAGCAAAGCGCCATAAACGCCCATCATCTTGTAAGTTTTCCGCCTGCGTCGCGAACGTGGCGGATAAACCGTTTGCTGTGCGGGAAAAGGCAAAAATCAGGCGAAAAAATGCCCGGCGAACCGGGCAAGATTTTCCAGCGTCGCAGTTACAGGTTGTAGCCGCGTTCGTTGTGCTGAGCCAGGTCGAGGCCGACCGACTCTTCTTCTTCGTTGACCCGCAGCCCCATCACCACGTCCAGTACCTTGAGAATCACGTAGGTAACGATGGCGGTGTAGACCACGGTGAAAATCACGCCCTTGGCCTGGATCCAGACCTGCATGCCGATATCGGTCACAGCGCCGAAACCGCCCAGGGCTGGTGCTGCGAACACACCGGTCAGGATGGCGCCGACGATACCGCCGATGCCGTGCACGCCGAAGGCGTCCAGCGAGTCGTCATAGCCCAGCTTGCGCTTGAGGGTGGTGGCGCAGAAGTAGCAGATCACGCCAGACGCCAAGCCAATCACCAGGGCGCCCATCGGGCCCACGGTACCGGCAGCCGGGGTGATGGCGACCAGACCGGCGACCACACCCGAGGCGATGCCCAGGGCACTCGGTTTGCCGTGGCCGATCCACTCGGCGAACATCCAGCCCAGCGCCGCAGCAGCGGTGGCGATCTGGGTCACCAGCATGGCCATGCCGGCAGTGCCGTTGGCAGCGGCGGCGGAACCGGCGTTGAAGCCGAACCAACCGATCCACAGCATTGCCGCGCCCATCAGGGTGTAGCCCAGGTTGTGCGGGGCCATCGGCGTGGTCGGGTAGCCCTTGCGCTTGCCCAGTACCAGGCAGCACACCAGGCCCGCGATACCGGCGTTGATGTGCACCACGGTGCCGCCAGCGAAGTCCAGCACGCCCCAGTCCCACATCAGCGCGCCATCACCGCTCCAGACCATGTGCGCGATCGGCGCATACACCAGGGTGAACCAGATGCCCATGAACACCAGCATCGCGGAGAACTTCATGCGCTCGGCGAAGGCACCGACGATCAGCGCCGGGGTAATGATGGCGAAGGTCATCTGGAAGGTGATGAACACCGCCTCAGGGAACAGCGCGGTGGCCGAAGTGAGGCTGTCGGGGGTGACACCGCTGAGAAACGCCTTGGAGAAGCCACCGACGAAGGAATTGAAGTTGAGCACGCCCTTTTCCATACCCGTGGTATCGAAGGCCATGCTGTAGCCGTAGACGACCCAGAGAATGCTCATCAGACCGGTGATCGCGAAGCACTGCATCATCACCGAGAGCACGTTCTTGGAACGCACCATACCGCCATAGAACAGGGCCAGGCCCGGGATGGTCATGAACAGCACCAGCGCCGTAGCGGTCAACATCCAGGCNGTGTCGCCGGAGTTCAGCGCTGGGGCAGCTTCCTCTGCCAGGGCNAGCCCGGGCATTACGAGGGACAATAGGGCTCCTAGCCCTGCGATCTTACGCAGAGTCATGTTGTTTTCTCCTGGGGCGTTGGGTTTGGTGAGGCTTTTTTTGTTACTTAGATCGCGTCGGTATCGGTTTCGCCGGTACGGATGCGGATCGCCTGCTCCAGATTCACCACGAAGATCTTGCCGTCACCGATCTTGCCGGTGTTGGCTGCCTTGGTGATGGCTTCGATTACCCGATCAAGGTCCTTGTCGTCGATGGCGACGTCGATCTTCACCTTGGGCAGGAAGTCGACCACGTATTCAGCACCGCGATACAACTCGGTGTGGCCCTTCTGCCGACCGAAGCCTTTGACTTCAGTGACGGTGATGCCCTGCACGCCGATTTCCGACAGTGACTCGCGCACGTCGTCCAGCTTGAACGGCTTGATGATGGCTGTGACTAGCTTCATGAAACTCTCTCCCGATTTGGTGGACTTGCCCCAGGAAAACAAACCCGTCTCAAGTCTAAGCGCAGCGGTTGGCTTTGTAACGCGTCGTCGGCATCCGGCTCCGCGTGCGCACTGCCTGGTCACAAGGAACTGCATCAGTGCATGGCTCGTACAGGTCTTTGCAGAAACCTTGCCAGTTCCACTAAACCACCAGAAAACAGTGAGTTGCTTGAAGGCGTCGGCGTTGGCCAGTCGCCAGCATCAAAAAGATGCACGATTTCGGTGCGCTACCCGTCGGCGTCTTGCTCGAAAAATGTGCAAGGCTCACCCGCTCCTGCCCTCAAAACAGTGTTTTGCTGCGTGCTACACTGCGGGTCATTTTTCAGATTCAGTGGACAGCCGAACATGCTCGCGCCCAAAGCCCTCCTCGACGCCCTGAGCGACCAGGCCTCGCGCCTTTTCAGCAGCGATACCGCCCAGCCTCGCGCCGAACTCGAAAGCCAGTTCAAGGTGCTGATGCAGGGCGCCTTCAGCAAGCTGGACCTGGTCAGCCGCGAAGAATTCGACAGCCAGATGGTCGTCCTCGCCCGCACCCGCGCTCGCCTGGAAGCCCTGGAGAAACAGGTCGCCGAGCTGGAAGCACGGATGGCGCCACCTCAGGCATAAGGTTCAGGCCGATGCCTGCAATCGCCCTTCGCCCGGGTTGCCCGATTTAGGCGGCAACTCGCTGGCATGCAGCGTCCCCCGAAACAAAGCGGCACCGCACAAGGTGAACAGTGTTTTCACCCGGTTGTGCGAGTTGAGTATCTCGGCCTGGATATGCTCGATGTCGTTGTCCGCCGGCTGCAACGCCACTGCGCGGTTGATCCACTCGATGGCCGCGAAGCGGCTTTGCTTGCGTGTGCCATGCCCCTGCATCCAGGCCAGCCCCAGCTCTGCGCTGGCACGGGCGGCAATCCAATCGTCCGGGTGCTCGACCAGGCCAAGCAAGTAGTCGACGGCCTCGGCCTGCTCCTGCGGCTCGCCAAACTGCCGCAGCAGAATACCCAGTTGCAGCCGCGCACCGGCAGCGGTCTGCGCACTGCCCAACGCATCGTTCAATAGCCGCCTCACTGCCAGCATGGCACTTCGGTCGCTCAAGGCTTCGGCACTTTGCATACGCCGGCATGCCAAGGTGTATTTGGCCACCTTGCAGCCAGCCTGCACCGCGCGCAGCAGCCAGTATTCGGCCGCATCCGCGTCCAGGTAGTGCCCAGGGGTGTTGGCCAGTGCACCGCGATGCAGGTGATGAAGGCTCAGCGCAGCCTCTGGCAGGCTCAGATCGGCACAGCGTTCATAAAGGAAATAGGCGGCCTCTTGCTGGTTGGCAGACCAGAGCAGACGTGGCACTTCGAGCACATCGAAATCCGGCCGCTGGCGGCCAAGTTGCCGCTTCACCGCACGCTGCGACCAAATACGTGCCTGCTCAGGCGAACATGCAAACCCCCAGCGCCCAAACGCATGCCCCACCGCCCGCAGCGCACAGGCAGCCGGGTGCGAACCGCTCTCGCACAGCCGCTCGATCGCGCTACGAAATGCCTGCTGGTCATCGTCCATGCCGTGGAACAGCATGAGGCAGACAAAACTACGAAAGGGCTGGCCGATACTCGGGACAAAGCCCAGGTCAGGGTAAAGGTTCACACAGACGGCAAAATCGCGCAGCGCGCCCGTGTAGTCCTGCAGGGCACAACCACGCAAGGCACCACGCCATGCCAGCAAGGTGGCGCGCTCCCTAGGCCTGAGCGCACGCAGCGACCACCCCTTGAACACCTGCTGCCAGGCAGCGATCGACTGCACCTGGCCGGCATGCGGCAGTTCGAGCTGGTCCTCGATAGCCAGCCAGCGCAGCGCATTGCGCTGCTCCTCTCGCCATCCTTCACACAGCATGCCACCAGCCAATCCGTCGATTACCGCGTAACTGCCGCCCCAACGGGGCAGCAGGTAGATGGCATGCGCCTGAATCGCTTCAAAACAGCCGGGGAAAGCACCCAGCGCATGCTGCAGCCAATAGTGCTGCGCGGCTTCTCGCCCATGCACGGCACGTTTGCCCAGGCACGCCGGCAAGGTCTGTGGCACTTGGGCCAGGGGTAGCAGGCCGTATTTCACCAGCAGCGGCGCCGCAGCCTCCTGCACCTCCACATCCGCGTGAGCGCTCGGGCTGAAGCGTGCCGGCTGGCCGTCGAACAGTTCGCGCAACCAACCTGGCTCGGCAAACTGAGCGCTGAGTCGCAGCATGCCGATGGCCGCCGCCACCGGCTGCGCCGAGCGCCCCATGGCACGCAACAGGTGCGCGGCGCCGAGCTCGCAAACCTGCTCGGCCGCCAACTGCTGCTCGGCACTGAGGGGCTCGGCATTGGCACTGTCGTGGATATCGCAGGCGCGACTGAAACAATGCAAGCCCATCACCACCTGAGGGTGGTAGGCCTTGGGGCAGGCGTCGATCCAGGCCTTTAGAACCTGCGTCAGGGCCTTGTCGCCCTGGCAGTCCCAATCGACCAGCATGTGCCCTCCAACGGCCTCCAGGTAGGCAGGAAACTCGCCGGGTGGCGACTGTCGCCAGCGCGCTTCGAGGATGTCGAAGTAGCGGTTGAGTTCAACGAATGCACTGGCCTGCACCAGTTCTCGGATTGCCTGGCGAGTGCGAGTGAGCGTTTGCACGGAGCAATACCTCAAGTCCATTTGTGGGAAGCGGCGCTGCCATCCCATGGCAAGCGCAGTAGCCTTTCAACACTAAGCCATACCCTGGATCTGCGCAAAGTTATTGGATCCATTTTTGTCAGATTGTATGAAAAACCAGGAGAAAACCCTGACCTGAAAAACCAGGACGCACACTTCTTGCGCTGATTGCCACTTTGCCCGCTAACCTTGCCCAAGCCGCAGGAAGCGGCCCTTTTCAGCGACAACGGAGCGTCCATGTCACTTGCCCTCGTCCACAGCCGCGCCCAGGTAGGCGTGCAGGCACCGGCGGTCAGCGTCGAAACCCACCTGGCCAACGGGCTCCCCCACCTCACCCTGGTCGGCCTGCCCGAAACCACGGCCAAGGAAAGCAAAGACCGGGTACGCAGTGCCATCGTCAACTCAGGCCTGGACTACCCGGCAAGGCGCATCACCCAGAACCTGGCGCCCGCCGACCTGCCCAAGGATGGCGGGCGCTATGACCTGGCCATTGCCCTGGGCATTCTGGCCGCCAGTGGCCAGGTCCCGGTGGCCCCCCTCTGCGACATCGAGTGCCTGGGCGAGCTCGCGCTGTCCGGGCAACTGCGCCCTGTGCAGGGCGTGTTGCCGGCGGCGCTGGCGGCAAGGGATGCGGGTCGGGCATTGGTGGTACCACGCGAAAACGCCGAAGAAGCCAGCCTTGCAGGTGGGCTGGTGGTGTATGCCATCGGGCACCTGCTGGAACTGGTCGCCCACCTGAACGGCCAGGTACCGTTAGCGCCCTATGCCGCCAATGGCCTGGTATTGAACAGCCGGCCCTACCCCGACCTCAGCGAGGTACAGGGCCAGGTGGCGGCCAAGCGTGCATTGCTGCTGGCCGCAGCCGGGGCGCACAACCTGTTGTTCACCGGCCCGCCCGGCACTGGCAAGACCTTGCTCGCCAGCCGCTTGCCAGGGCTGTTGCCGCCGCTGGACGAGCGCGAGGCGCTGGAGGTGGCGGCCATTCAGTCGGTCAGCGGCCATGCGCCGCTGAACAGCTGGCCACAGCGCCCTTTCCGCCACCCGCACCACTCGGCCTCAGGCCCTGCACTGGTGGGCGGCTGTAAAACACATCGTTAAACGATAATTTACAAAAAAACATGATAATTTCTATCTTTATTTGATAGAGATTGGCGTTAGCGATGCGTTTTTTTGAGGAATTATCTGGCGACTCCCACCAGTGGGAAATTTTAGGTGTCCGGAAGGTATCGGTTTCGAAGCACCCGGAAGATCTACTTGGCGAATTTTTTTGCATTTCAGATAAGGACCCTATGACTGGTAGAGCACACCGGGTCAAATCCTTCACTAGCCCTATTGATAATATTCGTCACTTCAAAGCGGGCTCTCTTTGGAAAGATGGAAAAAACATATCTCCGCCAGACCTCTCCCGCAACAATTCTTTTTATCAAATATATGACACCGAATTAGTCTTAGCTCAAGAGCCACACGCCTCCACGCAAGAAGTCATCGAGCGAATTCTTGATTCCAATACACCGCACAGAACTTTTATGTCATTCACAAATCACGTTAAGTTCTCTCGAAGAACAAGCACCGGTTACATTCAATGCTCGGAGATAGCCAGACACTTCATGGCACCTTCAAAGCGATTTTTACGGGCAGTGCTGAATGGAACTATAGACGAACACTTTCGATCAGCAAAAGAAAATAAGCCAAGTATCATAATGCCAAAAATGACTTCAAAAGAGCTGCTTGCCACTGAATCTTTAAGTTACAACGATGAGGGGCTTCGGTCTGTGCGATCCCTATATAAAAACCTCAAACTTACCACAATAAGCAACTCGACAGGCAATCAGGCATCACCACTATTACTCACCAGCCTATTTCCAAATAACTCTATCAAAATTGAATTCCGAAGAATTGAAACACCCTTTGAGCTAGGAAGTAGCGTTAATGAATTCATGGGAGTGCAGATTAAAAAAACTGACTACCTGCAAAGATACTTTAGAGATTGGTTATAGTGGTAGTCAAGCTCAGTAGGAAGCACAAATCAGGGAGCGTGCAAATTAGGGGCCCGTGGTCATGCTGCTTCGCTTCTGACGCCAATAGCATAGCCTGCGCTAAAAAAGTTCTAACTCAACAACGCTACTGCCCCTCCCGCAAGGCTGGAACTGACCTTCTAATTCTCAGCAGCCAGTGGTAGAGTTCGTTCAAGTACGGTTCATCTCATCGGCGATGATGACCATAATTCAGGGAATGAACAATGCATCTCAAAATTCTTTTTTTATCTGAGATCAGCTATTGCCTCGGGCTCATTGGATTGGCAGAGTTCAAAGAGCGCTTAGAAGTAGCGGAATGGCTCCTCGACTCAGGAGGCACTGTACGCGACCCAAGGCTGGGCTTGGGGGAGGAACCTGAGCCTCGTGAGTCAAGCGAGTGCGAGCAGCCAGATCTCGCCGAGGGTGTAAAGAGAGATGATCCTGCAGATCGGTGGTTTCATCTCGTCGTGCTAAACAAATGGGTTTTTACGGTTGGTGATGCAGACTGTTATCCTTCCGTGCCGCATGGTCACTTACAAAAGAAAACCAACTCTTGGCCAAAGCTGAACCCCTACATCGGCCGAGTGTTTTCAGCTCCTCATGAAGAGGACAAATCACGTCGCCTCACCAAGACAGAAATGCAGGAACTCTGGAACGATAGAGAGTTTATTGAACATTGCCACAAGCAGATCGAATGGTATACCGAGTTCGCCCCGAATTACGAATTCATCACAGCCAAAAAAGGGAGACTCCAGCTGCCACGCTGGAGGACGGTTCGGTGACAGGATTTTTGAAACTCTAGAAAACACAAAAGCCCGAATGAGCGGGCGTTTGTTAAGAACTCGACGCTGGTGAAGTTCAATCGTCATCAAGGGAGCAGCAGAAACGGGGAAGGAGCCGTAAGCGAGTCCATCACATTTACGACGATTATGGGTGAGTGTCTGACCTGTTATACGTCCATAATGAGCTGGACGTCATATCGCTTTATCGACACCAAGCAGGATCATCTATGAAAATTCAGAAGGATATCATCGAGGCGCAGCTCCTGCTGTGGGACCAAGCCATGGCAGCAGCGCGGGCTTATGAGGAAGCTAAAGGCCATGCATCGGAAGCGCAGCTGGAAAAGCTGCGCCGAACTGCTGAGTTTTTGACATCAGCAGCAAGCACGTTCCAGCTCGAAACGATGACAGGCTCCAAAGCCCCTCGCCAATAACGGTTAAACACACATGCAGCTGAGCCGATTCGTCGGGCTAAAATACCTGGCTCCAGGCAAGCAGCGCTGCAGTCACAGGATCATCCTTCACGTAAGATCTCACTCACGTGTTCATGGCCCCCTAAGATTCGAGACCTAATTCCAACCGGTGGACACGCTTGTACGTTTCATAAAGTGAAATGAAGTCGCCCTGCGCCATGACCTCCAGCGGTGACCGGCTTTCAAAAAAAACATTCTCGTTGGGCAACCGCGTGAAGCTACGAACGTTCGCTGGATTGTCGAATACGCAGCGTAGAGACGCATGGATATTCAGCACGAGACTGATGCGCTGCTGCTGGTCGTGATCGAGCTTCCGCGCAGATCCCGTAGCTCGCAGTGCTCGCCGATAGGTTGAATTAGAGATCCGCAGGATCGAACAGATTTGAGCAGTCGTCGCCTGCCAACTGTGCAAAATGCGCAAGGCAACCTTCAAACCCACACCACTCTTGTGTTGTGAAAGCTCCGGTTGTTTTGACATTGGCACTGACTCCCGATCACATGCCTTATGGTACACCTTTAGAAATGAGTCAGCAGCTTTCCGGCTGGAGCCCTGCTTCAACCCGCGATGCCTCGCGGCAGGGTCTTTCGCTGAGCCTGCATCGGAGTGCACTCGTGCCCGCTTGAAATCCGCGCGATTCCATAGCCAGTCTGACCTTCTTCGTCCTCCATCAGGGATTGCCGGTGATCTCGTTGCCATCAATTTCCCAGAAATACCCAAATTCTGGGAACGTAAGACGAAAGACCGTGCAGTAGCACCTCATACTCTCTCAAGTCGTGATATCTATCAGGAAAAGAGAGGTAGATAACTTTCGCGCGGCGCGCCTATACCTAGCCAGCTGATATTCGTGTCAATTAAGAGAGCAACGACGATAGGCTTTTAACGAAGCCTATCGCTACCAACATCCATCAAACAGCTGTGACAGCCCCTCACTCTGCGCGACTTCAACTGCTCACAGTTGAATCACCGTCATGCCGAACGCCGATCGCGCTCCTGAGGCTCCTTAATCCCATGAGTCACGGTGTGAGGAACATCCCTGCTAACGATGTTCGGCCACAGCTCATCCACGCTGTAGAGCGAGGTGGCAAAACGCAGCCTCGCTACACGGACAAGGCCAGCGGCGGCAGAAAGCCTTATCCTCTAGAAACAATGCTACGCACTCATCTGCTGCAAATTGGTTCTCCCTAAGGGTCAGATTTTTATCGGAGCCCAAAACATCTTATTTCCACTTGTTTTCACGAATTGCAATAGATAAATCATGGTCATTTCTAATGCGCATCATCTATGCTAACAACTGCCGAGCGTGCGACCTGCGTAAATAAATTAATCCTTTAAACAAGTTTCAGTGGGCTTTATTATTATTCCATGTGATTTTAGCAAATTAAAAATGGAAGTGAGACCCGGCCTCACCTCCAATCTTTAAATACATACCCTGTTACGAGCGTATCAGCCTAGCAATGTTTAACCATTAAAATAATTTTTTAGAAAAATTCTGGCCAACTTTCCATTAAAATTGTCTAGCTTACTAAGCCGCCAAAGATCTCTAGCACCGATGAACTCTTGATTGAGAAATTTAGCTAATCGTGTTTCCGACAATGCTCGATCCATTGCTAAAACCCCCCACTCCTCATAAGAGCTTTCGTATGCAAGCCACTCGAAGTTAGTGTCAAAATAAAAACTAGGAAGATCAAGCGCCAGTTCTCCTCCGAACTGCTGTTGCTTGAGCTCCAATACACTAGCTTCAGGATCTTCGCCGTCAAGCAGTCTGCCTTTGCATTCCGCACTGGCCCACGAATATATAATCCCCACTCCACGGGAAAACTGAGCGTTGCTTTCTACTAGCAGCTCTTCAAACAAGTCTACATCACCAAGCAATGACCGTTCAAAAAACCAAAAATCCAGGTTTTTTTCTTGAAAAATGCACGCCGGCAAATCGTTCGTCAAGTCGACTTTTGCTGACAATCGTTGCGAGATAATCCGACACTCTTCTGCCGTGATGGTAGATAGCATTCATCTTTCTCCTGCAAAACGTATTTTAGTGTCTCGTTTGACGAGAGTTTTCAGCTCTGCCGAAGGTTCATTTGTACTGGTCGACTTCTCATAGAAGGTGTATTTTTTATCTCCTTTGGTAAGCATAGAAGCCGTTCCATCTTTCGAGACCGCTTTGTTATACCCGTTGCTCATTAATGCCTGCTGAGCCTCTTCTGGTGTTGTATAGGCACGAATCTGATTTGCGCTTCTGCGTGTGTCACGAGGAGGGAAGCTGATAGGGGTTACTGGGCCGTCTGCCATTGCACGTGTGGCGGCAGCCCGTAAGTCATCGATTGCTTTGCCGCCTCGCATAGTGTCGACACCAAACCCCACCACGCCGGGAACAATAGGTACAACCGCCAAGAAGGTGTCAACTACCACTCCTGCGGCATCTATGGCGGCTGCACCGTAGTTACCACTATTTACATTTTGCTGAAAACTGTAGGTGCCAATGCTGACGCTAGCAGCTTCCAGCACCAGCTCGGCATATTTTCCGTCAGCATCAATGAATTTGTAAGGATTATTGTTGGTATAGGTATACCGGTTGAAACTATGCAAGTTGCTGGCCTGAAAATCGACTGGATCGACTCCCATGAACCTGCCTAGCACTGGGTCATAGTAACGTGCCCCCATATACGACAGTCCGGTGCTGTCGTCATGCGCCTTACCATGGAAGCCGATGTCATTGCCAGCACTGGCCGTGGAGCGGGTCAGCTTGTCGCCATAAGGTTTGTAGCTCTCCTTCCATTTCAGGTTGCCGGCAGCATCAGTGGCGGCAATAGGACTACCGGAAATGTCATTGTGGTAGTAGGTGACCACCGCAGCCATAGTGTTGTTGATCATGGCCGTACATAGCAGGGCGATGCTCATCACTCTAGCGAACGTTTTCATTAAGTTCATTGGTTTAGTCCCAGGTATCCATTCAAGGGCTCACACGGTCGGCGATGCGTTTGTCGCCGAGGTAAATGTATTCAGTCAGGGTAGTGCCATCGAGCTCGATTAGCTGCTTGCCGTCGGTATCGTGCATCTCGTACACCTTGCGCCCGGCCTTGGTCACGCTGCTGCGCTGGTTGATGGCGTCGTACTGGTAGGCAATTTTGCTGGCAGCGACCGCACAGTTGATACACACCAGGTTGGGCACGCCGTCGTAGGTGTAGGTGGTGCCAGCACTGCTGGCGATGTTGCCGTAGGCGTCGTAGGTGAAGCTCCCGGCGCGCTGGCCGCTGACCGAAGCCAGACGGTTCTGGGTGTCGTAGGCGTAGTTGAGGCTGATGGTGCCGTAGGTCTGCTTGAGCAGGTTGCCGACGCCGTCATAGCTGATGGCGCCCGCGCCCCAGAAACCGGCGGCACTGGTCAGGCGGTTAATGCCGTCGTAGCCCAGGGTGCGGTTGAAGCTGCTATCGACCGAGTCGCGGATAGTTGCCAGGTTACCGGTGCCATCGTAGGTGTAGGCACTGTTGAGGTAGGTGGCACTACCGGTCTTGGCGGTGGTGAAGGTGGCCGGCCACAGTCGCGGGGTCTGGGTGTAACTGGAGGTGGTGCCATTGGCATAGGTGATCTGGTTGATCATGCCGGAGGGCCAGTAGGTGACTTTGTTGACGTAGCCAGACACGGTGGTCGGGCGTCCCAGCACATCGGGGGTGTAGTTGACCACGCGGCCGGACTGCGGATAGGTGATGCTGGCGAGTTGGTGGTTGGCGTTGTAAGCGTATTTGGCGGTGAAGGTCTTGCCGTCCAGGGTGAGACTTTGCTGGATGAGGTTACCTACCGCGTCATAGGCCATGGCCCGACTGCCGCCGGAGCTGGTACTGGTCAGCAGCTTGCCGGTCTTGTCGTAGGTGTTGGTGACGGCGGGTGTGGTGCCGGGGTAGGTCACGCTTTTCAAACGGTTCTGACCGTCGTAGGTGTAGCGGGTAACGCCGGAGGCGCCGACCTGCTTGGTGGTCATGTTGCCGGCCACGTCACGGCCAAACACCGTCTTGCCGGTTTCCGGGTTGGTCACGCTGCTGAGGTAGCCGTTGCCGTAGTAAGTATAAGTGCGGGTGAAAGTACCCTGTTTGACCGAAGTAATGCGGTCGGCGGCGTCGCGGGTGAGTGTGACGTTGGCGCTCGGCTCGGGGCCGGTGATGGCCATCAAATGCAACTGGTCAGGGTTGCCGTATCCACGGTAGGTCTCGATGGTGGCCTTGCGGCGTTCGTCGGTGACTGTACGAGTGGCTGCGCCATAGGCGATGGCCTGGTAACTGGTATCGGCGTTGGTCACGCGGGTGACACGGCCGAGGGCGTCGTATTGGTAGCGGGTGCCAGTGGTGGAATCAGGGTCGGAGACGAAGATGCGCCGGCCCAGAGCATCATGTTCGTAGCGGGTGGTGATGCCGCCGAGGGTAACGCTGGCGACATGGCCGAACGGGTCATACTGGGTGGTTTCGACCAGGCTGCCGCGCTTGCTGGTTTTGCTGGTGGATGTATAGGTGATGGTTTGGACATTGCCGGCCATCTGCGTTTTCGAAGTCACGCGGCCTAGGCCGTCGTAGGTGTAGTTTGTGGTTTTGCCCTCACCGTTGTTTTCGGAGGTAATGTTACCTGCGTCATCCACTACGCGGGTAAGGGTGATTCCCTCAGGCTGCACTTCGGTCTGCGGGATACCACGTCTATAATTTGAGTAGGTAAACACGCGGTTACCGGGCAGAATCTTACTGGCAACGTTGCCTTGCAAGTCGTAGGAGTATTGAGTGGCTATGCCGTCTACAGCCTCAGTCAAGAGATTTCCATTACTATCATAGGTGCGAACAACTTTCTGCCCGCTAGAAATTTCATCCTTTGGCTTGCCGATGATCCATTTAGCTGGGTCGTTAAAATAGGAAATAGATGTTGTGCGGCTTTCACCATTTGGGCCTGTTTCCGTCACGACCCGAGGGTTTCCGTAGACATCATGATTTGAATAAGTGGAAATGAATTTAGCGCCGCCACGTACAACCGTCTTGCCAGTTAGAATAGAGGCGTTGATCTTAGTATCAAACACATAGCCCAGATCCACTACAAAATCATTACCCGGTGTAATGAGCCTAGGTTGCCAAGTGAGCGTCTCAACATTTCCCAAGGGATCGACTTTTTCGGCAATGTTGCCAACTTGCCAAATACTTTCTTCCGAGCCAGGTGCAAAAGGAGACAACGCACGCTTAAAAGAGGCTCCAAAATATTTTAATGTGGTTTTCCCTTCTGGACCATTTATGATTGTTGTGTCATATACCCCATCGCTACCCTTGGTAAAGGCATAGGTCCAACTGCTTCCGCTAGAAAGCGTTCTGCGCCTAACAAACTCGTGTGCGACCTTTAAGGTGCTATATTTGTGTTTTACTTTGAAGTCGACGCGATGGATAGCATGACCGTATTCATACGAAGCCACACCTCCCGTAGGATAAGTTATGCTTTTTAGCTTCCGAGCACTGATACTTACCTGATCTAGCGGAATGAATTCCACCATGGCAGTTACGTACACTCCGGGATAGTAGGTGAAACTCCATGCTTTTCCGCCACCAAAATCTACTTTGGATAAAGCCATAGCATTGAGATTATCTTTGGCTTGATAAGAATAGCTCACAGTGGCGCCGCTACTTGTTCGCAGGCTTTTTAGTTTCCCAGTTAAATCGTCGTAGGTTAACAACACCTGCCTTCCATCATCTGACTTTACGCTTTCGAGTACCGTGAAAGGAAGCTCAAGCTTGCTGAAGTCTCCACTGAAGCCACCATAAACAGGGCCATTGTACGAACTTTTGGGCTCCTCCACATATCCAGGCATCGTCCACAACGGAACAGGCTTCCCAAAAGTCTTATACGAAAATACAAGTTTATTTCCGTGTACATCAATAGCTGACTTGGCAAGCATGTAGCTTTCAGTTAGTGGCACAGTGCCGAATCCGGAGCCTTGCACCGAACTACCTTCCGCACCATTGATGTAAAACTGCCCTATTCTTCGCTCAGATATGCCTCCGTAATTGTATACTGTTCCCTCTGGTGAATAGACTTGAACTACGTTGTTTACACAAGATATCCGCCAGTTATTTTTTGTCCTAGCTTCATGATTACCGACGCTGAATATGCGTTCGTTGGTGCCGTCTGGTAGCTCAAGCAATGGATCAGGTCCAATATTGTAAGAACTCAATCTGGTTGCTTTTTCCCGAGACTGCTTATGTGAGTTTGTTGTTAGACACAGGTCAACCAAAAGATTGCGGCGATAGTTAGTTTGGAACCAATCACCACTTCCAGCGATCCCCCATTCGTTGTTGACAGTGATTTTAGGTGCAGCATCAATTGACCAACCTGGGCCTAACGCTGCCCACCGGTAGGAGCCGTTATGGGTTGCAGTTAAACCTGACGAAGTACGATTCATGGAGTAGGTACGCCATATGGCAATGTCCATTCCGCCATTGCCTGGAATGAAGGCATCTTGCTGCTTTATCCAAAGATTACCATCTTGCGGCGTCACGAAATCAGGTGAATTCTCAGCCAGCATGTTGTCTGTTTGTCGAGGCTTCAAAATTCCGTTTTGCTCATCTACCAAATCCGCCGCATACGCTCCATTAATCGCCCCTCCAATAACGATGAAGCTTAAGAAACTTAAGATCGTATTCCTTGTATCTTTTCTTTTCATATCATTCCATTAATTATGATTGAGTCAGCGTGGCTTTATGAGCTAGCAATTTAATTACATCAGCTCCCTACAAAAATCTAATTGGGTACTTCGCTATAGCAATGAATGATAATTTTGTTAATATCAAAAGGTCATGCACCAACTGCCCCTTCAGCAATTGAATGCAAGGAACATACACCTCACTCTCAACTGTTTAGCCACGTCGATCTTCGCCTGCCTCGGGTCGAATCAGTTGCAACTGCTGACGGTACTCATCAGTCACCTGCCGCGCCGTACTGGCGTCGCTCACCACCTTCGGTGTAATCAGCACAATGAGCTCAGTACGCGCATTGCTGCGCTGGGTGTCACTGAACAGCCAACCTAATCCCGGCACCCGCCCCAACCAAGGAACACGGCTCTGGTTGTCGGCCTGGTTCTGCTTGATCAATCCCCCCAGCAGCACCGTCTGACCACTTTGCACCGCCACTTGGGTGGACACCGCCCGGGTCGAGATGCTCGGGTTGCCATTGCTGTCCAGAAGCTTGCTGGCATCGCTGACCTGTTGCTGGATGTCCATGTACACCAGCCCGCCCGGGTTGATCCGGGGCACTACATCCAGGATCACCCCGGTCTGCACGAATTGCACACTGCTGGTGGTGACCGAGGTATTGTCCAGATTGATGCTGGTCTGATTGATCGGGATGTTGTCACCCACCTGGATCTGTGCATTCTGGTTGTTCATCACCACCAGCGAAGGCGCCGAAAGCACCCGCGTGTTGCCGCTGCTTTCCAGGGCATGCAATGCCACCTGCAAGTTGCTGCTGACAAACGAATAGAACAACGAGTCGGTGGCTTTCAAACCTGCCCCACCGCCCCCCATAGCGCCCTGGCTGCCCGAAGCGTTCTCGATGCCCTTTGTGCCGGAGTTGCCGGCCAGGCGCCCTAGGTACCATTGCACGCCTAGGTCCAGGCCATCTTCCAGGCTGACCTCGAGAATGCGTGTTTCGATCTGCACCTGCAGCGGCGGGTTGTCCAGGCGCCGGATGGCAGCCTGGATCTCCTGCCACTGGGGTGGACG
>Ga0065704_10000587_pt1 | contig 15854 bp, 16 predicted proteins | sample SwiRhicommuniRL2_FD_59091 | JGI IMG/M metagenome (GOLD analysis project Ga0065704, IMG submission 59091) | Switchgrass rhizosphere bacterial communities from Rose Lake, Michigan, USA - RL2 v2 (version 2) | ecosystem: Host-associated > Plants > Roots > Rhizosphere > Soil | place: East Lansing, MI
TCCAGGTTGCCGTATTCAGGTTAAAACCAGCCAGGCGGTACGCTTTATAGCGTTCGCGCGCCAGTTGTTTCAAAGAGTCTTCGTGAGGGACAAAGTCTACCACTTCTGTGAAAGCGGTGGCAAAATCTGCAAAGCCGGTACGCAGGCTGATTAATATATCCCGCGGGCTGCTGTTGCGTTTTTGCGGCCAGGCGATCTCCACCGGTGCGCCTCCGCGCGGTCCTTCCCCCGCGAGATTGTGCGGAACAAAGCTCTCCGGCGGGCGTGCCCACAGGGCTTCATCCAGACGGATGGCCTGCTGCTCATCTTCGCAGGCAATCAGCACGCGTTTTCCACCGCGCCAACGTTCTGCGGCAATCTCACACACCAGCTGTTCGACGGCGCTTAAGCCATCCTGTTGCGTGTCGTTGTCCAGAAGATAGAACGTTGCATTCTTCATATATGGGGCTTCTTGTGGTGAGTTTAAACGTATTGCCCGGTGGCGCTGCGCTTACCGGGCCTACGGTTTGTTGCCGTTGCAGGCCGGGTAGGGCGAAGCCGCCACCCGGCGTTTTACATCACTCGTCGCCGTTAAAACCCGCACGATTGAGCAGGAACTGCGACAGCAGGGCAACCGGGCGGCCAGTTGCGCCTTTGGCTTTCCCGGAACGCCATGCGGTACCGGCGATGTCCAGGTGGGCCCAGTTGTATTTGCGGGTAAAGCGCGCCAGGAAGCAGGCTGCGGTAATGGCACCGCCAGGACGGCCACCGATGTTGGCCATATCCGCAAAGTTAGACTCCAGCTGCTCCTGATACTCATCGGCCATTGGCAGACGCCATGCACGATCGCCCGCCTGCTCAGAGGCACCGATCAGCTCATGGGCCAGCGGATTGTGGTTCGACATCAGGCCGGTAATGTGATGACCCAGCGCAATCACGCAGGCACCGGTCAGAGTTGCCACGTCGATTACCGCTTCTGGCTCGAAGCGTTCAACGTAGGTCAGCACGTCGCACAGCACCAGACGGCCTTCGGCATCGGTGTTCAGCACTTCAACGGTCTGCCCGGACATGGTGGTGAGAACGTCGCCAGGACGATAGGCGCGACCGCCCGGCATGTTTTCACAGCCGGCCAGCACGCCAATCACGTTGATGGGCAACTGGAGTTCCGCGACCATGCGCATCACGCCGTAGACCGCCGCGGCACCGCACATGTCGTACTTCATCTCATCCATGCCTTCGGCCGGCTTGATGGAGATACCGCCGGAGTCGAAGGTCAGGCCTTTGCCGACCAGTACAATCGGACGCACGTCTTCAGACGGGTTGCCCTTGTACTCAATGACCGACATCAGGGATTCATTTTGTGAACCGTTGCCGACGGCCAGGTAGGAGTGCATCCCCAGCTCTTTCATCTGCTGCTCGCCAATCACGCGGGTAACGACGTTTTTGCTGTAGGAGTCAGCCAGCTGGCGCGCCTGGGAGGCGAGGTAACCGGCATTACAGATGTTTGGCGGCATGTTGCCGAGGTCTTTCGCAGCCTTGATCCCGGCGGCAATCGCCAGGCCATGCTGAATGGCGCGCTCGCCGCTGGTCAGCTCGCGACGGGTCGGGACGTTAAAGACCATTTTACGCAGCGGGCGACGAGGTTCGCTTTTGGTGGTTTTCAGCTGATCGAAGCTGTACAGCGTCTCTTTTGCGGTCTCAACGGCCTGGCGCACTTTCCAGTAGGTGTTGCGGCCTTTGACGTGCAGTTCGGTCAGGAAGCACACGGCCTCCATCGAGCCAGTATCATTCAGCGTATTAATCGTTTTCTGAATTACCTGTTTGTACTGGCGCTCATCCAGCTCGCGCTCCTTGCCACAGCCAATCAGCAGGATGCGCTCGGACAGCACGTTCGGCACATGATGCAGCAGCAGCGTCTGTCCCGGTTTGCCTTCCAGCTCGCCACGGCGCAGCAGAGCGCTGATGTAGCCGTCACTGATTTTATCGAGTTGTTCTGCGATTGGAGAGAGTCTGCGGGGTTCAAACACGCCGACGACGATGCAGGCACTCCGCTGTTTCTCCGGGCTACCGCTTTTTACACTGAACTCCATGAACTACGCTCCTGAATCTTAAAGACAACAGCAGCAGCTACGGATAGAATTGAAACCTTTCGTAACTCATGCCCGCTGTTGCGGTGACTTCGTGTTAATCTTACGTTATTACGGTTTCGACACGTCATAGCTACTGCTGAAGCGCGAATCCGCCGGGTGTTCTAATCTTAGCGATGATTTCGACGACTCAAGAGAATAAATGACGTTTAAGCCATGAAACAAGCGATTTTCCTGCAAAGAGACGGGTTTTTACGGGCGTATTTAATGTGATAATCATAAGATATCTGGTGCGGGAGACGCTAAAAAGCCAGCTGGCGATACTCTTCATCCTGCTTCTGATCTTTTTCTGTCAGAAACTGGTGAGGATCCTCGGCGCGGCTGTCGACGGCGAAATTCCCACAAATCTGGTGCTTTCCCTGCTCGGGTTAGGCGTGCCTGAAATGGCGCAGCTTATCCTGCCATTAAGCCTTTTCCTCGGACTGCTGATGACGCTCGGTAAACTCTATACCGAAAGTGAAATCACCGTCATGCACGCATGTGGTCTGAGCAAAGCGGTCCTGATCAAAGCCGCCATGGTCCTGGCGCTGTTTACCGGCATCGTTGCCGCGGTGAACGTGATGTGGGCCGGCCCTGTCTCCTCGCGTCATCAGGATGAAGTGCTGGCTGAAGCAAAAGCGAACCCCGGCATGGCCGCCCTGGCGCAGGGGCAGTTCCAGCAGGCAACCGACGGTAACTCCGTGCTGTTTATAGAAAGCGTGGACGGCAGCCGCTTTAACGAAGTCTTCCTCGCGCAACTCCGCCCTAAAGGTAATGCCCGTCCCTCCGTGGTGGTGGCCGACTCCGGTCAGCTCGCACAGGGTAAAGACGGGTCGCAGATCGTGACCCTGAATAAAGGCACCCGCTTTGAAGGCACGGCGATGCTGCGTGATTTCCGCATTACCGACTTCCAGAACTATCAGGCAATTATTGGTCATCAGACGGTGGCGCTGGATCCTACCGATACTGAGCAAATGAGCATGCGCACGCTGATCAATACCGATACCAATCGCGCCCGTGCGGAGCTGCACTGGCGAATCACGCTGGTATTCACCGTATTTATGATGGCGTTGATGGTCGTGCCGCTCAGCGTGGTTAACCCACGTCAGGGCCGCGTGCTCTCCATGCTGCCCGCGATGCTGCTTTATCTGGTGTTCTTCCTGCTGCAAACCTCGATCAAATCGAATGGCGGTAAAGGAAAAATCGACCCGGTTATCTGGACCTGGGTGATTAACGGACTCTATCTGCTGCTGGCCGTCATCCTCAACCTGTGGGATACCGTGCCGATGCGCCGTGTACGAGCCCGGTTTACGCGTAAAGGAGCGGTGTAATGCAGGCGTTTGGCGTTCTTGATCGCTATATCGGTAAAACCATTTTTACCACCATCATGATGACCTTATTCATGCTGGTGTCGCTCTCCGGCATCATCAAGTTTGTTGACCAGCTGAAAAAGGCCGGGCAGGGGAGCTACGATGCGATGGCCGCGGGGATGTACACCCTGCTCAGTATTCCGAAAGATGTGCAAATCTTCTTCCCGATGGCGGCGCTGTTAGGCGCTCTGCTGGGGCTGGGGATGCTGGCGCAGCGCAGTGAGCTGGTGGTCATGCAGGCTTCGGGCTTTACCCGCATGCAGGTTGCGCTGTCGGTGATGAAAACCGCGATCCCGCTGGTGCTGCTGACCATGGCGATGGGCGAGTGGGTTGCTCCGCAGGGCGAGCAGATGGCGCGTAACTACCGCGCGCAGATGATGTATGGCGGCTCGCTGCTCTCCACCCAACAAGGGCTGTGGGCGAAAGACGGGAATAACTTTGTCTATATCGAACGAGTTACCGGCGACAACACCCTCGGCGGCGTGAGCATCTATAACTTTAACGATCAGCGTCGTCTGCAGGCGGTTCGTTATGCCACGTCGGCTACTTTCGATGCCGATAAAAAGGTCTGGCGTCTGTCCCAGGTGGACGAGTCAAACCTGCAGGATCCGAAGCAGATCACCGGTTCGCAGACGGTTACTGGCACCTGGAAGACCAACCTGACTCCCGACAAGCTCGGCGTGGTGGCCCTGGATCCGGATGCGCTGTCCATCAGCGGCCTGCGCAACTACGTGAAATACCTGAAGTCGAGCGGCCAGGATGCCGGGCGTTATCAACTCAACATGTGGAGCAAGATCTTCCAGCCGCTCTCCGTGGCGGTGATGATGCTGATGGCGCTGTCGTTTATCTTTGGTCCGCTGCGTAGCGTTCCTATGGGGGTTCGCGTCGTCACCGGTATCAGCTTCGGCTTTGTCTTCTACGTTCTCGATCAGATCTTCGGTCCGCTGACCTTGGTTTACGGCATCCCGCCATTCATTGGCGCGCTGCTGCCGAGCGCCTCTTTCTTCCTGATCAGCCTCTGGCTACTGCTGAAGCGCTCCTGATGCCTCACACCTCATCTCCCGCTTTGGGAGATGAGGTGCCTCCTCTGTTCTACCCCTCACTTTTTTGCACAACCTTCAACGTCTTGCCTGGAATTTGAGTATTATTGTGCGATGACGTCGTGAAGAGATCCCCTATGAAGCAAATTCGGTTACTGGCGCAATACTATGTCGATCTGATGATGAAGCTCGGCCTGGTCCGCTTCTCCCTTCTGCTGGCGCTGGCGCTGGTGGTGCTGGCGATTGTGGTGCAGATGGCCATTACCATGGTGCTGCACGGCCAGGTTGAGAGCATTGACCTTATCCGGTCTATTTTCTTCGGCCTGCTGATCACCCCCTGGGCGGTCTATTTCCTCTCGGTGGTGGTTGAACAGCTGGAAGAGTCCCGCCAGCGGCTGACCCGGGTGGTGGAAAAGCTGGAGGAGATGCGCGAGCGCGATCTGAAGCTCAACGTGCAGTTGAAAGATAACATTGCCCAGCTGAACCAGGAGATCTCAGACCGCGTAAAAGCGGAGGCCGAGCGCCAGACCACCCTGGAACAGCTGAAAATCGAAATGAAAGAGCGCGAGCAGACGCAGATCCAGCTTGAGCAGCAATCCTCCTTCCTGCGCTCTTTCCTTGATGCCTCCCCGGATCTGGTCTTCTACCGCAATGAAGATAAAGAGTTCTCCGGCTGTAACCGGGCAATGGAACTCCTGACCGGCAAAAGTGAAAAACAGCTCGTCAGCCTGCGTCCGCAGGACGTCTACTCACCTGAAGCGGCAGCCAAAGTTATCGAAACTGACGAGAAGGTGTTTCGTCACAACGTCTCTTTGACCTACGAACAGTGGCTCGACTACCCGGACGGGCGCAAGGCCTGCTTTGAAATCCGTAAAGTGCCTTATTACGACCGCGTCGGGAAACGCCACGGGCTGATGGGTTTCGGGCGTGACATTACCGAGCGTAAGCGCTATCAGGATGCCCTTGAGCGCGCCAGCCGCGATAAAACCACCTTTATCTCCACCATCAGCCATGAGCTGCGTACCCCGCTCAACGGTATCGTGGGGTTAAGCCGCATTCTGCTCGATACCGAACTGACGACCGAGCAGGAGAAATATCTGAAAACGATCCACGTTTCAGCGGTTACGCTCGGCAATATCTTCAACGATATCATTGATATGGATAAGATGGAGCGGCGCAAAGTCCAGCTGGATAACCAGCCGGTGGACTTTACCGGCTTCCTGGCCGATCTGGAGAACCTCTCCGGCCTGCAGGCGCAGCAGAAAGGGCTACGCTTTGTGATGGAGCCAACCCTGCCGCTGCCGCACAAGGTGGTGACTGACGGTACGCGTCTGCGCCAGATCCTGTGGAACTTGATTAGCAACGCGGTCAAGTTTACCCAGAAGGGCCAGGTGGCGGTTCGCGTGCGTTACGGTGAGGGCGAGATGCTGCACTTCGAGGTGGAAGATTCCGGGATCGGTATTCCACAGGAGGAGCAAGACAAGATCTTCGCTATGTATTATCAGGTTAAAGACAGCCAGGGGGGCAAACCTGCCACCGGTACCGGCATTGGCCTGGCGGTATCGCGCCGCCTGGCGAAGAGCATGGGGGGCGACATTACGGTGACCAGCAACCCTGGACACGGCTCGGTATTTAAACTGAGCGTCCGTGCCCCGGCGGTGGCGGAGGAGGTCGAGGATACCTTCGCCCACGACGATATGCCGCTGCCCGCCCTGCACGTGCTGCTGGTGGAAGACATTGAGCTGAACGTGATAGTGGCGCGCTCGGTGCTGGAGAAACTCGGCAGCAGCGTGGATGTCGCCATGACCGGTAAGGCCGCGCTGGAGATGTTCACCCCAGGAGAATACGACCTGGTGCTGCTGGACATTCAGCTTCCGGACATGACCGGGCTCGATATCTCCCGGGAGCTGACCAGCCGCTACGCCAGCGATGAACTACCGCCGCTGGTGGCACTGACCGCCAACGTGCTGAAAGACAAAAAAGAGTACCTCGATGCCGGTATGGACGACGTACTGAGCAAACCGCTGGCGGTACCTGCCTTAACCGCCATGATCAAGAAGTACTGGGACACCTGTGACGAAGAGGAGAGCACCATGACGACGGTAGATACGGAAAAAGCGCAGTCATTGCTGGATATCGAGATGCTGGAGCAGTACATCGATCTGGTGGGTCCGAAGTTGATTACCGACGGTATCGCCATATTCGAAAAGATGATGCCGGGCTATCTGAACGTGCTGGAGTCCAACCTGACGGCGCGGGATCAGAAAGGTGTGGTTGAAGAGGGCCACAAGATCAAAGGTGCCGCTGGATCGATTGGTTTGCGCCATCTGCAGCAGCTGGGCAAGCAGATCCAGTCTCCGGAATTACCTGCGTGGGAAGATAACGTGGGTGAATGGGTTGAAGAGATGAAGCAGGAGTGGCAAAACGATGTGGCCGTCCTGAAAGCCTGGGTGGAGAACAGAAAAAAATGACCCCGGCTAAACCGGGGTGCGCGAATACTGCGCCAACACCAGGGAAATCTTGGCTGCGCCTTCAGTCGTTATTGTTAGGATAATGGCGTAGCCGGAAAATTCAGGCCGCACGCAGTTAAGATAGCAAATCTTAAATAATTAGTTACATGAATCAGTTAAATGTGTGAAGCACACCATTTTAATCAGAATTTTTAATGTGCATTTAACATTTTCGAAAGGGATCGCAGGATGAAAAAGGTCGGAGTAGTACTGAGTGGTTGCGGTGTTTACGATGGTTCTGAAATTCATGAAGCGGTTCTGACGCTGCTGGCGCTGGCGCGCAATGGCGCAGAAGCGGTCTGCTTCGCACCGGATAAAGCCCAGACTGATGTCATCAACCACCTCACCGGCGAACCGCTGGCGGAAAGCCGAAATGTCCTGACTGAAGCGGCGCGGATCGCTCGCGGGCAGATCCGCCCGCTCAGTGAAGCGCGTGCCGCAGAACTGGATGCGCTGATTGTGCCGGGCGGTTTTGGTGCCGCAAAGAACCTCAGCGATTTTGCTCTGCAGGGCAGCGCCTGCCGGGTGGAGAGCGATTTAAAAACCCTGGCGCTACAGATGCATGAGGCCGGAAAACCGCTGGGCTTTATCTGTATCGCCCCGGCGATGCTGCCGGCCATCTTTGATATTCCGCTGCGTCTGACCATCGGTACAGACATTGATACTGCTGAGGTCATTGAGGAGATGGGCGGGGAGCATATCCCCTGTCCGGTGGACGATATTGTGGTCGACGAAGAGAACCGGATAGTGACCACCCCGGCTTACATGCTGGCGCAGAACATTGCCGAGGCCGCGGCAGGCATTGAGAAGCTGGTCGCCCGGGTGCTGGTGCTGGCGGCATGAAGTTGAAGCGTCCCCGATCTGGCTGGGTAAGACGGATCGTTATTCGCGTTCTGTTGGTGCTGGCGGTCTTCTGGGGCGGCGGCATTGCCCTGTTTAGCTTCCTGCCGGTGCCGTTTTCCGCGGTGATGATTGAACGTCAGTTAGGGAGCTGGCTGCGAGGCGATTTCAGCTATATTGCTCACTCAGACTGGGTGAGTATGGATGAGATCTCGCCGTGGATGGGTCTGGCCGTGATTGCCGCTGAAGATCAGAAGTTCCCGGAGCACTGGGGGTTTGACGTTGGGGCGATAGAGAAGGCGTTAGCGCATAACGAGCGTAATGAGAGCCGGATTCGCGGCGCATCGACGCTCTCTCAGCAAACGGCGAAGAATCTGTTTCTGTGGGACGGACGTAGCTGGATGAGAAAGGGATTAGAAGCCGGGCTGACGCTGGGAATCGAAACGGTGTGGAGTAAAAAACGTATCCTGACGGTGTACCTGAATATCGCGGAGTTCGGCGAGGGTGTCTTTGGCGTCGAAGCCGCTGCCCAGCGCTATTTCCACAAACCTGCCAGTCGCCTGTCGGCGTCCGAAGCCGCGCTGCTCGCCGCCGTGTTACCCAACCCAATTCGCTTTAAGGCCAGTGCGCCTTCAGGCTATGTACGCAGCCGTCAGGCGTGGATCCTGCGCCAGATGCGTCAACTGGGTGGGGAGGGCTTTATGCAGGCTAATAAGCTGCATTAATCCTCATCAAACCCGGCGTTGAACAGGGCAATCACTGCCGCCAGCGCCTCGACTTCCTGCGGGCCGGTGGCTTCGATTTCGATCTGTCGGCCCTTGGCGGAGTCCAGCATCAGCAGGGCAATCACGCTGTTGGCTTCGGCTTCAGTGCCTTCGTCATTACGCAGCAGAACTTCCGCGTCAAACCCCTGCATCAGTTCAAATAACTTCATTGCCGGGCGTGCGTGCATGCCCAGCTTATTGGTGATCTCAACGGTCTGCTTTACGGTCATGTTTTGCGTTTTTCCAGCGTACGATGACGGGACTGCACGTTTTTGCCGCGTGAGCGGAAATAGTCAGCCAGTTGCTCAGCAATATAGACCGAACGGTGTTTGCCCCCGGTACAGCCAATCGCCACCGTCAGGTAGCTGCGATTGTTTGTCTCCAGCATCGGCAACCAGAGTTCAAGGTAGCTGCGCGTCTGATAGATAAAGTTATGCACTTCCGTATGCCTGTCAAGGAACGCGGCGACGGGCTTATCCAGGCCGGTCATCGGACGCAGCTTCGGATCCCAGTGCGGGTTCGGCAGAAAGCGCACGTCAAATACATAGTCTGCATCGATAGGGATACCGTGCTTAAAGCCGAAGGATTCAAACACCATCGTCAGCTCGCGCTCGCGTTTGCCCAGCAGACGGGTACGCAGCATCTCCGCCAGTTCATGGACGGACATTTCGGAGGTATCAACGATCAAGTCGGCGCGTGAGCGCAGCGGCTCCAGCAGATCGCTCTCCTGATCGATGGCGCTTTCCAGCGACAGATTTTTGCTGGAGAGCGGATGCAAGCGGCGGGTATCGCTGTAGCGACGGATCAGCGTATTGCGATCGGCATCAAGGAACAGCAGCTGAGGTGAAAACGCCTCCGGCAAACTGCTCATCGCCTGCTCAAAGATCTCCGGCGATTCCGGCATGTTACGCACGTCGATGCTGACTGCGGCGGAAATCTGCCGATCGGCAAGAGATTTTGCCAGCTCGGGCAGCAGCACTACCGGCAGGTTATCCACGCAGTAAAAGCCCATATCTTCCAGCGCTCGCAGGGCGACCGATTTCCCGGATCCCGAACGACCGCTGACGATCATCAGCACCATGTACCGTTTCTCCTCAGGACTACAGATGTCAAAGCCATCACCCGATTACGCATCATCCTGATTGCCTTCCGTTTCCGTAATGATTTGATAAAGCTCCTCATCGCTCTGTGCCGCGCGCAAACGGCGACAGATGGTTTTATCCGCCAGACGTTTCGCCACCAGCGAGAGGGTGTGCAAATGTGTTTTGGTCTGATCGGCTGGCACCAGCAGGGCAAACAGCAAATCGACAGGCTGGTTATCAATGGCATCAAAAGCGATAGGTGTTTCCAGCTGAACAAACACGCCTACAGCGCGCAGCGTATCCTCTTCAAGTTTGCCATGGGGAATGGCGATGCCGTTGCCGATGCCGGTACTGCCCATTTTTTCGCGGGTCAGGATCGCTTCAAAGACTACTTGCGGCGGCAGGCTCAGCTGTTTTGCGGCCAGTTCACTGATGATCTCCAGCGCACGTTTTTTGCTCTGGCAGTGGACTGCACTGCGGGTACATTCCTGATTAAGGACACTGCTCAGTTGTAGAGTTGAATCGTTATTCATCATAATTTCACCTAAGCGCTAACTGTACAAAGGGCCCGTTGTGTTTCACAACAGGCCAACCTGCACCCGTTAACTGCCCGGACAATTAGTGTTGTTTCAGTTTATCTTTATGTTTGTTTAGCTGTCGTGCCAGCTTGTCAATCAAGCCGTCGATAGCCGCGTACATGTCTTGTCCTTCCGCACTGGCATGGATCTCGCCTCCGTTGACATGCAGGGTCGCATCCGAGATATGAGTCACTTTTTCCACTTTTAACACAATGTAGACCTGATTGATCCTTTCGAAATACTGCTCAAGCTTGGCGAATTTTGTATTCACAAACTCGCGGAGAGCTTCAGTGATCTCGACGTTGTGTCCAGTGATGTTGAGCTGCATAGTGTCTTCCTTATCGGTTGTGTCAGACCAGTTGTTTACGCTGGTTAGACGGCGGAATGGATAAAGACTCTCGATACTTCGCAACAGTACGGCGTGCCACCATGATACCTTGATCGGACAGCATGGTGGTTAACTTACTGTCGCTCAGTGGTTTCGCGGGGTTTTCCGCGGCGATCAATTTTTTCACCAGCGCCCGGATGGCCGTCGACGAGGCTTCGCCGCCGCCTTCGGTGTTGACATGGCTGGAGAAAAAATACTTAAGCTCAAAAATACCGCGCGGACTGTGGAGATACTTCTGCGTCGTCACGCGGGAAATCGTCGATTCATGCATCTCGACGGCCTGGGCGATATCGGCCAGCACCATCGGCTTCATAAACTCTTCACCCTGTTCAAAAAACGCCTGCTGCTGCTCCACGATGCAGCGGCTGACGCGCAGCAGGGTATCATTGCGGCTCTCGAGGCTTTTAATCAGCCAACGCGCCTCCTGAAGATTGCTGCGGATAAACTGGTTATCCGAGTCGTTGCGCGAGCTGGTGCACATCGAGGCGTACTGCTGATTGATTTGCAGGCGCGGGATGCTGTCGGAATTGAGTTCCACGGTCCACAGGCCGTTATGCTTGCGCACCAGCACGTCGGGGATGACGTACTCGGGTTCGCTGGTCTGGATGGACTGACCCGGACGCGGATCCAGCGACTGAATAAGATTGACCGCTTCTTTCAGGATCTCTTCTTTCAGCCGCGTGACGCGCATCAGGGAGCGGAAGTCATGGTTAGCCAGCAGATCCAGATGTTCGCTGACGATCAGGCGCGCCTCTTCCAGCCACGGCGTCTCTTTGACGAACTGCGAAAGCTGGATCAGCAGGCAGTCGCGTAAGTCGCGCGCTGCGACGCCGATTGGATCAAAACGCTGCACGCGCTTGAGAACCGCTTCGACCTCTTCAGGTTCGATCTCATCGTCGCCGATGCTTTCCAGAATGTCGTCCAGCGACACGGTCAAATAGCCGGTCTCATCGACGGCATCGACAATGGAAGTGGCGATGGCGCGATCGGTATCAGAGAATGGCGTCAGCTCCACCTGCCACATCAGGTAATCCTGTAGCGACTGGGTGGTCTCGCCCTGATACACCGGTAATTCATCGTCCTGGTAGTCTGCGCGCGTGCCGGATGGCGTACCGGCGGTGTAGATCTCATCCCAGCTGGCATCGAGAGGGAGCTCGTCTGGCATCTCTTTTTGCTCCAGCGCATCCACGCTGTCGAGCGTTTCGTTGTCCTGGGTTTGCTGAGTTTCTACCTCGTCGTGAAGATCGGTTTGCTCAAGCAGGGGATTACTGTCCAGCGCTTGCTGCAGCTCCTGCTGAAGTTCCAGCGTCGACAGCTGCAACAGACGGATAGCCTGTTGTAACTGCGGCGTCATTGCCAGCTGTTGGCTGAGCCTTAATTGCAAACCTTGCTTCATGTTCAGAGCATTTTTCTCCGTTTACGCGAGACTGAACTTCTACCCTATCAGAGTCTGAAGTCTTCCCCAAGATACACGCGCTTAACATGATCGTCTTCGAGGATCTGCTGCGGGGTACCGTGAGCAATAAGATGGCCCTGGCTGACGATGTAGGCACGCTCACAGACCGCCAGCGTCTCACGCACGTTGTGGTCGGTAATCAGAACCCCCAGGCCGCTGTCGCGCAGATGCTCAATAATCCGTTTGATGTCGATAACCGAAATCGGGTCAACGCCCGCGAAAGGTTCATCGAGGAGAATGAATTTCGGGTTGGCTGCCAGCGCACGGGCAATTTCCACGCGGCGGCGTTCACCGCCGGAGAGGGCCTGACCCAGGCTGTCGCGCAGATGTTCGATATGAAACTCTTCCATCAGCTCGTTGGCGCGATCCTGACGCTGTTCGGCGGTCAAATCGTCACGGATCTGCAGCACCGCCATCAGGTTGTCGAAGACGCTCAGACGGCGAAAAATGGAGGCTTCCTGCGGCAGGTAACCGATGCCGCGACGGGCACGCGCGTGGAGAGGCAGCAGGCTGATGTCTTCGTCATCAATGATGATGTTACCCGCATCGCGCGGCACAATGCCGACCACCATATAAAAGGTGGTGGTTTTACCCGCACCGTTAGGACCCAACAGGCCGACAATTTCGCCGGAGTTGACGGTCAAACTGACATCTTCCACTACGCGACGGCCCTTGTAGGCTTTGGCGAGATTCTTTGCAGTTAATGTTGCCATAACGAATTAGTTACTCTTTTTCTGTGCCGGGGCCTGAGTGTTATTTTTGTCCTGCAGCTGCGATGGGACCAGGACGGTCGTTACGCGTTTGCCTTTCTCACTGAAGGCCTGCATTTTTTGCTCTTTCACCAGATAGGTGATCTTGTCGCCCTTGATGTTGCTGTCGAGCTGCTCAAGGAAGGCATTGCCGGTCAGCACCACGAAGTCTTTCGCCAGCTCGTAGTGCATCTGGGAGGCGTGGCCTTTCACCGGCTTACCGTTGTCCTGCATCTGGTAGAAAGTGGCCGGGTTGCCGTAGCCATCAATAATCTCTTTACCGTCTTCCCCGCCAGGACGCGTCACCACCACCTTATCGGCGTTGATTTTGATGGTGCCCTGCGTCACGACAACATTGCCGGTAAAGGTCACCACGTTGCCCTGCATATCGAGCGATTGCGTATCGGATTCGATATGAATTGGCTGCTCGGTATCACCCGTCACAGCAAGTGCAGGCAGGCTGACGGCCAGCATCGCGCTGGCAATAACAAATTTAAGGCTGAGTTTGTTTGCTTGGAATTTCATAGGAGGTTCTAACCTTTTCAATCAGCTCTGCGTTCTTGCTGCGTAAGTTCCCGCGCATTCTCAGACCGCTGGAATTAAATGTTGTGCCGTATAGCGTAACCAGATCCTGCGACGTGACATCCTGAGTCACAAGGTTAATCTGTGCGTTATCGGTTGTGATTTTGCGCAGCTGTGCGTCTGCGGTCAGCGCATTCACCTCAACATGACCATACAGATAAAGCATACGGTCATTCGTCAGTTTTGCCCGGTCTGATTTAATCGACCATGTCGGAATCTTATTGGTATCAAACGTGGTCATCACCGGTTGGGTAAACCAGGAGACGCCCTGTTCGGAAAAATACTCAACATGCTGAGCGATAAGGCGATAATTCAGTGCCCCTTCCGGGCTATAGACCACGGTATCGCTATGATCGCTTTTGTATGTTGGATCGTTAGTATTAACCGTCGGCGCTTCTTCGTCGTCCCGGTCAGCGAGATTCACGCCAATCAGTACCAGTGCTACCAGCGAAAGCAGAATAATAACCCAACGTCTGGTTTTACTCATATCGATTGCCCTTTGGCCTCATCAAGCTTACCTTGCGCCAGCAGCAGCAGGTCGCAGACTTCTCTTACCGCGCCGCGGCCACCGTTGATACGGGTGACATAGTCAGCGCGCGGGATCAAAAGCGGATGCGCATCGGCAACGGCGACGCTCAGACCCACCTCTGCCATCACTGGCCAGTCAATCAGATCGTCTCCGACATAGGCGACGTTTTCCGGGGCGATGGCAAGTTTACCAAGTAAGTCCCTGAAAGCGACCATCTTATCGGATTGCCCCTGATAGAGATGGGTTATGCCCAGCGTTTCGCAGCGATCTTCTACCAGTTTAGCCTTACGCCCGGTGATGATGGCAACTTCTATGCCAGAAGTCAGCGCACAGCGAATGCCGTAGCCATCACGCACGTTGAAAGCCTTCAGCTCTTCGCCATTGTTGCCCATATAAATCAGGCCGTCAGACAGCACGCCGTCCACATCAAGGATCAGCAGGCGAATGTTTTCGGCCTGCGACATCATCTGCGCACTGACCGGGCCATAACAGGTTGCAAGGGATGCACCCGCATTACTCATTGTCTTATCCTTCATTACACTACGCCTGCGCGCAGCAAATCATGCATATGTACCACACCCAGCAACTGGTCGCCATCAGCAACCATAACGGAGGTGATATTGCGGGACTGCATGAGGTTTAACACCTCGACCGCCAGCGTACCGGGACGGACCCGGATCCCTCCGGTCGTCATTACATCAGCGATACCCAGCTTACGGACATCAACGCCCATATCAAATACACGGCGCAGGTCGCCGTCGGTGAAGATCCCTTCGATTATCATCTGGTCGTTACAGATAACGGTCATGCCGAGATTTTTACGGGTAATTTCCAGCAGCGCGTCGCGCAGAGAGGCGTCTTTGCTAACGTGCGGTATTTCATCCCCGGTGTGCATGATGTCATTCACCCGCAGCAGCAGTTTACGTCCCAGCGCGCCGCCCGGATGGGAGAGGGCGAAGTCTTCGGCGGTAAAGCCGCGGGCTTCAAGCAGGGCTACGGCCAGCGCATCCCCCATTACCAGCGCAGCGGTGGTGCTGGAGGTAGGTGCCAGCCCCAGCGGACAGGCCTCTTTTGGCACTTTGACGCACAGATGGATATCTGCGGCGCGCGCCATGCTGCTCTCAGGGCGGCTGGTAATACAGATGAGGGGAACGTGAAGTCGCTTCAGCACCGGGAGTCAGCGCCAGAATTTCATTCGATTCACCCGAGTTCGATAGCGCAATGACGATATCCTGAGCCGAGACCATTCCCAGGTCACCGTGCGCCGCTTCACCGGGGTGAACGAAAAAGGACGGTCGTACCGGTACTGGCAAAAGTGGCCGCCATTTTACGACCAATGTGCCCGGACTTACCCATTCCCATCACCACGACTTTGCCGGTGCAGTGGAAAAGCTTCTCACATGCCAGGCTAAAGTCCTGATTAATGTATTGATCTAACTGCGCCAGACCTTCACGTTCTATCTCCAGAACTTGTATTCCTGCTTTCTGAAAGTCAAAACCCGGCTGCAATTCTATTTGCGACATAATGCGTTTCCGTTTACCCAGAGAGAAGAGGCGAGAGCCAGTACAGCATCGCCATCCATACGATAAATCCCACCGTCAGCAGGGCGCCAGCCCCCTGACCAATCTGCCTTTTACGCCGCCAGCAGAGCAGGGCGAAGATGGCGCTGACAAATACCATCACCCCGTAGTCCCGGCTGAATGCCAGCGGATTAAACGCACCGGGGGCGATCAGGGCTGGCAGGCCCAATACAATGGCAATATTGAAAATATTGGAACCGATGATATTGCCAATCGCCATGTCATCTTCGCCTTTACGGGCACCGGCGATTGCCGTGGCCAGCTCAGGCAGGCTGGGGCC
>Ga0065704_10001485_pt1 | contig 15853 bp, 27 predicted proteins | sample SwiRhicommuniRL2_FD_59091 | JGI IMG/M metagenome (GOLD analysis project Ga0065704, IMG submission 59091) | Switchgrass rhizosphere bacterial communities from Rose Lake, Michigan, USA - RL2 v2 (version 2) | ecosystem: Host-associated > Plants > Roots > Rhizosphere > Soil | place: East Lansing, MI
ACCGAATATTAGTTTTATGCCGTCCCACACCATAGCCATTCCAGCTTTTATATTGTTCCATAGATTTGAAATATCAGAACCTAATTGCGTCCAATTTCCAGTTACAATGTCTATGATTATAAGAATTGCACCTAAGAACACATTTTTAATAATTTCCCATATACCTTGGATATATAACATGATACCATCGAATATACCTTTTATATTATCAAATAAGTAACCCCAATTTTCTGTTACAAATTGAACTACTCCATCAACAGCCAGCCAGAATATTTCTTGTATGCCTGCCCATAGTTCAGCAAACCATAATTTCAACCCGTCCCACAACATTTTCATCCAGTCTACAAACATTGCCCATTTTTCTTTGATGAACTCAATTGCTTGTCCAGGTGCTTCTTTAAGCCATTCCCAAAATGCTGCCGCCGCTATTTTCATATTGTCCCACAGCTTAATGAAAAACTCTCTAAATCCTTCGCACTTGTTCCAGAGTAGTACAAACACACCAACCAGTGCAACGATTGCTAATATTACAATTGTTATTGGATTCGCACTCATTACAAGATTTAAAGCACCTTGAGCAATTGCCATTATTTTCGCACTTGCTGCTGCCAGTAAGTGCATACTGCGTACGGCTGCGATTGCACCTTTCATGAGTTTAAATATACGTATGGCTTGTCCCACAACCGTAATCATCTTTCCAATAATAAGTATAGTAGGTCCAATTGCTGCTCCAATACCTGCAATAACTAAAATTGTCTTTTGTGTGCCTTCACTCAATGACGCAAATTTATCTACCCAAACTTGCAATTTCTTAACAACGTTGGTCATTATAGGTATGAGTATATCCCCCATAGTTATTGCAATAGTTTCTAATGCACCAGTCAATTCTTCCCACGCACCAGCTAAATTGTCTTGCATAGTTGATGCTTGTTGTTTTGCAACTCCATCACAATTATAAATAGAATCAGTAAGTTTTTGATAGTCTTCGTCTGACGCGTTAATGATTGCTAGCATACCGGACATTGCTTCCTTACCGAATAGAGTAGCAGCAGCAGATGCTTGAGTTGCTTTGTCCATGCCACCCATCTTTAAACGTAAGTCATCCATTAATTGCTTAAGTGATTTTATGCTTCCGTCTGAGTTGGTTAATGATATATTATATTTGTCCATTAATGCCGCCATTGCGTCGGTTGGTTTCGCTAGATTTGTTAACGACGCTCTAAGTGATGTACCTGCTTGACCTGCTTTTATACCACTGTTTGCCATTAATCCTAGTGCTATTGAAGTATCTTCAGCACTCATGCCTAATGCTCCTGCTACTGGTGCTACGTACTTAAATGATTCACCTAACATTGCAACATTAGTATTAGCAGCACTTGACGCGGATGCTAATACGTCTGCAAAATGTCCACTGTCCTGTGCTTTCAGTCCAAATGCTGTTAACGCGTCGGTTACTATGTCGGATGTCATTGCAAGGTCTTCACCACTTGCTGCTGCTAGGTCCATAATACCTTCAATACCATTTAACATTGCTTCCGTATCCCAACCCGCCATAGCCATGTACTTGAACGCGTCGGCTGATTCTTTAGCACTAAATTTAGTCTTTGCACCCATTTCTTTTGCTTTTTCTTTAAGTTGGTCCATTTGTTCAGCAGTTGCACCTGATATAGCTTTAACTTCTGACATACCTTGTTGGAATGTGGCTGACGTTTTTGTTATTACAGTACCCAGTGCTGCTACGGGTGTTGTTACGCCCAATGTAAACTTTTTTCCAACGTCAGTAAATCTACTTCCAATATCAGTAAACCCGCTGAATTGGTCGTCTATCTTTTTGATTCGCTGTTCTGCAAGTTTCATATTAGCAGCAAAATTGTCTATATTCAATTCCAGTTTTGCCATAATTGAACCTAAAGACGCCATAATACTCCTCCTTTATATCAATAAAAGGTTGGTGGCTATAGTAAACCAGCCTCCAACCTTTTTAATGTTGTATTCGCCACCCTGTCTTCATCAAACATTGGTGTTTTCTTGTCGTCTAAATATTGATAAAATAACGCACATGCTGCGTCAAAGCAGTATGCGTCATATTCTTCTTGTAAATTAATTATTTCACTAGGTCTACACTTATATGTCCTTGACATTGATAGTGTAGTCATAATCTCCTTACTGTTTAGGAAAGGATTCTAGTTTCTTTACACCGTCCTGTGTAAAGCTAAATACTGCCTCTAGTTGGTCGTCTGTTAAATACTCCCCTACTTCATCATACGTTGGTTCTACCATTGACTCTCTTGCAATTATGTGAAGTAATTCAGCCATCTGAGTGATATGTTGCATTGACGCTTCTGTTACTTCATCATTGGTAGCCTTACCACCCATTCCAAATAACTTATTAACCACACTCATTAAAGAGTTTGGTATTCTACCTTTTCCCGCTATTGCTAAAATACTTACTTTTTTTAATTTCACGGTGAAAACTTCGCCTGGTTCATTACCCGGTATTTCCACCTCTTGCACTGCTGATTGTTTAAATTTCTCTGCACTTGTTATCATAATATACACCCTCCATTAATATATTAAGCTGGTAATCCTTCTACATAAGTAATAGATTTAATTGGTAAACTAGCTTTAGTTGCTTCTCTTGCTTTAAGTTCAAACTCTGGAGCATAGAACTCCTTACCTATTGAGAACTTTGGTGGTTTTCCTGTGCAGTTATTCAGCGTTATGCACACATAGTTCTTAATTGAGTCCCCTTCATAGTTTGCTACATATATGTCTGCTTTAAATGCTTTCATAGTATTACCTTCAGACATCATTGGTGTAGTAATAGATTCAATAACCTCGTTTGGTGATTCTCCAGTTTTGGTTATTTTTTCGCCACCTAGTAATGCAGTAACTTCGGGCGAGAATGCATTATCTTTAAATGTGATATTATAACCATATAGTAAGTCCGGTGTTCTAACTATTGCTAATATTGCGTCCTCTGTCCTTGCAACCATCTCTTCTCCCTCACTTACTACTGGTTCAAGTTCGGCACTTTCAGCAGTGGTAACCTTAACAACTACTGGAGAAGTTAGTGGCGGTTTTTGTGTAGCTGGATCTAATTCGGTTAATATAACTTTTTTAATTCCATATAAAATATCTGCCATGTGTTTGACCTCCTAAAATAATAATTTTATGGTTCTAAATTCAACACTAATCATGAATGCTTTTAATGCGTCATCATAATATTCTTGCGTGTTGCTATTAGTAACCTCATAGCCATTTGTTAATAATAACTTTGTAACTTTGTCCACTAGGTCGTCTAATTTCAGTACATCATTTGAGGGTACATAACATAATACTTCCCAGTACTGCCATCCACATATTGCACTGTTAACAGACGGCATTGATGGTTTTTTAATTAGCACCGTTGTCGGTTCAGTAATTAATTGACTTGATGTACTTTGTTGTCTAATTTTAGATATTGTGCTAAGTAACCTACATACCTCTGTACGCATTATGAGTCACCTACTATCTTTTTATATTGCTTTAAAAGTTCATCGGCTTCAGACGCAAGTGCTTCCTCTAGTATTGCATATTTTCGACCATGTGCCAGTTCTAGCCATACTCCATAATCTACGTGATGTTGCACAGCAGTAACTAATGCTCTACCATTCCAGTATGAACTACCTTGTAACCGTTGTCTTGCGTTACCAGTACGGTCTGTCCATTTAGCGTTAGTTTGTGCGTAAGTCTGCATTGCTAATGCTGCTGCTTCGCTGACTAGCTGTAGACCAGTTAACGCTCTTGTTTGATAACCTTTTAAATTCTTTAATGTTGTTGTGATACTTGTCTTATCTATTTCAATCATGATTACACCACCTTAGACAAACTTAGTTGCCAGTATATATTTAGTTCTAAAACATTTACTGGGTTATTTATAACATATTTTTGTCCGTTTACTGTGAAGTAATCATCTTTCATGAATGGTTGTCCTTCTACATAAGTAGTGATAAATAAATCACTAGTATTTTCTGATACCGTACCTCCTTGAGATACTAACGCTGTTAAATATTTTGATGTACTATTATCCAATAGTCCGTCGCATCTGCATACAAGCTCTGGTGTGCCTTCGGTATACCCCCCTGCACCGTTGTCTATTTTTGGTATTCTATATACCTCAATAGCTGTTGGTGCTACACTAATTGCTTTTGCAACTTTGCGTCTTAATGCTAAAACATTTAACATCCGTCAGCCCTCCCCATTGATATTACTGGTTGATTAGTACGCTTTAGCTTATTAACTCTACGTAGAAAGTGTTGTGCTCTACGTAACCAGTATTTTTCATTACTCGGAGTGTCTATAGGGCCTAGCTTAACACTGTCATCTTGTGCTTTTATCAAACACCCCTCATATGTGGCCTCATCTACGGTTGGGTACATTTCAAGTAAGGTCTGTAACTCACTATCAGAAAAGTATGGAAATTGTGTTTCTTGTAAATTAAATTTTAATAATTCTAAATTAGTGAGCATATAATCACCTCTGTATTACCCTAATGTTAAGTCATTGGACAATTTATGCCCAATGACTAAAGGGTGTATATTAGATATTTATACTAGCTTAAGACTTTTAATACTGCAACGTTATTAATAGACTCAAAGCTTGGTATCATAACACTAGATACGATTGTCATTACGTTTACTGGGTGTTTCTCCTTGTAAGTTGTAATTGCAGTCGCATTCTTAATTAAGGAAACCTGTGCGTCAGTACCACCAGCTAGTAGATCTGACTCTTCAGGTGTTGTACCGTACCATGTGTAACCTATGTTACCTTCAGGTAGTAATACAACGTTTCCGTCTTTGATTAACTGCACAGTCGCACCTTGAAGTCCGTCTTTTCCTAATTGTGCTACTTTCTTTGAGTATACAACTAGTTTAATACTTAGAGTTTCTTCAACATAAGTTTTAACCTGTGCCTCAGTAACGATTATTTTTGATATCATGCCAGAAGTAATATTTGGATACATTAATTTTCTCAATGATTCAGACTTAATCATTTGTAAGAATGTTTGTCTGTTCATTATGCATCTAGTTGGTCTAATACCAGTTTCTTCTTCAATCAAATTTTGCATTTCCATTATATCATTAATTGGATCTGATGTAGCAGGTACGTCCCACTTGTTGGTTACTGTTTTGATATGCTCTAGTGCCATCTTATAGTCATACTTATAAGATGCTCCATTGTTAACACCCTTAACAGTAATTGTTCCACCTTGTAGCAATTCCATTCTCATGATTTCAGCTTGTGCATTTACACCGTCCACTAATTTTTTTACATCATCAAATATATTTTTGATTATTGGTAATGCAATAGTGGAATTAGGGTGATTTAATAGTTTGTTTATTTCTTGTCTATCCTTCTCACCTATTCTCATTGCCTCTCTGAAAAATGCCATTTCAGTTTCCATTTTTCCAAACGCAGTTCTTTCTCTGAGAGTTGCCTTTGCGTCGAAATTACTTGGCTGGATTGCAATTGGTAATCCATCTGCACCAGTTAACCATGATATATTTGTACCAACTTGCTTTTTAGATGGAAACAGAGTTTCACCTAAATATGGTATTGCGTTGGATGTTTCCTTAGTGATGTATGCTGCCATCTCGGGAGCTGTTACATAATCGAATATAGTACTCATATTTCTACCTCCTTGCTAAATTAACCTATTACAGTTATTTGCGTATTCTTACCTAATAGTTCAGGATTGATTAATTTATTCTTGTCTACGAATCCGTGTATCATTATTGTAACTGGTGTTCCTTCATTCTCGTTAACGGCTGTGTCTGAAAATACTATAGCATTGCCAGTTGCACCGTCTCCGCTACCTGCACCAGCAGCAGTTATTTTGAATGTTGCTAGATCTATTGCAACAACTTGACCTGCCTTATATTCTGTTACACCTGTGTCTGGTGCTGAACCTACTATATTTACATAGTGGTCGGGAATGTATGATATGGATTTAATTGGGTTTGTAAAATCGGGATGCTTTGTAACTCTTGACATTTAAGTATACCTCCTATTTAAAATAATCATATTGTGGTGTGAGTACCTGTGGTGCTGCTTGTGGTTGTGGTGCTGGTTGACTCATTGACATTGCATCCAACCCACTAAGTGACGCACCAAATTCTCCAGACTTTATTGTCTTTGAGTTGAATACATTTGATGTTGCAGGTTTGCCAGGTGTACCAGTGCCACCTAATTGTTGTTGACCTTCCGTACCCTCGTTTGATTCAACAGCATTAAATAAATATGGTTTATCCTTTTTAAGTGTTTTCAATGCTTCGTCTAGCCCTGTCACGGTGCCGTCTTCATTTACTTGCAACTTATCTATATCTAAAAATGCTTTTAAATCAGTACCAGTTGTATCCATTGCTTTCAACTCTAATGCTTTAGACTTAATTGCAAAGTCTAAACTTTGATTTTTCATAGTCTTTCCCAATACTTCATTTTGGGACTGCAACTTTGAAATTGTTTCTTGTGCCTTTTCATTGTCTTTGGTAAGTCCGTTCAACTTCTCCACTGCTGCTGACTGTGTAGTTAATTGCTCTTTAAGTGTTGCATTTTCTGCCACTTTTGCGTCTAGTCTAGCCTTAGGCACAAATTGATTGTCTTCACCATCGTCTAAAAATAATTTGAGTTTTAACTCTTTACATTTTGCTTTAATATGTGTGTCTAATTCCTGTGCAGTCGAGCCAGTAAATCCTTCTAGTATATCTTGTAGTTTTGCCATTTTAAATTCCTCCTTAATATCGTATAAGTAAGGAAACACACCATCTTATTGATGGTAGAAAGTTTCAATACGATGCATTTATTGTCTGCATAGTTGACCTAACTTATATTTATATCATAATATATGTGTAGACAAATAATTCGGGATTTATTTAGTCTAGTTCTGTATATACATAGTTAACACCTTATTATGACCTCACTATTTGACAGAGATGAGGTTTTTTATAGTAGGTAGGTATATTTATACCTCTTGATTATATAAATAAAAAAGACTCACATAAAAGTGAGCCTTAAATTAGGTTTGATAGTTTTGGTAAACCAATAGTTTGATGCCAGTTTTCTAACATTTCATTTTCTCCGCCATGCACCCAATCGGCAACTTCATCACCAATCTTTGATAATGATTTAGACAATACAGGTTCTTGCCAGCATAGTCCATTGGGGTGGTCGTACGGTAATTCTTGAGGTGTATAAATTTGCCCATCTCGGTCAGCACATATGCCACACGTTCTACCAGGTGCATGAACACTATGCCATTTAAATGATGTTAAATACGGGTTAGTTATACTAGCTTGCTTCATTATAGTGGTTGCACTGTGGGTAATGGTGGTTCGTGCTAGTCTAAGTGCTTCATAATTTACTTGCTTATTCCATGCTGCGTATCCATCACCTAATAATTCTTTAATTTTAGCATTATTCCATATATGGTATTCGACGGGATTCACATATTGTTCTAGTAATTTAGACATTTCTACAGCACTTAATTGACCCGCTAACCCTGACGCTATTACATCACGTATTTTATTGCTACTTGCACTCACTGCGTCCCATACACGTGCAGACAACCCAATACCGTCTTTATATATACCACCTTTGATTACATTTTCAGCTGCTTTGTCGAATAATGGATTGCATATTTGCAGTAATGCATTAGAAAAAGTATTTATATCATCTTTACGTAGACCTAATTTTTGAGTGAAGTTTTTAGCAGTATTTTCTGATATTATTTTTGCAAGGTCTTCAGATATTTCATAATTGTTAGTCTTGATAATATCATTTAATTTTAAAGCCATTGCATTCTTATACTCTGCCGCTAATGCTTTACTTGCTGTGTTATTTCGTGCAGTATTATATTTTTTAATATATATTGCCATTGCGTCCTCATACGCCTTCATTATCTGGCGGTCTTGAGCCTTGAGGGTGCGTAGCACACAACTATGCACCGCTCTACCTAACTGCGTATCATACGCCTTCATTGCCCATTACCTCTTTAGATAAAACACTTTCATAATCTAAAATTTGTTTACGTAATTCATCTAATTTTATTTGGTTATTTTGTAGTCTAATTTCGCCTGCTTGTTTACGCATGAGGTTGTGCTGTTTCTTAGCTAATAACTTATACTGTTTAATCATATTGCGTAGCTGTATGTCGGTTACATCAATTGTATATTGCTCCTGACATTTGGGACATTTAAAATATCTACGTTTTAGTCCAATACGTTTACTATTAAGTGATTCACTAATAATTGACGAATTGTCTAATTGAAATTCAGCTTTGCACTTATCACATACTATTACTCTATTTTTCATCATTAACCACCTCTTCATCTTCTTTACCTGCCGCCCCTTTGTCGTCTTCGTNCTTTGGTTCATCTTCNGTGTCGGTTTCACCTAACTGGTTGTCTAATGCAGTTTCAAANGANTTTGTACTACTAGACAAGTCGCTACTTTCTGCAAGTATTTCTTGCCATTCTGTATTCTCGTCCTCTACGTCACCATATGTTCTAATGTATGTTTTTCTACTCATAACATTTGCTTCTACTTCACGTATTGCGATACCTTTTGTGTCTTCAATGTCTTCAGGTATTGGGTAGTTATGCTTGATGATAACATTTGTTTCCGTAGCTAAATACTTATCTGCTTGCATTTCGGGATATAATTTTAGTTTGCTCACTGCTTCACATATAATGTCTATTAACCATTTAATTGCAGGTTCCCAGTTATTCCATTTTTGGTCGCAACGAGCAATTAAATCATAGAACATATATCCCATTGCTTTACCACTTGCAACCATTGCTAAATTTTCAGGTAATGGTTGGTCCATTAGTTCGTACATATCCTTTTTAAGTCTATCTAGGTAACTATCAGCAGGTACTGCAAAATTGAATGTACTGGTTAATGTTGTAACTTGGGCAGAACGAGAACTGCCGCCAGTACCATCACCAATTGACGGGTCTGTTTTTAAATCAATTACAGCATTAGGTGCAATTTTAACATTGGCAATACTCTCTGAGTCAGCATCTGTAAATACTGGTTGTTCAAACATACGGAATTTTAATGCATCTCTAAAATCACTATTAATTTGATTGTATTCATTAGCACAGTCAATTAACTCTTTTACATCCGATGTGCCATATATATCACCAGTAAGACCACCATTACATATAACCTTGCATGGAATCATGGATAACCCCGTATCAAACTTGTCTAATATTGGTACCTGCGTGGGTTCTCCAAGTGGTGTGCCGTCTTCATCGGTAGCTTGCTCTTGTTTAAATGCTTGGTTGCCGTCACCATCAACTAATCTATACGTACATTTGCATGTGTTACTTTCCATGAAGTAAATCCATTGATGCCACCTTTGGTCTGTCTTGGCTTTACCTAATGTACTTTCATCTTGATAGCTTATTTCTACTTTAATTAACCTTGTGTAATCATTTGGGTCCACTGTGTACTTAAATTCGGGCATGGTGTAGTACTTTATGCCGATTGGTTCACCCTTGTTTGCAACAACGACCATCAACACACGTTTACCTATGGTACTGTCTATAAATGCTTTTGCAGTCTCAGTCCAGAAATCACATGAGTCTAAAATTTTATCTATGATTGCACGTTTTTCTTCTGCATTGTTCTTCTGTGCCCCATCATATGGTTTCATGGCTATGGTAGGGGGTATACTGAACATGAACCTTCCTTGCTTATTAATGAGTTTCTTAACGTGGTTTCTTACTGTTCTAGTTGGTTTATAGTCTAGCTTATCTGCGTTGGGTACTGCCCATAGTTGTCCATACTTTTCCTCTAATGCAAGTTTATCTGTGCCAGCTGGTGTACCTTCGTAAAATTCATAATAGTCTATTACTTGATTTGCTTCTTCTATGAAGTCACCATCTTTAGCATGTAAACCTAATAAATTTTGTCTTTTTGATATTATTGGGTCTATCATGAGTCATTCCTCCTTTTTATCATATATACATTATATAGAATATTTTGTCTTATTGTATAGTAAATATTCAGTAGTAAATAAAAAGACACCATATAGGTGCCTTTCGTTTACAGTACATCATTGTTGTATAGATTTATTAATGTAGTTACTTCATTCTTAACCTTCTCAACCTTTTGTCTTCTTTGCTCAAGTTGTTTCTTTAATGTCGGTGCGTGTACTTCACAGTTTCGTATTTCTATAGTGTAGTCTAATATTATGTTTTCTAACTGTGCTATAAATTGAACTGGTGTGTTTAAATTAGTCTTCTTCATTTAATTTCACCTCATGTATCCATTCAAATGGTTCTACATCTATTTCTTCTTTATTACATCTAGCACATACACTGTAGTGCGTATTCTTCACCTTATGATACATCGACATACCTTTTGCTATAGACAATATTGGTATCCATGAAAATATAACAGTTAGTAGTATTAAGCATGCTGCATTATCACTCATGATTACACCTCCATTTGCTGTATTGCTGTAGTTATTAATTCTAGTTGTTGTACGAGCTCATTTAATTTATCAGTATTTGGGCAGTGTCCATTTTCTAGTATATTAATTTGTGATTCAATATCAGTTTTCATGGTATTGAATTTAATTATTAACTCCTTATTAGTCTGTATTTGTTCTCGTCGCCTTTCTATCGCGATTTCTAAGGTTAAGCCCATGCTTAACTGTAATCCAGTAAGTGTGGTATTTAACTTACCATCAGTAATATACATACTGCGTATAGTGCCATAATAGCGTGTACCTTCATGCTTAAATCGTAATACAGTGTATTCCTTACCTTCTAATACGAGTGTGCTGATTTTCTCAACGTTGCTAACTTGACTCATTTTTATACCCTCCTCAAGGTTTATTAAGTTTTCAAAGTTCATTTACTATCTGATAAGTATAATTATAGATAATAAATGTCTACTTGTAAAGCATTTTATTGAAAAAAGTTTTAATAAATTTTTCCATATAAAAAAGCACCAGTTAAGGTGCCTTTTCTATCGTCCGCATGTCATGTAATCAACATTAGGAGCTGTACATTCAAATGAAGTACCTGTATTCCTAGCAAATTCGCAATCTCTGTGTTCAAATATGCAACGATGATTAATTGGTCTTGGTGGTGGTGCTGGTGATAAGCTGACGATTTCAACGTTATGATACCCATTGTCTTCTAATAGTTTAGTAAGTTTATAATACTCTTCCGTAAATGTTGATTCAGTTAATGTGTCACCTTCAGTTTTAATTGTAAGTTCTACTTTTGCTTTTAAATCCATTTAATACACTCTCCTTATTATATTGTCCATCTCCACACATATAATTTACATACAATGTGATATAATTGTTCTCCGCTTATTTTTACGTTATATCCTTTAAATTTTTTTATTTCCATTTTAATTTTCCTCCTCATATATAATTTGGTAAGGCACCCTTATGAGGTGCCTAGTGTCTATAGTTTGTAATCATCTTCAAAATTCATCACAGTGTCTTGCATCCATTGTCTAACTGCCTTTTGCACGGTGGTTGTATTATCTAAGTAATACTCCTTTACATACTCAATACTAGCATCGAGTAATTGTTTGTTCCAACCTTTCTTTTCAAATACCTTGGTCATTAATTCTTTTAATTCGTTCATTTTTATACCTCCTAAGTGTTTTAAGTTTTGCAGTTATTAACTACTACATTTACAAGTATAGACAATATTTGTCTATATGTCAATACGGTTTATAAAAATAATTTGTCTAAATAAAAAACCAGTGTTTCCACTGGTTAGTATGTGTACCCATATCTTGTATCAATTGCAATGAGTCTATTATATTCATTTTGTAGGTTTTCCATTTTGTAATCATCACCTGCAAGTGGTGTATAGTCACCTTCAAATTCCATACGCATCCATGATACTGTTTGAATTAAATAATTTTTTCTATCCTCAAGTGACATCATATTACTTTATCCTCCTAAAAATACATTCGCCATAAGTATCATAACAAGCATTTATTACTGCTGCTAAATAGTTTTCAACTTCTGCTTTCTTTGCATTTTTAGGTAATCCGAATTTTACGTAACCACCCTTTACAATTTCTTGGCATTTAATTTCGTAATAGGTTAGTCTTCTTTTTGATTCGTCTTCTGATTTTTGCCTTTGCATTATTCCTGCTTCAATACTGATTATTTCGTTTTTCATTTCGTTAATGGTCATTTTATATACCCCCTAAGTTTTAATAAGTTTGTTAAGTGTTATCATATTTATAAGTATAGACAATTTTTACAAACTCGTCAATACATTTCATGAAAATAAATTGTCCATATTTTCGACAAATAAAAAGACACTTTATTCAAGTGTCTCGATTGGTTGTATGATTATTGCTTCAGCACTTAATAACTTAAAACCTATTGAGGCTAGCTGTGCATCTAGTTTTCCAAGTGCTTCATCTTCAGTATGTGCTTTTATATAATCATTAGCTATAAATGGTGAGCATTCATCATTTACACTATTGTGTCTTATTTTGGCTTTGAATATATACATGTATAGTTGTTTTTTATCTTTACTCATTAATATCACACCTCATATTTTCTTTTATTAATTTTCTACGCTGGCGGTTTATTTGGCTATTGGTTACGAATAATTTATATTGTATCTCTTTGTTAGTTTTACCTTGTCTTATTAAATCTCGTATATTATCATATATATTCATTACATTCTTTCCTCCCACCAAAATACACTACCTGGACAAGTTTCTTCATAGTCAAATGGGCAATCTTTGCATATTACACTATCACATACGTACTTATCACCATTACTCAATTCTAATAATTTGGTACATGCTTTATCTAATCCGCCTTTATCATCATTTTTCAATGATGTATACGCATAATTTAATAATCTTTCTTTGCGATTTCTCATTTCTTCCAATTCATTCATAATATAGACCTCCTCAAGTTTATAAGTTTGTAGATAATTACTACACTTTGAATTATAGACAATATTTGTCTATATGTCAACACTTATTTTTTATCTATATTTAATATATAGAAATTACTGATTATACGTAAAGTAATGAGGTACTAAATCTAGTACCTCGCACCTTTACCTGATGTGTTATTTAATAGTGTCGGACTTAATGTCTTATATATTATTGCATCTGTATATATTGCATACCTATTTCTGTCCATACAGTGGTCGTTTGTCTTTATTACTTCATCCACGCCTTTGTCTGCTTTATCTTCATCCCATACATACGCAGCAAATTCTTCTTGGTCATGTATGCAACTTGGGTCTAATGTGAATCTGCGTTCCTGTAATAGATATGACACTGTCTGTATGCCATTCATGACGTTATTCTTTGCAGGTATTATCTTTATCTTACGCCTTTTAAAGTAACTACGCTTACGTATCTCTACGATTAATGCGGATGCTGATGGGTCAATACATATATATTCAGGTCTAATATTACTTGCGTTAATAAATTCAATTAAATCGTCTACATATTCCTTAACTGTCTTTTGTCCGTCTTCCCTACCATTGTGGTGATATGAAGATATTAGGTGGTAGTGCTTGTCTGGTGCATAGTACCCATACATTCCAAATGTGGTTGGGTTCTGTATTCCAAAGTCTATTGATATCATGTTTCTTGTCCATGGTCTATCGTACTTAATAACATTTAAGTCAGAGTCAAACATTGGATATACTACACCATCCGCCATTACCCATAGACCTAATATAAATCGTTTATAGAATATACCAGTATATAGACTTTCATACCTTTTACGTACTTCTTCGCTTAGTGATGGGTTGTCTTTCATGGTGAAGTGTAGATATAATACTCTTTTTACCTCTGCCTTTTCCATCCATTCTTTTTTAAACCAGTGAAATGGGTTGTCTGGGTTGCATGAAAACCAGTACTTAGCACCGTCTACAGAACATCTTGCAGTTGCTTGGTTAACAAATGATTCAGGCATTAATGCTACTTCATCGAATAGACATCCAGCAAGTGTTATACCTTGTATAGTGTCTTGGGAACTTTCATCACCACCACCGAATATATAAAAATAGTTAATGGATGTCTTGGTTGCACCCTCAGGTGTTTTATATTTTTTCTGTATAATCAGTACATTTTCATTTAATAGGTCTACTACTTCATAACGTCTACTTTTTAACATTTGTTTAAGTGGTTTAATAACGTTCCTTCTATGTGCATGAATAGTCTTTCCACACATGCCAAAGTTTTGTCCATTAAATGATTCCATTGCCCACATAACATATGATAATGCTAATGATACTGTTTTACCACTTCTTACACTACCGTCTGCTATAATAGCATTGTAGTCTTTATATGGACTATTATTGTTCCACCACGTCAATACCTTCTTCTGCTTCACACTAAATGGTACGAATTTAAAAGGTATTACTTTATTTTTCATACGTCTTAATGCTGACGCACTTAATCCCATAATGTATACCCCCTTCTATATAGTCTAGTTTGTTTCATCGCCCCATACCTCACTTGCTATATCATTTAATGCGTCCATAAATGAGTCTTCGTATACTTCATCATCGTCTTCTTCACCCGCTATTTTCTTACGTAATAATACCATATCGCGTTGCAATTCAAGTTTTGCACTGGCTTCTCTACCTATAAATCCTGTTGTAAACTGTTGTCCTTTCTGTGCCCTTTCAATTACTTCTGCTAATACTTGTATTGCACCATATCTCAAGTTACCATCCTTATTAACTAGGTATTTAGTAGGGTCATTAAGTGCTGCATTACATAAGTCTATTACCTTTTGCCATGTGTTGTTATATATCATGTTTATTTCAACCCCACAACCTGCGTAGACTTCTATATATTTGTCCTCTGCTGCTGCGTTGATTCGTGCAGTGAAGTCTTTCTTTTGCTTGAACCAGTTTTCAGACTTTGCAATAACTGCTACTGCTGTTGTACTCATGCCATATTTTTCACCTATTCCAGCATACGTTAGACCTGAATTAATATAATCTAATTTCATCATGATATTACGTTCTGGCACGGTCATTCGTTTGCCGTCTACTATACACATTCTATTTGATAAACGTTCACGCTTTGGTGCTTTTAGACTACCCAATTACCTCACCCCCTTCATTGTCTATATGTCTAATACTCACTGCAATACCTACCATGTTCTTCAACCTCCTGTATTCTTTTTGCTAGTCTATTGTAGTAGTCTACGTTAGTTGTTATACGTTGTAGACTTATTAGATAATATTTGTCCGCCTTTAATGGGACAAAATTACTCATACAAAAGTTAATTACGTCTATACAACTTTTATAGCTACGTAAGTGTGTATGTCCTTGTCTAAATGGTTTTCTTTTATTATAGACTACAAATCCATCGCCAGTCCTTATTATCTGATACCCATATTTCTCATATTTTAACATTCCCATGATTCTTCTCTCCCCTTATATTTACTGGGTTCTTGACTAGTCGTTACCTACATTATAACATATCTATATTGTCTAATGTTCCGACATTATTCAGCATTGTGTTTCCGCTTTTATATGATTTCATGTGGTTTCATATGGTACTTATTATATTAGTCTATTATTATTAATAGATAATATTGTCTATTAATATATTATATTTATTGGTTGTTATATGTGTATATTATATATTATTCTATTATGTCTATAGTGGTTGTTTATCTATTTAATAATGGTATGTAAGTATTGGTATTAGGTTGATTCAGTTAATTAGATAAAAAATAAAACTAATATACTTATAACATATGATGGTGGTATATGCTATTTATATATTAGTTTTATATATTGTACTCTTGTTTTGTATTTATTTAAA
>Ga0065704_10070808_pt1 | contig 15848 bp, 17 predicted proteins | sample SwiRhicommuniRL2_FD_59091 | JGI IMG/M metagenome (GOLD analysis project Ga0065704, IMG submission 59091) | Switchgrass rhizosphere bacterial communities from Rose Lake, Michigan, USA - RL2 v2 (version 2) | ecosystem: Host-associated > Plants > Roots > Rhizosphere > Soil | place: East Lansing, MI
CGTTCAACCACGAGGCTCCCATGGATCTCCGCAAAATCAAGAAACTGATCGACCTGCTGGAAGAGTCGAACCTGGCCGAAATCGAGATCAAGGAAGGCGAAGAATCCGTGCGCCTGGCGCGCACGCCCAAGGGCGGCTACGCCGTGCCGGCACCGGCCCCCGCCGCCTACGCCGAACCGCGCCCCGCCACCCCGATGCCGATGAGCTCGCCCACCGAAGCCTCCACCGGCGGCACGGCCAAGGCCGGCAACGCCCTGCCGGACGGCCACGTGGTGCGTGCGCCGATGGTCGGCACCTTCTATGCGTCGCCGTCGCCGGACAAGCCCGCGTTCGTCGCCGTCGGCCAGTCGGTGAAGGCCGGCGAGACGCTGGCGATCATCGAAGCCATGAAGATGTTCAACCCCATCGAAGCCGACGTCTCCGGCACCGTGCTGTCGATCCTGGCCGAAAGCGGCCAGCCGATCGAATTCGATCAGCCGCTGTTCGTGATCGGCTGAGGTCCGCGCCATGCTGGACAAAGTCGTCATCGCCAACCGGGGTGAGATCGCGCTGCGCATCCTGCGCGCCTGCCACACCCTGGGCATCCGCACGGTCGCCGTGCATTCCACCGTCGACCGCAACCTCAAGCACGTGGCCATGGCGGACGAATCCGTCTGCATCGGCCCCGCCGCGTCGAAGGACAGCTACCTCAACATCCCGGCGATCATCGCCGCGGCCGAGGTGACCGACGCGCAGGCCATCCATCCGGGCTATGGCTTCCTGTCGGAGAACGCCGACTTCGCCGAGCGCGTGGAGCAGTCCGGCTTCATCTTCATCGGCCCCAAAGCCGACACCATCCGCATGATGGGCGACAAGGTGGAGGCGATCCGCGCGATGAAGGCGGCCGGCGTGCCGTGCGTGCCCGGCAGCGGCGGGCCGCTGGGCGAGGACATCGTGGCCAACACCAAGATCGCGCGCGAGATCGGCTATCCGGTGATCATCAAGGCCGCGGGCGGCGGCGGCGGCCGCGGCATGCGCGTGGTGCATGTGGAGGGCGCGCTGAAGGCCGCCATCGAGACCACCAAGTCGGAAGCCAAGGCGGCGTTCGGCAACGGCGAGGTCTACATGGAGAAGTTCCTGGAGAATCCGCGCCACGTGGAAATCCAGGTGCTCGCCGACGGCCAGGGCAACGCCATCCATCTGGGCGAACGCGACTGCTCGATGCAGCGCCGCCACCAGAAGGTGGTGGAGGAAGCGCCCGCTCCCGGCATCACCGACGAACAGCGCGCGGAGATCGGCAAGGTCTGCGTGGAAGCCTGCCTGCGCATCGGCTACCGGGGCGCCGGCACGTTCGAGTTCCTGTACGAGGACGGCCGCTTCTACTTCATCGAGATGAACACCCGCATCCAGGTGGAGCACCCGGTGACCGAACGCATCACCGGCATCGACCTGGTCTGCGAACAGCTGCGCATCGCGGCCGGCCAGAAGCTGACCATCAAGCAGTCCGACATCGTGTTGCGCGGGCATGCCATCGAGTGCCGCATCAATGCGGAAGACCCGGACACCTTCATGCCGCACCCGGGCCTGATCCAGCACTTCCATCCGCCGGGTGGCCCCGGCGTGCGCGTGGATACGCACATCTACGAAGGCTACCGCGTGCCGCCGAACTACGATTCGATGATCGCCAAGCTCATCGTGCACGGTCCGGACCGCGAAACCGCCATCGCCCGCATGCGCGTGGCATTGAGCGAGATGGTCATCGACGGCATCAAGACCAACATCCCGCTGCAGCAGCGCATCATGCGCGACCAGGGATTCCAGGCAGGCGGCCAGAACATCCACTACCTGGAAAAGCGCTTGGCCGAACGCAAGAACAAGACGATCTCGCTGGTCTGAGCAGAGGCTGGATCAGCCCCCGCGCATCCGCGCGGGGCCTTGCATGTGGCGGAAGCCGGCGCGTCGCCGGCTGCAGCCCAGCATCGCGGAATGGCGCGCACGCGTACGAAAGAGAAGGGCCGGGATGTCGCCATCCCGGCCCTTCTGTCGTCTGCAGCCGTCCGCGGGGACGCTCAACGATCCGCAGGCATCCGCTGCGTGCCGGGCACCGTCCGCACGCCGAGTGGCGAGGATGGATCGGTGATCCGCACCAGTTCCGAAGAGCCGTCCGCCCATACCACGCGGATCGTGCTGCCGGGCGCCAGCGTGGAGAACGGCGTGCCGCTTCGCGCCCGGTAGAGCGCGGCGACCTGGCTGGCACCGAGCCGGCGCGCGTCGTCCGGCGCATGGATCGTCATGTGGCCCACGCGCGTGAGATCCCGGTACTCGGGATCACGTGTCTCGATGACGATCGTGGCGGCAGCGGCAGCATATGCCACCACCACCAGGCCCCATACCAGGAGATTGGCTCCCGGTCGCGTGTGCTTGTACTTCATCCGTCAGCTCCCGGGTGGGACAGCAAGGTGCCCACCATCTCGTCAACATTGCCGGCACCCTGGCGCGGCACGCCCGCATCGCGCGCGAAGGTGGTGAAATCCTGTGATTCATCCTGCGAACATATGCCGCCGTTCACGCAGTAGTTCGTCATCATCGCGCCGTCCGGACTGCAATCCATGCCCAGTTCGCATGACGCGATGCGCCAGGCGATCTCGCTGAGTTCACTGCCCGACACTTCGCCCAGCGTGTCGCGCCGACCACTCGCACTGGTGCCCATGACCGGGGCGATGGCGAAGAAGGCGAACGGATCATCCGAATCGAGCACGCGCTGGACCAGTTCGCGCCGATAGTCATCGTCGTCGCGCAATGGCTGATCCATCGCCAGCAGTGCCGCCTCGGCCGCCAAGCTGCCCGCGCGCGCGGCCCGCTGGCGCTGGGTGAGGATGGTCGGCAACGACAGTCCGTCCTGCGGCACGAACCTGGCGCATCGCTGCTGCACGCGCTGGCGCGCGGAGAGCATCGCGCCGCCGTTGGACAATCCCAGCGTTGCAATGACGCGCGAGTCCTGCGCGTAACCGGCCGGGTCCGCGGCAAATCCTGCGCAGTAGTCCTGCACCAGACTCAGCAGCCACATGGCATCGGCATCGCCGGCCGCCGACAGGGCGAGCAGTTCGCGCGAGTAGGCGAACAGGTCGGTGCTGTCCTCGAAGGCGCGCCGCAGCGGCGACTGCATGGGCGTCGAATGCGCAGCGACAGAGCGCAGGACAGCGGGCGTGGTGGACGGCGGGAGCGCTGTCGTCCCGGCCGGGGCGGGAGCCGCATCGTCCGTCGGCATCGCGAACGGCGCCAGCCCCGCCTGGCGCAGCGGCATCCACGCCAGCGCCCCCAGCAGGCCCACCAGCATCATCGGCAGTAGCAGCTTCCGGGGCACCCCCGCATTATCCCGGTGCATCCCAAGCGGTTCAACGCGAAAACGCCGCGTTCAGCACGCCCGCCGCACCTTCCGTCGCCCGCCTTCCCGGGCCTTCGCCCGAACGCATGAGACAATGCACGCCTTCTCCGCTTCCCGCCCCCCCCCTGTGCCATGCCCTATCTGGAGCTCTCCCTGCGCTGCACCGAAACCGAGCAGCCGCGCTACGAGACCGCCCTGGAGGACGTCGGCGCGCTCTCGGTCACGCTGCTGGATGCGGACGCCGACACCGGGCACGAACGGGCCATCCTGGAGCCCGGTGTCGGCGAGACTCCCTTGTGGAAATCGCTGGTACTGACCGCACTGTTCGATGCGGACACCGATGGGCTCGCGCTGCTCGCCGCACTGGAGTCGTTCGATCCGGGGCTCGACTGGACCCAGACGGGGTTCCGCAAGGTCGAGGACGAGGACTGGGAACGCGCGTGGCTGGACCAGTTCAAGCCCATGCGCTTCGGCGCCCGTACCTTCATCGTGCCCTGGAACCACGAGGTGCCCGCGGAAGCCGGAGACGATGCCGCCATCGTGCGGCTCGATCCGGGCCTGGCGTTCGGATCCGGCACGCACCCCACCACGGCACTGTGCCTGCGTTGGCTCGACGGGCTCGCCAATGATGGTGCACTGGAGGGCCAGCGCGTGCTCGACTTCGGTTGTGGTTCCGGCATCCTCGCGCTCGCCGCCTTGAAACTCGGCGCCGCGCAAGCCGTGGGCGTGGACAACGATCCGCAGGCATTGCTGGCCAGCGCCGACAACGCGCAACGCAACCAGGTGGATGCGAACTTCAACGTCTACCTGCCCGAGGACGAACCGGTGATGATCTATCCGGTGGTGGTGGCCAACATTCTGGCCTCGGCGCTGGACGCACTGGCCGACATCCTCGCCGCGCGCGTCGCGCCCGGTGGCCGCATCGCACTGTCGGGCATCCTCAAGGGACAGGAAGACGAACTGCTGGCCCGCTACGCGACGTGGTTCGATGCCCTGGTGGCCACGCAGGACGGCGACTGGATGCGTATCGACGGCATCCGTCGCTGACACCGCTCTCCGCCGCGTCCACGATCACAACACGCGCGCGGGCGTGCATGGTTGAATAGGGGCCATGTTCACGGCCTGTCCGCATTGCCAGTTCCTTGTCGCCCGCGACCGGCATACCGATGCCGTGCCCGCAGACTGTCCCCGCTGCGGCAGGCCATTGGCCACGGCGGACGAAGCGGCGGTGGCCGTATCGCCCAGCCTCGCGACCTTCCTGAATCCTGCAGCAGCCGGCGCAGAAGCATCGTCAGGTGCGCCACCGCACGACACGCCCGCAGCACCATTCCTGGCAGAGGAAGAGGCGGCTTCGCGAGACACCATGCCTGATGCGGCGGACGTGGCGATACCCGTTGATGACACGCCCGGCATCACCGCGCACGCGGCAGATGCTGCATCACCGGAAGACGCGACGCCTGTCGATGTCATCCCGGTCCATGCAGTGTCCGAGGACGCAGCGCCCTCCACCATCGAGCCGGCACCCGTCATCACCGCCACGCCCACGCGCAAGGCAACGGGCCCCCGGTTCCTGCAACGCACGCGCACCATGCCGGTGCATGCAGCCCGCGCACGCTGGCAATGGGTTGCCGTGGGTGCACTTGCAGCACTGCTGTGTGTACAGATCGTACTGGCCGACCGCGCCCGCCTGGCGACCCAGGCAGGGTGGCGCCCCTTGGTGATGGTGCTGTGCGGCGCGTTCCGCTGCGACGTACCGATGTGGCACGAGCCCAGCGCCTTCACCATGCTGAGTCGCGATGTGCGGCCGGTCACCGGCCAGGCGGGAACACTGCAGGCACAAGCGACGTTCCGCAACGAAGCACGCTGGGAACAGGGTTGGCCGGTGATCCTGCTGACGCTGAAGGATGCCGATGGCCGCACCCTGGGCGCGCGCGCGCTGGCGCCACGCGACTACCTGCCACAGGACGCGGTGTCCTCATCGATCGGCCCCGGACAGAGCGCCCAGATGGCCGTGCTTGTGCGCGAGCCGAGTGCGAACGTCGTCGCGTTCTCCTTCGACTTCCGTTAAGCGCGTCGGATTCATCAAAAAAGCGGATGCGCGCGCCGCGATCAGGCGCTAGACTCGTCCCCCCGCCGAATACCCACAAGCACATGGCGGGCATCCGCGTCCGTTGCACCAGGGGATCCGATTGAACGCTGCCTCCACCCGTCAGGACACGCCACGCGCCACGTCGCGCCCGCCGCTGCGCGAGCATGTCGCCGTGTCCGTCCGCCGCTACCTGCGTGACCTGGATGGCTGCGAGGCGGACGACGTGTACGAGATCGTGCTGCGCGAGATGGAGATCCCGCTGTTCGTGGAAGTGCTCAACCATTGCGAAGGCAACCAGAGCCGCGCCGCTGCCATGCTGGGCATCCATCGCGCCACGCTGCGCAAGAAGCTCAAGGACTACGGGCTGGCCTGACCGGGCGCCTGGCAACGGGCCGGGCGCGATGGTGCGGCGCGTTATAATTCGCGCCCCGCTCCGTACCGCCTTCCCCATGACCCTCGATTTCCAGCCCGTGCGTCGGGCGCTGCTGTCCGTATCCGACAAGACCGGCCTGCTCGACCTGGCCCGCGCGCTCGCCGCCCGCGATGTCGAACTGCTGTCCACCGGCGGTACTGCCAGGACATTGCGTGACGCCGGCCTGTCCGTGCGCGACGTGGCCGAGGTCACCGGATTCCCGGAAATGATGAATGGCCGCGTCAAGACGCTGCATCCGATGGTCCATGGCGGCCTGCTCGGCCGCGCCGGCACCGACGACGCCGTGATGGCCGAGCACGGCATCGGCGCCATCGACCTGCTGGTGCTCAATCTCTATCCGTTCGAACAGGTCACCTCGAAAGCGGACTGCACGCTGGCCGACGCGGTGGAGAACATCGATATCGGCGGCCCCGCGATGCTGCGCTCGGCCGCGAAGAACTTCGCGCGCGTGGCGGTGGCCACGGACCCGTCGCAGTACGACGGCATCGTGCGCGAACTCGAAGCGAATGACGGCGCTCTTTCCGCGCAGACGCGCTTCGCGCTGTCGGTGGCTGCGTTCAACCGCGTGGCCCAGTACGACGCCGCCATCAGCAACTACCTGTCCGCCGTCACCGACACCTCGGGCGACGTGCCGGTGCGGGCTGCGTTCTCGGCGCAGGCCAACGGCAGCTTCGTCAAAGTGATGGATCTGCGCTACGGCGAGAACCCGCACCAGCAGGCTGCGTTCTACCGCGACCTGTATCCGGCACCCGGTTCGCTGGCGACCTTCACGCAGCTGCAGGGCAAGGAACTGAGCTACAACAACATCGCCGACAGCGATGCGGCGTGGGAATGCGTGCGCCAGTTCGACGCGCCCGCCTGCGTGATCGTCAAGCACGCCAATCCCTGCGGCGTGGCGGTCGGCGTGGCCTGCGGCGATGCCTATGAGCTGGCCTACGCCACCGACCCGACCAGCGCGTTCGGCGGCATCATCGCCTTCAACCGCACGCTGGATGCCGCGACGGCGAAGGTCATCCTGGACCGCCAGTTCGTCGAGGTGCTGATCGCGCCGGACTACGAGCCGGCCGCGCTCGACTACGCGGCGAAGAAGGCCAACGTGCGCGTGCTGCGCATTCCGCTGGCGCCAGCGTCGACCGGCTTCATCGATACCAAGCGCGTCGGTTCCGGCTTGCTGCTGCAGACCGCCGACGACCGCGTGGTGACGCGCGACGAACTCAAGGTGCTAACGAAGCTCGCGCCGACCGACGCGCAGTTCACCGACCTGCTGTTCGCGTGGAAGGTGGCCAAGTTCGTCAAATCCAACGCCATCGTCTACGCGAAGGATCACCGCACGATAGGCGTCGGCGCCGGGCAGATGAGCCGCGTGTATTCGGCGCGCATCGCCGGCATCAAGGCCGCGGATGCGAACCTCGTGGTCGAAGGCTCGGTGATGGCCAGCGATGCATTCTTCCCGTTCCGCGACGGCATCGACGCCGCCGCGGCCGCCGGCATCAAGGCGGTGATCCAGCCGGGCGGCTCCATGCGCGATGGCGAAGTCATTGCCGCGGCCGACGAGCACGGCATCGCCATGGTGTTCACCGGTGTGCGCCACTTCCGGCACTGACCGCCGTGCCCGATGATGCCGCCAACGGCGGTCGTCATCTGCGCGGCAGCTTTCTCCGCTCGTTGTCCAGCACGGGAGCACCACCACGGCCATGAAGATCCTTCGCACGCTTTCCGCCATGCTCGTCCCGGCGTTCGTGATCCTCGCATTCACCGGCTGTGCGGACACGCAGGCCCGCCTGCACGAGGCGCATGCGAAGGTCGCGGCAACGTTGCCCGCTCCCCACTTCGAGGATCTGGTGACCGAGTCCGTCGCCATCGAGGGTGACCGGCTGGTGCTGCTGATACGCAGCCCGGAGGGAAATGCCGCCAAGACACGCAAAGCCCCGGGCTTCGAGACACTGAAGGAAAGCGAGCAGTACGCGCTGCGCGAGCTGTGCGCGCAGCCCGCGATCGCGCCACTGATCGACACCGATGCCATCCTGGTGCGGCGCTTCGTCGACCGTCACGGCGCCGTTTTCTTCGACGTCGAACTTCCGGCACGCGCGTGCCTGACTCCGCCGGCCGACGCGCCGGTCCAGCCATGAGGAATACCCCTTGAAAGTCCTGGTCATCGGTTCCGGCGGTCGCGAGCACGCCCTCGCGTGGAAGCTGGCGCAGTCGCCGCGGGTGGACGAGGTGATCGTGGCGCCCGGCAACGCCGGCACCGCGACGGAGGCGAAGTGCCGCAACGTCGCGGTCAAGGTCGCCGACATCGACGGTCTACTGGCCTTGGCACAGGACGCAGGCGTGGGCCTGACCGTGGTCGGTCCCGAAGTGCCGCTCGTGGCCGGCGTGGTGGACCGCTTCCGTCTGGCGGGATTGCGTGTTTTCGGTCCCACCGCCGCTGCGGCGCAGCTGGAGGGCAGCAAGGCATTCGCCAAGGATTTCCTGGCGCGCCACGGCATCCCGACCGCGTTCTACGCCGTGCATACCGATGTGGACGCCGCGCTCGCCTATCTCCGCGAGAAAGGCGCGCCGATCGTGGTCAAGGCCGACGGCCTGGCCGCCGGCAAGGGCGTGATCGTGGCGATGACGCTGGCCGAAGCCGAAGCCGCGGTGCGCGACATGCTGTCGGGCAATGCGTTCGGTGATGCCGGTGCACGCGTGGTGATTGAGGAATTCCTGGAAGGCGAGGAAGCCAGCTTCATCTCGATGGTCGATGGCACCACCGCGCTGCCGATGGCGACCAGCCAGGACCACAAGCGGGTCGGCGACGGCGACACGGGCCCCAACACCGGCGGCATGGGGGCGTATTCGCCCGCCCCGGTGGTCACGCCCGAGGTGCATGCGCGCGTGATGCGCGAGGTGGTCAATCCCACGGTGCAGGGCATGATCGCCGACGGCGTGCCGTTCACCGGTTTCCTGTATGCCGGGCTGATGATCGACGACAGCGGCGCCCCGAAGGTGATCGAGTTCAACGTGCGCTTCGGCGACCCCGAGACGCAACCGGTGATGCTGCGCCTGCAATCCGATCTGGTGGATCTGGTCGAAGCGGCCATCGACGGACGCCTCGATGTCACCGAAGCGCGCTGGGATCCGCGCCCGTCGCTCGGCGTCGTGATGGCTGCGGCGCCTTATCCCGAAACACCGGTCACCGGCGACGTGATCGCCGGGCTGGACGACGTGCCCGCGACCGCCAAGGTGTTCCATGCCGGCACCGCGCTTGACGCGGAAGGCCACGTGGTCAGCGCCGGAGGCCGCGTCCTGTGCGTGGCGGCGCTGGGCGATTCGGTATCGGATGCGCAACGCAATGCGTACGCCGGCGTGGACCGGATCCGCTGGACCAACGAGTTCCACCGCGCCGACATCGGCTGGCGCGCGATCGCGCGCGAACGCGCGGACACCTGATCGGCTAACGCGCCTGCACGAAGTTCGCCGCGTGCTCGCGCGGCGCGCTGCGCAGGTACTGCGGCGCGACCGCGATCTTCGCGTCCAGCGCCACGGCCGCATGCCATGGCCAGCGCGGGTCGTAGAGGATGCCGCGTGCGAGTCCGATGGCATCGGCCCGATCCTGCTGCAGGATGTCTTCGGCATGTCGCGGCTCCGTGATCAGGCCTACCGCGATCACCGGCATCGCGACATGCTGCTTGATCGCGGCGGCGAACGGCACCTGGTAGCCCGGCTCCAGAGCGATCTTCTGCGCGGGATGCAAGCCGCCGCTGGAGACATGGATGAAATCGCAACCCCGTGCGTCGAGCGCCTGCGCCAGGGCGATGCTCTGGGCAGGATTCCAGCCACCCTCGACCCAATCGGTGGCGGAAATGCGGATGCCGACCGCCATCGACGCGGGTACGGCCGCCTTGATCGCATCGAACACCTGCAGCACCAGCCGCATGCGGTTTTCCAGCGAGCCGCCATACGCATCTTCGCGATGGTTGCTGAGCGGCGACAGGAACTGGTGCAACAGATAGCCGTGCGCCGCATGGATCTCGATCAGGTCCAGACCCAGCCGCACCGCACGCCGCGCGCTCTCGGCGAACGCGGCGACGATGGCATCGATGCCCGCCTGGTCCAGCGCAACCGGCGAAGGATGTCCTTCGGCATAGGGCATGGCCGATGCCGATACGGTCTGCCATCCATGTTCGGCACCGGGCGCGATGGCGGCACCGTGGTGCTCCCACGGGCGGTGCGTCGATGCCTTGCGTCCGGCATGGGCGAGCTGCACGCCGATCGCCATGGAGGAATATCGGCGCGTGGCGGCGAGCGCCGTGGCGAATGCCGTTTCGGTAACGTCATCCCACAAGCCGAGATCGGCCCAGCTGATGCGTCCTCGCGGCTCGACTGCCGTCGCTTCGAGGATCGCGAGCCCGGCACCGGACTGGGCGAGGTTCGGCCAATGGAAGGCATGCCACTCGGTGGCGCGCCCCGCTTCGGCGGAGTATTGGCACATCGGCGCGATCACGATGCGGTTGGGCAGGCGCAACGGCCCCAGATCCAGGGGTGAGAACAGACGGCTCATGAGGGAAGGTGTCGACGACGTGGGGGCGCCACTATCCCCCTGCCCCTGTGACCCATCAATGCCACGGGCGGAACACTGTCGGGCGCACCGGCTCGCGGAGCCATCGTGATTTGCTAGGCTGCGCGCAACCCACGGAGGGCGCATGTCCAGCCACAGCCAGTTCTCGCTGCTGAAACAACGACGGTTCCTGCCGTACTTCACCGTCCAGGCGCTGGGCGCCTTCAACGACAATGTCTACCGCCAGGCGATCATCGCGCTGCTGTTCTTCCTGGGCGCCAGCGATGGCGAACTTTCGCTGTACGCCACGCTGGCGCCGGCGATCTTCATCCTGCCCTACTTCCTGTTCTCCGCCATCGCGGGCCAGTTCGCCGAGAAACTGGAGAAGCACAGGCTGATCGTGATCACCACGACGATGGAAATCGTCATCATGTCGTTGGCGGCCGTGGGCTTCCTGCTGCAGAACATGCCTATCCTGCTGGTCGCGCTGTTCTGTACCGGCGTGCAGTCCACCCTGTTCGGGCCAGTGAAGTATTCGGTGCTGCCTTCGATCCTGAAGCCGGAGGAGCTGACCGGTGGCAATGGCCTGGTCGAGATGGGCACCTCGATCTCGATTCTGTGCGGCATGATCGCCGGCGGCATGATCTTCCAGGTGGCCGGGATTTACGGCCCGCAGGCGGCCGCCATCGCCATCGTGTTGCTGGCGGTGCTGGGAAACGTCGTGTCGCGCCTGATCCCGCGCATGGACGCGGGTGCGCCCGACCTGGTCATCCGCTGGAACCCGATCCCGGAATCGCTCGCCGTGCTGCGCATGGCCAAGCAGCAACTCGCCGTGCGCAATGCCATCCTCGGCGTGTCGTGGTTCTGGTTCTTTGGCACGCTGCTGACTTCGCAGCTGCCTGCTTACGCGAAGCTGCACCTTGGCGCGGCCGACGGTTCGTCGACGCTGTACGTGTTCGCACTGGCGCTGTTCTCGGTCGGCACGGGCGTGGGTTCGCTGCTGTGCGAGAAGCTGTCCGGGCGCACCGTCGAGATCGGCCTGGTGCCGGTGGGCGCGTTCGGCATGACGGCGTTCCTGCTCGATCTCTACTTCGCCAGGCCGGGTGCCGCGCCCGCCACCGGGCTGGGGGTGGCCGAGTTCGTCCGCCAGGCCGGCAGCGTGCGGATCATGATCGACCTGGTAGGCATCGGCATGTTCGCAGGCATCTTCGTGGTGCCGCTGTTCGCACTGATCCAGAGCCGCACGGCCAATTCGCGGATGGCGCGCGTGTTCGCCGCACTCAACATCCAGAACTCGGGCTTCATCGTACTGGCCGCGCTGGTCGGCCTAGGCCTGCATGCGCTGGGCTGGAGCGGTCCGCAGATCTTCCTCGCGCTGGCCATCGCCAACGCACTGGTGGCGATCTGGATCTTCACCATCGTGCCCGAGTTCCTGATGCGCTTCCTCAGCTGGCTGCTGGTGCGCGGCCTGTACCGGCTGCGCCTGCACGGCATCGAGAAGCACGTGCCGGACGAGGGCCCGGCATTGATCGTATGCAATCACGTCAGCTACATGGACGCGCTGATCCTGGCCGCGACGATCCCGCGTCCGGTGCGCTTCGTCATGTACTACCGGATCTTCAACATTCCGGTGATGAGCTGGATCTTCCGCACGGCCAAGGCCATCCCGATCGCCGGCGCGCGGGAGAACCCGGAACTGATGCGGCGCGCATTCGAGGAAATCGACGCGGCCCTGGCGGCGGGCGAGATCGTCGGCATCTTCCCCGAAGGCGCGTTGACGAAGGATGGCGAGATCGCTGCGTTCAAGTCCGGCGTGGAGAAGATCCTCGAGCGCCGCCCGGTGCCGGTCGTGCCCATGGCGCTGAAGGGAATGTGGACCAGCATGTGGAGCCACCGCGATACCCGGATGGGGCGCATGCGCGTGCCCCGCCGTTTCCGCGCGCACGTGGACGTGGTGGCCAGCGAACCGCTGGACGGTACCGCCGTGACCGCCGAGGTCCTGGAAGCCCGGGTACGTGCGCTGCGCGGTGATGCGGCCTGACGGTTTCGCCCGCCCTGCCGCTCGGTTAGTCTATCGGGGGGACTGCGGGGGCACGACGTTGCCGCCTGCTGAGAACATCAACGCCGTTTCACCTGCCTTCGGAAGACCACCATGAGTGCCACGCCGCCGCTGCCGTCGCAGCACGCGCCCTATGTGCCCAATCATCTGGTGTGGGCCATCTTGAGCACGCTGTTCTGCTGCCTGCCGCTGGGCATCGTCTCCATCGTGTTCGCCGCGCAGGTGGACGGCAAGCGCGCCGCCGGCGATCTGGCAGGCGCGCTGGATGCGTCCAGCAAAGCCAAACTATGGGCATTGGTGTCTGCGGCCTGCGCGTTGGTGCCGTTGGTGCTGTATCTGTTGTTCGTTTTCTTCATTGGCGGTGTCAGTCTGCTGGGTGGACTGAGCGGCTGAAGCCCACAGGAATTTCCAGATGAATGCGATGCCTCCTCTTCCCGACGCCGCTCCCCAGAACATCCCGAGCCATCTTGGCTGGTCGATTGCCGTCACCGTGATCGCCGCCTTCGCGACGTTCTGCACGTGCTGCGGTCTGGGCGCCATTCCGGGCGTCATTGCCATCTTTTTTTCCGCGCAGGTCAACAGCAAGCTGCGTCAGGGCGACCTGGCCGGTGCGCGCAGCGCTGCCACCGTGGCAAAGATCCTTTGCTGGGTGACGGTGGGGTTTGCCCTGCTGTGCGTCGTGTATCTGGCCTGGAGCATCCACAGTGCCGGCGGCATCGACCAGTTCGAAGTGATGTTCCGGGAAGCTGTTGAGCAGGCACAGCGGCAGCGTTGACGCCATGACGAACGCGTCCCTACAGCGTGCCGGCATCGCCATTGCCAGTCTGGCAGGCGTGGCGGCATTGGCGGCTGGCGTCTGGCTGCTGCGTACATTCGACCCCAACGCGGTCAGCAGTCCTTTTCCTGCCTGCCTGTTCAAGACCCTTACCGGCTTCTACTGCGCGGGCTGCGGCGCCACCCGCGCACTCCACGCCCTGGTGCACGGCGATATAGGCAGGGCGTTCTCCATGAACCCCCTGCTGGTGTCCGTGCTGCCGCTCCTTCCGGTACTGGTAGCCTGGTCGCTGGGCTGGCGCCCCGCGTGGCTCCATCCGTTCGTGCAGCGCGTCTCTTCCCCTGTCCTATGGCTGCTTTTGCTCTCGGGATTCTGGGTTCTCCGCAACCTGCCCTGGATACCGTTCACCTGGTTGGCGCCGGGCTGACGCCTGTTGCATGCTGGCCTTGCGCTCACCGTCCACTTACGCTTCCACCGCCCCAAACCTTCAACATCCTCAAGGAGCCAAGCACATGAACACGAATTCGCAGTACGTCCCCAACCATCTGGTGTGGGCGATCCTCTCCACCCTGTTCTGCTGTCTGCCCCTTGGCATCGTTTCGATCGTGTTCGCCGCCCAAGTCAACGGCAAATTGGCCGTGGGCGACATGGCGGGCGCGCAGGAGGCATCGGACAAGGCGAAGAAGTGGGCCATGTGGTCCGCGATCGCGGGCGTGTCGCTGGCGGTGCTCTACATCATCTTCATTTTCGCGATGGGCGGCATGGCAGCAATGTCCCAGTAAGGGACACCGCGTCAAAGCACAAAAAAGCCCGCTCTCGCGGGCTTTTTTCATTCACGGACCGTCAACTCACCCAGCCACCGATCACGAACACGGCGAGCAGTGCCAGCCACAGCAGCAGGATGCGCCAGACCAGGCTCATCGCGTCGCGCAGTTCGGGCAGTTCGCGCATGGCCTGGACCATGCCCTCCTCGGCGTACTCCTCCGCTTCCTCGGCCAGTTCGCATCGCACGCTGGCGCGTGCGGCGTAGCCCAGAAATCCGGTGTCCAGCCGGAAGCGCGGGCCGCCGGCTTCGCGCCAGGCGGTGAACACCGTATCGAAGTTGCCGACCAGCGCCATCGCCAGCGTCATCAACTGGGCGACAGGCCATTCCAGTGCGGTCTTCACCGCACGCGCGCCAAGGCGATTCTCGTCGGGCAAGGTCGAGGCCCATTCGCCTTGCGTCGCCAGTACCGACAGGCGATAGAGCACCGCGCCGACCGGACCCAGCAGCAGGAACCAGAACAGCACGCCGAACCAGCGTTGCAGCGCGTTGACGAACACCGCTTCCACCAGCGCCGGCCCATCCAGCGCCGCTGCTTCACCGGTCAGTCCGAGCCGGGCGATCGCGGTGCGACGGGCAGGCGCATCATGCGCGTCGATGACGGCCTCGACATCCACGTCCAGGTCGCGCGGCCCCCAGGCGTAGACCAGCACCGCGATATCGAACAGCAGGCCGGGCAACCCGTACAGGGGACCATCGAGCATCCATTGCAGCAGCGCGACCACCAGCAACACCGGCACCATGGCCAACGCGATGCCGTAACGCGCCTGCCAGACGCCCGCGCCGCCGGAGCGCTCGCCCAGCCAGCGCAACCATGCGCCATACCATGCGTACTGGCGGAACGATGCGACTAGCGCGGGTGCGACATGCCCCAGCACCAGCGCAAGCACGACGGCGACGAGCGTGATCGACATGCAATTCCTCCGAGCCGGGATTCTAGCGCGGCTGCCTGTTAATGCCCGGTCTTGTCGGGGATCTTCGAGTCGCGCGTCGCGCGCATGCCGGCATGCCAGTGTTCTATCAGCGCGCGCGCGATGGAGATGGACGGCGACAGCAGCAGCCCATCGCCCGTGTTGTCGTCTCCACGCGCGAGTGCTGCATCGATCTCGTCGAACGTGAACCAGCGCGCGTCCTCGAGTTCGCCGTCCACCTGGGGCGGATCCGGCTCGGCATCGGCGCAGAATCCCAGCATCAACGCGCCCGGGAACGGCCACGGTTGCGCGCCGAGGTAGCGGCAATCGCGCACCCGCACCTGCGTTTCTTCGAGCACTTCGCGCGCAACGGTCTGCTCCAGCGTCTCGCCAGGTTCCACGAAGCCCGCGATGACCGAGTAGCGGCGCGGTGGCCACGATGCCTGCCGCCCCAGCAGCAGGCGCTCGCCATCGCTGGCCGCCACGATGACGGCAGGGTCCACGCGCGGATAATGATCCTTGCCGCACTGCGTGCAATGGGCGATGTAACCCGCGCGGCGGAACGTGATGGCGCCGCCGCAGGCGCTGCAGAAGCGCGTGGACGATTGCCAGTGCAGGAGCGCTCGCGCCATGGCGAACACGCCGGAGGTGAAGGCAGGCCATGTCGCGGCCGCGCGCCGCAGGTCCAGCCACGATGGCGCCTGCACCGCATGGTGCCGGGCATGCGCCGCGAACCATGCCACGCCGTCCTTCAGCCCCAGGAACAGGCTCGCACCCGGCCCACCGCCGAGCGACGCGCCTTCCGGTGCCAGCAGCGCACCATCGGCTTCCGCCATCGCGCGCCCGTCGTCGTC
>Ga0065704_10070813_pt1 | contig 15808 bp, 15 predicted proteins | sample SwiRhicommuniRL2_FD_59091 | JGI IMG/M metagenome (GOLD analysis project Ga0065704, IMG submission 59091) | Switchgrass rhizosphere bacterial communities from Rose Lake, Michigan, USA - RL2 v2 (version 2) | ecosystem: Host-associated > Plants > Roots > Rhizosphere > Soil | place: East Lansing, MI
CAAGGCCACCGGCAGGTAAGCGTGATCCGAGCCGATGTCGGCCAGGCGCGCACCTGCCGGCATATGCGCCGCCACGCGCTCCAGGCGCATGGACAAGGTCTGTTCGTTCAACTGCAGTTCCCTGGATTAATCGTAGAACGGCTCAACCGCCGTCCGACTGCCGACAAAAAAGCTGTCCGCGACCAACCGCAGCGGCTGCAGGTCCATGTCGCTGGTTTTGTCGGCAATCAGTTGTTGAAAATGTCGATACACCGCCGCGTACTCGCCTTCCTCGGAAACAGCCTGGCCCACGCCGTCGATGCTCAACAGCGCACCGCCATTGTCCAGACGCAGGACGCCTTCGGCGCAGCGAATCTCGATGCTCCAGAGCTCGTCATGCCCATGGTCGAAATCGAACTCCGCACGAACATCGAGGTGGCGCGCGTCGGCCATCTTGATGCTGGCGGCAATCGGCGACTGGCAGTTGTCCGGCACGCGCAACTCGGCGGACTCCACGAACAGCGGCAACGCCAGCAGATGGGTCACAATCGACAAGGCATTGATACCCGGATCGAAGACGCCCAGGCCACCGGGTTGCCAGATCCACGCCTGGCCGGGGTGCCACTTGCGCACGTCTTCCTTCCAGTCGATCTGCACGCTCTGCAAGGTGCGACTCGCCAGCCAGTCACGGGCGGCTGCGATGCCCGGCGCGTAACGCGAATGCCAGGCGAACAGGCCGCTGACGCCTTGCTCGCGGACCTGCTCCACCAACGCCATGGCTTCTCCCAGCGTGGCGCACGGCGGTTTTTCCACCAGCACGTGTTTGCCAGCCGCCAGCGCCTGTTGCACCAGGGCAAATCGACCTTGTGGCGGTGTGCAAAACGCAATGGCATCGACCTGCGGACCGTTTTCGAGCAGTTCGCCCAGGGACCGGAAGTTATCCACCCCGGCGCAAGGCAGCCCTTGCGTGGCGACAGCCACCAGTTGAAACGCGGGGTTGGCGTGGATGGCTGGAACGTGTTGATCCTGGGCAATCTTGCCGTAGCCCACCAGCCCGAGACGAATCGGTTGCATCGATGACTCCTGATTTTTGTACTTGTGATCGGCCAGCAAACTAGACGCAAATCGCCCGGCGGACAATGGGGGCCGTGCAGTATCTATACGATGGTCCTGCGCAATTGGGTAACAGCAGTGCCGCAAAGACCTCAGCTGTGCCGTAGCTCACTGGCTGCAGTCACGACGTTGGTCACCCGGCCGAAGAAGGGTTCGAGTCGCTCACGCGGCGCATCGTGCTCCACCACCAGGGTGGCGACCTCTTCGCAGGCGGCCACCTGATAGTGGGCAACGCTGGAGAGTTTCTCATTGGTCACCGCCGCGATCACCTGCCCGCTTGCCGCGACCACCGCGCGCTTGAACTCCGCGTCATCCAGGCCGAACGCCGTGACGCCATTGTCCGGATCGATGGCGCAGGCACCGAGGAAGCACACGTCAAAACTGAACTGACGCAATTGCTGGACAGCCGTCAGCCCGATCACACCACCCGCGTTAGGACTCAAGCGGCCACCCAGCAGGATGACCTCAGCGCGGGGCAGCTTCATCAACTGAACCGCAATCAGCGGCGAATTGGTGGTGAGGGTCAGCTGCAGTTGCGGATCGATGGCGCAGGCCACGGCCAGATTGGTCGACCCGGCGTCGATGAAGACGTGCTGGCCCGCGCGCAGCAGTGCAGCGGCCGCTTGGCCGAGACTGCCCTTGCGCGCCGGGTCTTTGCGCACGCGTACCTCCATCGGCCCTTCGGGAGCGGGCAAGAGTATCGCGCCGCCATAAACGCGCTTGCACACTCCCGCCGCTGCCAACGCGCCCAGGTCACGCCGTATCGAATGCTCGGACACATTGAATTCGCTGGCCAAGTCGGCCGCGATCACCCGGCCATACCGGGCAAGACGCTGGCTGATCAATTGCTGGCGTTCGCCGGGGAACGCTTCGTGAGGAGAAGTCATGACAGTACAACCTGCATAAACGAGCACTAATGATCACAAACGAGCAAATAGTGCCGCTTATGCAGCGAGGCGTCAAACCCGCTCGTCAAGCGGGCTGTCAAACGTTAAAGATCAAGCGGCCCCAGGGACATTCGTGCCCATACTCAAGGGCAGGAAAGGTTGAATCTCATCGATTTCCTCGGCACTGAGGCGCAGCTGTGCGCCGGCAATCAGCCCATCGACCTGCGCGGAACGGCGGGCACCGACGATGGCGCCGGTCACCACCGGCTTGCGCAGTACCCAGGCGATGGCGACTGCCACCGCGCTCACCCCATGCCGTTCACCGATACCGGCCAAAACCTCGACCAGCGCCAGGTTCGCACTCAAGCGCGGCTCCTGGAAGTCCGCGCTGCGGGCCTTGCGCCAATCGTCATCGGGCAATTGGGCGATGCGCTCGCGCGTCATGCTCCCCGAAAGCAGGCCCGATTGAAGGGTGGAATAGGCCAGGACACCCATCCCCGCCTTCTCGCAGAATGGCAGGACGTCTTCCTCGATATCTCGCATCAGGGCGGAATAAGGCGGCTGGAGTGAGACGATCTCGGTTACCGCCTGGGCGCGCTTGAGTTGCGCGACATCGAAATTGGAGACGCCGATAGCGCGAACTTTTCCCTGTTCGCGGGCGGTGTCCAACGCCGAAAGCGCACTTTCGATTCCTTCACTGCTGCCGTCGGCAGGAAAGGCCGGCCAGTGGATCTGATAAAGATCGATGGTTTCGACTTGCAGCCGGCGCAAGCTTGCCTCGACCTCGGCAAGCAGCGATTGAGGCGCCAGCGAGTGCGAGATCGCTTTGGTGACCGGGTCCCAGACCAGACTGCCCTTGGTGAACACCAACGGACGCCGTGAAGCCGGCACCCGGCGCAACAGTTGCCCAACCAGTTGTTCGGCGTGGCCCAAGCCATAAACCGCCGCGGTATCGATCCAGTTCACACCACGCTCGACGGCATATTCAAGGGCGCCCAGGCTGTCCTCGTCGTCCTGCGCGCCCCAACTGTATTCCCAGCCGGTGCCAGCAATGGCCCAGGTTCCCAGGCCAATGGGCGAAATCAGAAAATCCGATGATCCAAGACGATTCTTTTGCATAGCGAGTACTCCACAGATGATGTGGGCCAGTATCCGGGAGCAATCTCATGACGATAAGATAGGTAATCTTATTTGAACTACTGAACAGAATTCATGAGTCAGCACCCCGATCTTTCCGAACTGGATGCCTTTGCGGCCGTCGCTCGCCATCGCAGCTTTCGCAAGGCCGCCGACGAGCGTGGCGTTTCGGCGTCTGCCTTGAGTCACGCGATGCGTGCACTGGAAGCACGCCTGGGTGTCAGGCTGCTCAATCGAACCACGCGCAGCGTTACCCCGACCGAGGCCGGCCACCAGCTATTGGCAACGCTGGCCCCGACCCTGCAGCAGGTTGCCGATGCACTGGCGCAACTGACCTCGATGCAGGAAGTGCCTGCCGGCAAGCTTCGTCTCAACGTGGCGCGTCCGGCGGCGCGTGCGGTATTTGCGAAAGTGCTCGCGCCATTCGTGGCCAGGTATCCACGTATTCAACTGGACCTGGTCACCGATGATGGCTTGACCGATATCGTGAACGGCGGGTTTGACGCGGGTGTGCGCTTTGGCGAAAGCCTGGCCGGCGACATGATCGCCGTCCCTGTCGGCCCCCCTCAATCGTTCGTGACCGTGGCCTCGCCAACCTATCTGGCCGCGAAGGGAATCGCCCAGGCTCCACGCGACTTGCTCGACCATGCCTGCATCGCCCGACGTTTTCCCAGCGGCAAACTCTATGCCTGGGAGTATCAGGCACAAGGGCAACCGATCCGCCTGTCCGTCACCGGACCGCTCATTCTTGAAGACGATGCGCTGATGATTCAGGCAGCAAAAGATGGCGCCGGAATTGCCTACGTCTACGAGGAGCTGGTGCGCGATGACATCCGCAATGGGCAGCTCACGGAACTGCTCGCGCAATGGAAAGCGCCGCCAAGCCGGTTTTTTCTCTACTACCCCAGCCGGCGTCACGTACCACCGGCCCTGAAAGCGTTCATCGAGTTCATCCGGGCAGATGATTGACCAACCTGAAACCGGCAGACAAAAAAAGCCCCGCGACCGAATACGGTGCGGGGCAAGGAAATTGGTTGGTTGCGGCCAACCAAAGGAGCACAGTGAAAAACGTTTACGGGCCGGTCAGATGCATTCCTGCGCGGCGCGTTCAAAACTCGAAGGCAGGAGGTTGGAAGCCAGCAAATGTCGCTCGTAGATGAATACCTTGCCGCCGCTGCCAGCCTTGTAGGCTTCCAGCACGTTGTCTGCCGAGACTTTGCTCGGCACCACGATGCGGTAGCTGCGCTGGGTCTGCGAGACCATCGGGTTCAAGGCATTGCCCTGCAATTTCGGTATGACGCATTCAGCGTACTGGGCCGGTGTCTTGCTGGTCTGCAAGGTCAGGGTCGGATCGTTCGGCGCCGAGGCACAACCGGCCAGCAACAACGGGGAAAACGCCAGGGGAAGCAAAAATAAAGGGCGCATGAGTGGGGGTCCTGAAAATAAAATAATCGGTTGCGTGTTCGATGGCGCTGATTTTCCAATGATTGTCGGCAAAGCAGAACTTGCATTTCGTAATGGTCACTATTACTCCTAGCAATAGTTGCAAGCCGAGAAAGATTGATGAGGTATAGCCATGAGAACGTTTGATCTGATTCGCGACGCGGTATTGCCCGACTTCCGTGAGCGGGTGGCTGATTACCTGATCCAGTACGAAAGCGTGCTGTTGAGCAGCACCGAACCCGACCCGGAGCTCAGGCGCGCCACGGCCAATCAACTGCGCGGTTATTTGCGCGGGTTGAACACCACTCGGGTACTGGGCATGGCGGATTGGGAAGAGCTGGATCGGCGGGTGGTGAATACGTGGCTTTAGCGCCCGGCCAAGGACAGGCCGGACTTCCAGGAATGTGTTCGACTCATTGTGGCGAGGGAGCTTGCTCCCGCTGGACTGCGCTGTAGGAGCTGCCGAAGGCTCAGGCCGCGTTCGGACAATCTCTTGATCTTTCACTTGTGGCTCAAATGTCTGGGAAAGATCGCAGCCTCGCTTCGCTCGACAGCTCCTACAGGCCCAACGCTCGCTTGCGCCCTGTTCAGCAACCGTTGCACCCACGCGGCATCCTGGTCATTGATCACCCCATAGCGGTTCGGCGGTAGAAAATTCCAGTGATGGGCGGCCTCGACAAGGCGCTTGAGCTCATCGGCAGACAGCCAGTACGGCGTATCCACCAATGGCATCGGCGGCCCATCGAAACGCCGGCCCAGTTGCAGGTTTGTGCCAGGGGCGAAAGCGATCGCCAGTTGCTGGCGAGGTTGCAACAGCTTGTCCGGTGCAGGCATTTGCCCTTCCCGTCCGTAGCTGAAGTCGCCCGAAAATTGCTCTTTGAGCACCAGCCAGTGCCCCGCCGCGGTCTTGGCCAGAATCCATTGCGATACACCGCTGTCTTGCACGCACTTCAACTTGCCGTCGGTCCATTGCATGAGGGTGTTGCAGTCCGGATCATAGTCGTTGGACCACAGGTTGACGCCGCAGACCAGGGTATGGTGTTCGAGCTCGACCAGCCCTTGATCGGGCATCGATTGCCAATATCGCTTGGTCGGGTCGCGCTTATCGCGCAAGTAGTTATGCAGGACCCAGGCAGCCATGAACAGCAAGGTGGCGAGTACAAGCCAGTCAAGGGAGGCCTCGACGATCCGGTCAAGGTTGACGCCTGGGGCGGATAACCCTTGATAGACCAGCAGCCCCAGCGAAAACGCGATGCCTGGCAACACCGGACCCAGGCCCAACGGCGGCACCAGCACCATGATCCAGCTGAAGCGATGCATGGTTGCGTGCTCCCGCGCCCAGGCCAGCTCCTGCTCCAGCATCGGCACCCGCTCCCGTGGGCCGATGTCAGGATCGGGGGTCTGGAAGCGTATATACAGGCTGTAGGTGTCATCACTCATGGATCGGATCATGCCCTTGAAGTCATCATGGTCGAGCAACCCTCCGGGTCGCCCCTTGACGCTGGAACAGGCGTATTATCCGGATAACCAGGCGCCATGTAGACACCCATTCATGCCGATCTCCCAAACTCGTCCCTCACCCGCGCCCTTGCTCAAGCCAGGCGAGACAGTGGTCCTGTTCGACGGCGTTTGCAAACTGTGCAATGGCTGGGCGAAGTTCCTGATCCGCCATGACCACGCCCGCCGCGTGCGGTTGGCCTCCGTACAGTCGCCCGAAGGACAAGCCTTGCTTGCCTGGGCGGGCCTGCCCTTGCAGCAGTTCGACACCATGGCCGTGGTTCGCGATCAGCATTACTGGGTGCGTTCGGATGCAATTTTTGAAGTCGTAGCCCTGCTGCCCTGGCCCTGGCGCCCGGTGAAACTGCTGCGCTACGTCCCCCGCAAGCTTCGGGATTGGGCTTATGATCGCATTGCCCTGAATCGTTATCGGCTGTTTGGCAAATACGACGTGTGCCTTTTACCGAGCCCGGATCATGAGCGGCGTTTCTTGACGGCTCCAACGCCTGGGAGCCATCCGGTGGAACGGATCGGTACTTAGCCCTTCAGTAGCTCGATCCACTGAGGTGGCGTCATCTTCGTCACCATGATCAGCACAATGACAAACATCCCCAAAAAGCCAAAAACCCCCATCCAGAACCACTTTTGATACACGGATGAGTATCGATCACCGAGCACCCGCCCGTCCCCAAGCGCGCTCGAAGCCATCACGTATAAACGCTTCTGGAGCACCAGCACAGGAAGCCACAGCGCCCCCACGCAAAAGAAAATGATCAACGACGTCATTATCCATTCCGTGGTCAGGGGAAGTCCGGCCAGTCTCATTAACAGATAGCCCGTCCCAATCTGAATAAAGCCCGCCGGCGTGGTAATCCAAGTGTCGAACTGGACGACCGTCCTGGCCACGTGGGCAATGATCTGAGGGTTGGCGGTGCGGCTGGCCGCGATCAGGTAGAGGTAGGACCCCATGCCGAAGCCGAACAGGAAAATGGCAGCAATGATGTGGAGGTACTTCAGGCAAAGATAGAGCATCTGTCAGCCCTGCTCGTCAGAGAAGTGAACGGACAGGCTCAAGTTTTCGGGGTCGTTGATGGCAGCCATGTATTCGTCAACGGTGATTTCACCCACGCAGGCCCGAGCACCGGATTCGGGGAGATACCCTTGGGCGACTTTTGCCGCCAAGGCAACGGCTGCACAGCTGGGAATCTCCGGGCCCTTGTCGTTCATGGCGGTGAGCTGCACGTTCATCGACAACGGTTCGCCATTGGCCCCCATGCCATGGACGTCGATGTACATTGCGCTTTTGCCATCGCCAAATCGTTCGAACCAGAGCCCCCACCGATGAAGCCTGGCGGCCCAAGTAACATGGTCACGCACCACCCCCATCCTCATTGCCTGGGCCAGCAGATAATTGGCAATGCCGCCGAGCTTCAAGCCTGAGCCGGCCTTGAAGGTCAGGGTCTGGGCACCGTAGCGGCTGGCGAAGATATCCATGTCCGGCACGTCGACATTGGCCAATACCCGGGTTCCCATATGGCGCATTCTGCGAAGTGTCAGATCCTGCCATCCCAGGACCTCATGCACTCGGCCATTCCTGAGTTGCTTGATCGGCTTGCCTGCATAGGCCAGAACGCCTTCGACGGTGGACAACCCCGGCATCTTGGCCGAAGAGGAAATACCATGTTCGATCGTGTCGATACGTTTAAAGCGATGCCGCTGCTGATCAATGAGTGCGGCCGAGAGCGTCGGCACTGAGCTGCAACCACTGAGGATCGCCACGCCTGCTTGTTTTGCCCGGGCGTCGAGTGCGCCAATGCCGGTGACGAAGTCTCTGGAATCGGACAGGTCACAGTAGTTCACACCCGCGTCGATGCAACTTTCGGCCACGGCATAGGATTGCCCTTGGAATGGGCCACCGGTATGGATGACCCATTGGATGTTCATCAATCCAAGGATGGATTTGAAGCCCGCTCCCATGGCGTCGCCGCACCAACTTTCACACACCGTGCCCGATTGAGCGTTCAACTCCTCGACTTTGAGCTGCAGTTTTTGGGCGTCACGCCCCGAAATCACTAGCTGTACACCTGGCATCACCACCAGGTGCCTGGAAACGATACTGCCGAAGTTTCCATACCCGCCGACCACCATCACCCTGAGCGTCATTCCATCCTTCCCTAAATATTCGATAAAGCCAGCAACCTTGCCACAAGGACGACTCGGTGGTGTACCCCCTCGCCACAAGAGCGGTTCGGCAGGAGGTCAGTGAGTGGCCGCATTAGTTCCCTGTTGATACTCCCGAGGGGTGCAGCCGAACTCGCGGCGAAACACGGTGTGCAGGTATTGCGCCGATTTGAAGCCGCAATTCTGGGCGATGTCAGCAATCGGCGAATTGGTGTTTTCCAATCCGTTGGCGGCGGCGGCCAGTTTGAAGCGCAGGATTTCGTCGTGGACGCTACAACCGCGCTCCTTGCGAAAGTGCGATTCCAGCGATGAGCGCGACACTCCCACATAGGCCGCCACCTGGGCCGTCTTGATGCCCTGGCAGGCGTATTGGCGGATGAAGAGCAGTGCCTGCATGACATAAGGGTTGCCCAACGGTTGATGCAGGCTCGACACCTGCACATTGATCGCATCCGGCGGTATCAGAATCTGTGTGCCGGTGGACGGCATGCCGTGCAGCATTTGATGGAGCAGGCGTGCGGCGGTGCGGCCCATGGTTTCGGTGCCCTGGATCACCGAGCTCAGCGGCACCCGCGTCAGGCTGCGGGTCAGGGGGTCGTTGTCGATGCCGATCAACGCCACCTGCTCGGGCACGGCGATCCCGGCGGTCAGGCAGGCTTGCAGCAACTGCCGGGCGCGGGCGTCGCTGACGGCGATGATGCCGATGGGTTTGGGCAGGCTTTGCAGCCAGGCGATCTGTTGTTCGACGGCGCTGTCCCACAGCGGTGCGCTGGTGCCCATGCCGCGATAGACCTCGGCGTGCAGGCCATCGCGCTGCACCAGCCGGCGAAAGGCTTTTTCCCGTTCCTGGGCCCAGCGATTGGCTTGTGCTTCAGGCAGGCTGAAACAGGCAAAACGGGTTAGCCCGGCCTCGATCAGGTGCTCGTAGGCCAACGTCATCAACGCATCATTGTCGGTGGCGACATAGGGAATGCCCTTGGGGTAGGCGCGTTCATCCTGATAAGAGCCGCCCACCGCCACCACCGGCAGCTTGATCCCGGCCAGCGCCTCGCCGATCAGCGGGTCGTCGAAGTCGGCGATGATCCCGTCGCCCTGCCAGCGCTCGATCCCTTTCAAGCGACAGAGAAAATCTTCCTCGAGGAACAAGTCCCAGGACGCGCGCGTGCTGCTCAGGTAGTTGCCGATGCCGCTGATGATGCCGCGGTCGTAGATCTTGCTGCCGTTGAACAACAGTGCAATGCGGTGAACGGGCGGGACGGTTTTCATTGGTTTAACCCTGGGCCGATGCACACAGACTAGGCGTGCAAGCGACGAACCTCAATACTCAAAATCGAACGCCCTGTTGGTGATTTTCATAATCAGCAGCCACGGGGCCGGCGTTAGTATCGAGACACCGCCAAGAATAAAAAGGAACTCGCCCATGTCGTACTTCCCTGCTGTCGACAAGATTCGCTACGAGGGTCCCGCCAGCGACTCGCCGCTTGCCTTCCGTCACTATGACGCCAACAAACTGGTGCTCGGCAAGCCCATGCGCGAGCACCTGCGCATGGCGGTCTGCTACTGGCATACCTTCGTCTGGCCGGGATCGGACGTGTTCGGCGCCGGCACGTTCAAGCGCCCGTGGCAGCACGCCGGGGACCCCATGGAACTGGCCATCGGCAAAGCCGAAGCGGCCTTCGAGTTCTTCTCCAAGCTGGGCATCGACTACTACTGCTTCCACGACACCGATGTCGCCCCCGAAGGCAGTTCGCTCAAAGAGTACCGCGAACACTTCGCCCTGATGGTCGATCATCTGGAGCGCCATCAGGAAGAGACCGGGATCAAACTGTTGTGGGGCACCGCCAACTGCTTCAGCAACCCGCGTTTTGCCGCCGGCGCCGCCAGTAACCCGGACCCGCAAGTATTCGCCTGCGCCGCCGCGCAAGTGTTCAGCGCCATGAACGCCACCCAGCGCCTCAAAGGCTCCAACTACGTGTTGTGGGGCGGCCGTGAAGGTTACGAAACCCTGCTCAACACCGACTTGAAGCGCGAGCGCGAACAGTTGGGCCGCTTCATGCGCATGGTGGTCGAGCACAAGCACAAGATCGGCTTCAAGGGCGACCTGCTGATCGAGCCCAAGCCCCAGGAACCGACCAAGCACCAGTACGATTACGACAGCGCCACGGTGTTCGGCTTCCTGCAACAGTTCGGCCTGGAAAACGAGATCAAGGTCAACATCGAAGCCAACCACGCGACCCTGGCCGGGCACAGCTTCCATCACGAGATCGCCACGGCCGTCTCCCTGGGCATCTTCGGCAGCATCGACGCCAACCGTGGCGACCCGCAGAACGGCTGGGACACCGACCAGTTCCCCAACAGCGTCGAGGAAATGACCCTGGCCACCTATGAAATCCTCAAGGCCGGGGGCTTTCGCAATGGTGGGTTCAACTTCGATTCCAAGGTCCGGCGCCAGAGCCTGGACGAGATCGATCTGTTCCACGGCCATGTCGCCGCCATGGACGTCCTCGCCCTCGCCCTGGAACGCGCGGCGGCCATGGTGCAGAACGATCAGTTGCAACAGTTCAAGGACCAGCGCTACGCCGGCTGGCAGCAACCATTTGGCAAAGCGGTACTGGCCGGTGACTTCAGCCTTGAATCACTGGCCGAGCATGCCTTCACCAACGAGCTGAATCCCCAAGCCGTCAGCGGTCGACAAGAGATGCTCGAAAACGTGGTCAATCGGTTCATCTACCCCTGACAACGGGCAATGGTCGGGGCACAGGGGCTGTTACATTCGCGCGACAAATCTGTGCCCACGGCGCGCTGCAACGCTCTACAGTTCTACCCGGTATCACGCTCATCGTCAGGCAGTGTCTTTCAAACAACAATAAAAGGACGCACCACATGAATACATTCAAACGTACCCTGCTCGCCGGCGCCCTCGCCCTGCTCTCGCTTCCGGTCATGGCCGATGCGGCCCATCCGAAAATCGGTTTTTCCATCGATGACCTGCGCCTGGAACGCTGGTCACGGGACCGTGACTACTTTGTCGCGGCGGCGGAAAAACTCGACGCCAAGGTCTTCGTCCAGTCGGCCGATGCCAACGAGCAGAAGCAGATCTCGCAGATCGAAAACCTGATCTCCCGCGGCGTCGATGTGATCGTCATCGTGCCATTCAACGCCACCGTGCTGACCAACGCCGTCGCCGAAGCCAAGAAGGCCGGGATCAAGGTCGTGTCCTACGACCGACTGATCCTAAACGCCGATATCGACGCCTACATTTCCTTCGATAACGAAAAGGTCGGCGAGATGCAGGCCAGCGGCGTGCTGAAGGCAGCGCCCAAGGGCAATTACTTCCTGCTCGGTGGCGCCCCTACGGACAACAACGCCAAGGTCCTGCGCGAAGGCCAGATGAAGGTGCTGCAACCGGCCATCGACAAGGGCGACATCAAGATCGTCGGCCAGCAGTGGGTGAAGGAATGGAACCCCACCGAAGCCCTGAGCATCGTGGAAAACGCCCTGACCCGGAACAACAACAAGATCGATGGCATCGTCGCCTCCAACGACGCCACCGCCGGCGGCGCCATCCAAGCCCTGGCCGCCCAGAAAATGGCCGGCAAGGTGCCGATCTCCGGCCAGGACGCTGACCTGGCAGCGGTCAAGCGGGTGATCGATGGCACCCAGACCATGACCGTCTACAAGCCGCTGAAACTGATCGCCTCCGAAGCCGCCAAGCTCTCGGTGCAACTGGCGCGCAACGAGAGGCCGACCTTCAGCTCGCAATACGACAATGGCAGCAAGAAAGTCGACACCATCCTGCTTACCCCCACGCCGTTGACCAAGGACAACATCGACCTGCTGGAAAAGGACGGGTTCTACACCAAGGCGCAGATCGCCGGGCAGTGATCTGACCAGGCAATCAAGCCCCCCTGTGGGAGCGAGCGTGCTCGCGATGACGGCAGCACATCCAACATTGATGCAAGCTGAACCGCCGCTATCGCGAGCAAGCTCGCTCCCACAGGTCACATGGCTTGGCTGCCTGCCCCACTGCTGATGTGTGAGCCCTTTTTCATGAGTCCTTGCCATGTCCGACTACCTGCTGCAAATGAACGGCATCGTCAAAACCTTTGGCGGTGTCAAAGCCCTGAACGGCATCGACATCAAGGTCAAGCCGGGTGAGTGTGTAGGCCTGTGCGGTGAAAACGGCGCCGGCAAATCCACGCTGATGAAGGTGCTGTCGGCGGTCTATCCCTACGGCACTTGGGAGGGTGAAATTGTTTGGGACGGCCAGCCGCTCAAGGCGCAGTCCATCAGCGAAACCGAAGCCGCCGGGATCGTCATCATTCACCAGGAGCTGACCCTGGTCCCCGACTTGTCGGTGGCTGAAAACATCTTCATGGGCCACGAACTCACGCTGCCCGGCGGGCGCATGAACTACCCGGCGATGATCCACCGCGCCGAAGCCCTGATGCGTGAACTCAAAGTGCCGGACATGAACGTCTCGCTGCCGGTTTCGCAGTACGGCGGTGGCTACCAGCAATTGGTGGAAATCGCCAAGGCGCTGAACAAGCAGGCGCGGCTGTTGATCCTCGATGAGCCCTCCTCGGCCCTGACTCGTTCGGAAATCGAGGTGCTGCTGGACATCATCCGCGACCTCAAGGCCAAAGGCGTCGCCTGCGTCTACATCTCCCACAAGCTCGATGAAGTGGCCGCCGTCTGCGACACCATCTCGGTGATCCGCGATGGCAAACACATCGCCACCACCGCCATGGCGGACATGAGCATCCCGAAGATCATCACCCAGATGGTCGGACGGGAAATGAGCAACCTCTACCCCACTGAACCCCATGACGTCGGCGAAGTGATTTTCGAGGCGCGCCACTTCACCTGCTACGACGTCGACAACCCCAGGCGCAAACGGGTCGACGACATTTCATTCGTTCTCAAGCGCGGGGAAATCCTCGGCATCGCCGGGCTGGTCGGCGCCGGCCGCACGGAACTGGTGTCAGCGCTGTTCGGCGCCTACCCCGGCCGCTACGAAGGTGAAGTCTGGCTGGGCGGCCAACAAATCGACACGCGCACGCCGCTCAAGTCGATCCGTGCCGGCCTGTGCATGGTCCCCGAAGACCGCAAGCGCCAAGGCATCATTCCGGACCTGGGGGTGGGCCAGAACATCACCCTGGCGGTGCTGGACAATTATTCGAAACTGACGCGCATCGACGCCGAAGCCGAACTGGGCAGCATCGACAAGGAGATCGCGCGCATGCACCTCAAGACCGCGAGCCCGTTCTTGCCGATCACCAGTCTCTCCGGCGGCAACCAGCAAAAAGCCGTGCTGGCGAAAATGCTCCTGACCAAACCCCGCGTGCTGATTCTCGATGAACCGACCCGGGGTGTGGACGTCGGCGCCAAGTACGAGATCTACAAGCTGATGGGCGCGCTGGCGGCCGAAGGCGTGTCGATCATCATGGTGTCCTCGGAACTGGCCGAGGTATTGGGGGTTTCCGACCGCGTCCTGGTGATCGGCGAAGCTCAGTTGCGCGGCGACTTCATCAACCACGAACTGACCCAGGAACAGGTGCTCGCCGCCGCGCTCAGCCATCCCGATGGCCATAACAATAATGATCGGAAGTCCGCGTAGATGAATCAGGTCAAACAGCTGTTTTCCCGCTACAAAATGCTCGCGCTGGTGATCGCCGTGGCGCTGATCTGGCTGTTCTTCAGTTGGCAGACCGAGGGTGGGTTCGTGACCCCGCGCAACCTCTCCAACCTGCTGCGGCAGATGTCCATCACCGGGATCCTTGCCTGCGGCATGGTGCTGGTGATCATCAGCGGCGAGATCGATTTGTCGGTGGGTTCATTGCTTGGGCTGCTCGGTGGCCTGGCGGCGATTCTCGACGTGGTCTATCACATTCCGCTGCTGGCGAACCTGAGCCTGGTAGCCCTGTGCGGCTTGGTGATTGGCTTGGGCAACGGCTACATGACCGCCTACCTGCGTATCCCGTCGTTCATCGTTGGCCTGGGTGGCATGCTCGCGTTTCGCGGCGTCCTGCTGGGGGTGACCGGCGGCACCACCATTGCCCCGGTGTCACCGGAACTGGTCTACGTTGGCCAGGGTTATTTGCCGCACACGGTCGGGACCGGGCTCGGCATCCTGCTGTTCGCCCTGACTCTGTTCCTGACCTGGAAACAGCGACGCAACCGCGCGCTCCATGGCCTCGCGGCCCACTCCCTGGTACGTGACGTGTTGCGCGTGGTGGTGATCGGCGCGGTGCTGGCCGGGTTCGTCTATACCCTCAACAGCTACGATGGCATCCCGGTGCCGGTGCTGCTCCTGCTGATCCTGCTGGGGGTGTTCAGCTACGTCACCAGCCAGACCGTGTTCGGCCGCCGCGTCTATTCGGTAGGCAGCAACATGGAAGCCACGCGCCTGTCCGGCATCAACGTACAGGCGGTGAAGCTGTGGATCTTCGGCATCATGGGCGTGATGTGCGCCCTCGCCGGCGTGGTCAATACCGCACGCCTGGCCGCCGGCTCACCCTCTGCCGGCAACATGGGTGAACTCGACGCCATCGCCGCCTGCTTCATCGGCGGCACCTCCATGCGCGGCGGCTCCGGCACGGTCTACGGCGCCCTCCTCGGCGCGCTGGTGATCACCAGCCTGGACAACGGCATGTCCATGCTCGATGTCGACAGCTACTGGCAGATGATCGTCAAAGGCAGCATTCTGGTGCTGGCGGTGTGGGTGGATGTCAGTACGCGGACAGGGCGACGTTGAGGAAACTCATCATTTGCTGGCAGACGCCATCAACACACCAAAGCCCAGGAAGGTGATGCCCGAGAATTTGCCGACAACCCTGGCGCCCTGGCTTGAGGAGAGCCAGCCCCTGGCGCCATTGGCCATCAGCGCATAACCGGAATGCACCAGCACCACAAGCACGCTGTAGGACGACACCAGCAAGAAGAACTGGCTGTAGTAGTCACCCGCCGGCTTGATGAACTGGGGGAACACGGCGAGGAAGAAAAAACCGGCCTTGGGGTTGAGCAACTGGATCGACAGCGCCTCGCCGAATCGCCGCCATGGGCGCGTGGACGTGGCCGTGAGTTCGGGCACGAAGCGTTGGGTTCGCCACATCTTGATGCCCAGGTACAACAAGTACAGCGCGCCGATGTATTTCAAAAGCGTGAAGGCCGTCGCCGAGGCGGCCAGGATCAACCCCAAGCTGCTGGCGCAGATACCCGCCACGATAAACGCGCCCGACGCGATCCCGAAGATCCCCGGCAACGCACCTCGCCAGCCATGGCGTAAGGCATTGGAAATCGTCAGCACCACACCGGGGCCCGGGCTGAGCACCGTCAGGGTCGCCAGGATCAGAAAAAGTCCGTAACCGGCCATGCATCACTCCACATTGAAAGCGAATTGCTGTGGACTTCAGGGTGGCGTGGCACCGGGACGCTGACAAACGCTTTAATTGCACTACATATGTGACTAAATTAGACACATGATCGCCAACCTCCCCCCGTTGAACGCCGTCCGCGCCTTCGCCGCTGCCGCTCGCCACCAGAGTTTCAGCCGCGCCGCCGAAGAACTG
>Ga0065704_10070815_pt1 | contig 15789 bp, 14 predicted proteins | sample SwiRhicommuniRL2_FD_59091 | JGI IMG/M metagenome (GOLD analysis project Ga0065704, IMG submission 59091) | Switchgrass rhizosphere bacterial communities from Rose Lake, Michigan, USA - RL2 v2 (version 2) | ecosystem: Host-associated > Plants > Roots > Rhizosphere > Soil | place: East Lansing, MI
AAAATACGACCGAAAACTTATTTTTTAGAATATCTGAATTTTAAGTTTCGTCCTTTTAACTACGAAAAACAATCAGCACCAACTACAGCTTGCTATCGTGGATATCAAGCAATATGGAGAGTCATCGACAATCAACTATTTTTAGAAAAAATAATCCGTTGCAATGGTGATGACGAACTTGATAAAAATGAAAATGTTGTCGAATTATTCCAAAACAATCAAATAAAATTTGTTCAAGAAAATAATATGATAGCTGCCAATTGGTTAAATCTCAACTTATATAAATTTGATTTTTTTAAAGAAAAAAATACTCTCACAGATTTCTCCAATCACAAATATACCAATCAAGAAAACTTATTCTTAGAAATAAGGAATGGAAAAGTTATTTATAATAAACTGTAATTGAATGATTAGATTATAAATCTCTAATTAATATTTATTCTCTGGCGTATTTTTTGGACATAGCGATAAAAAACTATGTTCGATTTTAAGCAAATTCTACTCGGTTCCGAAGATTGGAACTTCCTTCTGGAAACGGTTCTCAGGACTGGAATAATGTTCTTCGTCATCATTTTCGGACTTCGGCTTTTGGGAAAACGAGGTGTGAAACAATTATCAGTTTTTGAGCTTGTTGTGATTATCGGGCTCGGTTCTGCTGCTGGCGACCCGATGTTCTACAAAGATGTCGGAATAATGCCAGCGATTGTTGTTTTCACAATGATCATTAGCTTGTACACTATAATTACATACTTTATTGGCAAAAGCAAAAAATTTGAGAAACTGGTTGAAGGCAAACCGATTTGCCTGATTCAGGATGGTGTTTTTTGTATTGATGATTTCAAGAAAGAATCTCTTGGAGAAGACGAATTCTTTGCTGAGTTGAGACTGAAAGGTGTTTCTCAGCTTGGCCAGGTTGAAAAAGCAATTGAGGAAATTTCCGGCGAAATAAGTGTATTTTATTACGATAATGCCGATGTAAAATATGGTTTACCGATATTGCCGAATTCTTTGGAAAAACCGTTTAAAACATTTGCTAAAGACACTCACTATTCCTGTACATTTTGTGGTTACACGCAAGAATTCAAAACCGGAGAACATGGCAATTGTAAAGTCTGTAAAAATGATGAATGGGTAGAATCCTCCAACAAAAAAAGGATATCTTAGATCAGTTCTAACTCTCCGACTTTCAGTTCATCAAAATGATGAATGACCAAATCTGCAGTTTCGTAATTCTGATTCTTGCTGTTCTCACTTTTGTAGCCAACACAAAAAATTTCGGCAGCATTGGCGGCTTGGATCCCATTTGTACTGTCCTCTATAACAATGCAGTTTGATTTATCATTTCCTGAAAGCCTTTGGGCTTCTATGAAGATAGCTGGATTCGGTTTGGATTCTGGAAAATCTTCCCCACTTACAAGATGTGAGAAAAACGGAAACAGATTGAAACGTTTGAAAACTCTGTCAATTGTAGATCTGGCGGCTGAAGATGCTAATATCAACTGAAAATTGGCAGAATAGAGATTCTTAATCAACACTTCTACTCCATCTAACAATTTCAAAGCTGGGTCAGAATCGAATAAGTTGTAAAAAAGGGTTCTTTTTCTTTGGATCAGTTCTTCAACATTGGTATCTATCCCGAAAATCTCTTTGATCATCTGATAGACGTTTCGGGTAGATTTGCCTGTGAATCTTGAGAACAGTTCTGCATCCACATCGATGTCCAGTTCTTTAAAATGCTGATAATAAGCTTTTTTATGAAGTGGTTCTGTATCTACAATCACGCCGTCCATATCAAAAATAACCGTGTTTTTCATCCGTCAATTCCATTAATTTCGGTGCAAAAATAGGGATTATGTTTTACTTTATGATTCAATAAATGCTTGCTTTAACGCAAATCTATTTTTATATTATTGAAAATAAATAATAAATTGATAAAAGGTTTAAAGCCCATCAAAGAAATCTAATTGTTCAGAAAATCCAATTTGATGATCTTGTTTTTTCCTGCAAGGATCAAAGTATCGTGATTGAGCCATTCGCAGGTGTAGAGATTTTTTTCATCGGAGATCTTTGTCCAGGTTTTCCCATAGTCAGATGAAAAACTGATATGTTGGTCACCAACTGCAACAATCTCCTTTCCTTTGGTTTTTGGACGAAATTTGACACACGTCATATAACCAGTATTTTTTCCGCTGGCTTGTATCTGCCAGGTTTGTCCACCGTCATTAGTTGTAGCAATATTATTGACGTTGTCGGATTGTTTTGTGTAATCTCCACCCACTGCAATCCCAAAATTTTCATCAAGAAAATCTATAGAATAAATTCCTTGTGAAGATGTTCCCTGAATAAATGTTGTTTCGAAAACCTTCCAATTGCAGTCTTTGTTTTTCATCCTGTAGATTCTGGATTTTGAACCTCCGGTTGCGATCCAAATAAAACTTCCAACACCTGCAATATTGGTATTACTCGCAGCAAAGGCAGCCTCTCCTTTTTCTAAATAAGGGAAATCTTTACGATCATTACAATGGATCCATTTCGAACCGCCATCTCGGGTCTGAGAGATATTTAACCGCTGACTATTGGTCGGGTCACTGAATGCAATTCCAAAGTCATTATCGACAAACTTGAATGCGTCATAAAAAGCTGTAGCATCATTATCATTGAATACAACTTTAGATTTTAATGTTTTTTTATTTATTTGAAAAAAATATGCTGGACTTTCTATATTAATAGCATAGAAACTTCTTTTATTTTGAGCAAGTGTCCTGAATTGCAACTTTTTATCAGAAAGTGTAATTTGTTTTTTGTCTGACCCATCTTTTATGTTTACATAACCAAATTTAGAATCCGTTCCTGCATACCAAACTTTTCCATCCCAGAGCTGGATGGCCCGGATGCTGATCTGATCAGTCAGCAATGTATCGATTGTGAATCTCTGGGATAGTACAAATGATGAAATGACCGTTAGTGAAAATAGTATTAGTTTTTTCATTTTATAAAATTAAGGAAACTTTTAAATATTAATGTTTCGAGAAGCCTCAGCGTGGCATCTCAATACTAAATCGTATTTTGATCTATTTGTAGGGCTTGTCTGGATGATACATGACCTTACTGGAATGTTGATCCCATAGCCCCGATAGTAGCGGCATCCTTTTTCTTTTTTTGCAAAAAAGGAAAAGATACAGCGGATAGCGGGATCAAGCTCCAAAAAAAAATTCCGCAAAAGATGCGGAATTCATATTGTTACTGTTTGTTATCGATATCGATGTCAACGTCTTGCAAAGGTTCTTGTTCTGCTTTAAAAGTTTCCCCGAATCCTCCGTTCTGAAGTTTCGAGTTCTTCTTACTGTACAGGAAATAAATGAAGAATCCAATGACCAACCAACCTAATGAATACATTTGCGCTTCTTTGCTCAGGTTGATGATCAGGTAGATGTTGATCGCGATCCCTAAGACTGCAATTAATGGCAATGCGGGAACTTTGAAGTTTCTCTGTAGACCAGGCTCTTTCACTCTCAAAACCCAAACCGCTACACAAACCATTGTAAAGGCGAACAAGGTTCCAAAACTTGTCATATGCGCCAGATCATTAATTGGTGTGAAAGATGCGATCACTGAAATGACACCTCCTAAAATTATCAAGTTTTTAGAGGGAACGCCTGTAAGCGGGTTAACTTTCGCAAAAGTTTTTGGGATCAAACCGTCTTTTGACATTCCCAAGAATATCCTGGACTGTCCCATGATCATTACCATCAATACTGAGATCAAACCAACTGTTGCAGCAATCGTAATGATGTAACCTGCCCAAGCTTGCCCTGCAATATCGAATGCGTAAGCAACCGGCGCTTTGATCGCATCCGGATATTTTCCTAGTGGATTGAAGTCTGTGTAATGCATCATTCCGGTAAGGATCAATGATACCAAAATGTATAGAACTGTACAAATAACCAATGATGCAATGATCGCAAACGGCACATCCTTTTTAGGATTAATTGCTTCCCCGGCCTGTGTAGAAACGGCATCGAATCCTACATAAGCAAAGAAAATCGCTGATGCCCCAGCAACAACTCCGGCATAACCATAGGCAGGATGTGAAACGCCATTTTCTGTAATCGTTGTCGCTGCAGGAATAAATGGAGTCCAGTTTTCCGGATTGATGAAAAATACTCCGGCAACAATTACGAAAATAATGGCAGATACTTTCATAATCACAATGAAATTATTAGCTTTTGCAGCGCCCTTTGTTCCTCTCAAAAGAATCCCGATCACGACCCATACAATTAAAAAAGCAGGTAAATTCATAGAAAATCCAGAATTACCTGCAGCGATATAAGTTTGTGGGTCAGTCGTTAGCCAAGCTGGTAAATGCAGCCCAAACATCTTAAGTAATTTCCCAAAGTATCCGGACCAAGAAACAGCTACTGTCATAGAACCCATTGCATATTCCAGAATCAGTCCCCAACCAATGATCCACGCAAAGATCTCTCCTACTGTTCCATAAGCATAGGCATAAGCCGAACCTTCTACCGGGAGTATGGATGCGAATTCTGCATAACACAATGCTGCAAAAACACAGGCAATCCCAGCGATGACAAAGGAGAGTGCCAAAGCAGGACCAGCGTTATAATAAGCACCTGTACCCGTTAAAACAAAAATACCACCTCCAATGATGGCACCAATCCCGATAGCTGTTAAACTCCATTTTCCCAATACACGCTTCAGCTGACTCTTTTTGATGTCCGCTTCATACGCTTCCATTGGCTTCTTAATCCAAATATTTGACATAATTTAAAATTTTTTTATCCCCAAAAATTTAAAGGGGGCATTTCTTCTATATTTATTTTTGAATTACGAAAATATTAAAAAAATATCATCCTTAACATTTTTTAACTAATTTATTTTACTTATCTGTATTAATTATTAATAAGCAACTCGATTTTTGAACATTAATAATTATCTTTGATGATATGAATTTTCTTGAAACCCTTACTGCCCAATACAGTTCTTACGCAACATATCTTATTATTTTTGAGGTTATTGCAGTCATATTTGGGTTACTAAGCGTTTACTTTTCTATTAAAAAAAATATTTGGGTTTATCCCACGGGAATTATCTCCACTGTGCTTTTCATATACATCATGTTTGTTTTTGGACTTTTAGGTGACATGCTGATCAATGTATATTATACCGCAATGAGTATCTATGGTTGGATCCTCTGGGCAAAACACGCCGAAGACCACATCCATGTAGAAGTTAAAACAGCAAGCCAGAATGACTGGAAAATCGGTAGTATTCTTTTTGTAGGAAGTTTAATTTTTGTTGGATTGATATACTATTTCAAACCTTTTATTGATAATCAGTTTTCCATGCAAGATGTAAAACTGGGACTTTATCATCTGGATTGGGCGAATTACACAGATATTGTCACGACTTCTTTATTTCTCGTCGGAATGTATTTTATGGCCAAACGAAATCTGGAGAACTGGATCTTTTGGATTGTCGCAGACATCGTCTGTGTTCCAATGATGTTCTATAAAGGGCTCGCATTGACAGGATTACAATATTTCGTATTCACTGCAATGGCAATCATCGGTTATATGGAATGGAAGAAAAACTTAGTTAAGTCCTGATAATTTCTCCGCATATTCTTTAGCAAAGAGTTCTTTATCTTCATGCAGCTTCTCTACAGATGTCGGAAGAATGTAATGGAATATATATTCTTTATCATCATTCAGGAAAACGATCTCCTTTTCCTCACCATCAATCATTTGTGCAAATATATCCCACATCGATTGGTCTTTCAATTTTAATAATTCAAAAAAATCATTGGCTTTTATTGTAATGTTTTTCATTTCTTATTTTAAATTTATTATGCTGGCTTTTGAACACGAAGCACACTAAGTTTTTTTAATAATTTTATTTTATAAGTTCACTAAGCCACTTCGTTTAAATAAGACTTTGTGGTCATTTTTAAGTTTTACGCCTTTGTGAACTTAAAAATATAGACAACTATTATGAAAAGTCTTTGTGGATATTGTATTCAGAAATTTATTTATTAAACGTCTTTTATAAAATCCTCGTACTCGTAGAAGAATCTCTCAAAACCATCCATTTTTTCCACAAAGAATTCGAAGATATCCGGCCAAGTCTGTTTGTTGAAAATACTTACGCCGAATTTATCGACCCAAATTCTACTGATGACTTTTCCATTTTCCAAAACATAAAATTCATTTTTTGTAAATTCTCCAATCTCTTCCTCTAAAATTGATTCTAAAGACCAGATCTTCTCGTAATACGCATTGCGGAACAGCTCATCTTTCATCTCGATATCCAGAGAAACCTCAGCTTTTTTGTTATCTGCATAGAACTTGAAGGAGAAATCTTTGATCTTGGTATCATACAACAACCACTTTCTCGGAAAAGATTTTCCGAAAGCGGTCCAGAATTCTGTTTTCAATTGTTGAGCTTCTTGTTTAGAAAACACGATGTTAAATATAAATTATTAATGATGAATTATAAATAATGAGCAATTCCTTGTTGTGAGACCTGGGAATTTTGGTTTAAGCGTTGTCAGGCTGAGACCCTCAAAGCCTTTCAAATTCTGATTTTTTTACTTTTGACTTGTTTTTTACAAACTCAGATCTATTTTCGCTTCGTTGAATTCTTTGATCAGGTTTTCAAAGACTTTTTCAACAGGCAGAATTTCATCGATCAAAGCAGAGACCTGTCCGATTTCCAGCTCGCCTTCAACCAGGTCACCTTCGAACATTCCGCGTTTTGCACGGGCTCTTCCCAGAGTTTCTTTCAAAGCTTCGACATTCCTGCCTGTTTCATATAAACCTTCCAAATCGTGGAAAAATTTATTTTTAACCAATCGAACTGGCGCCAATTCTTTTAAAGTTAATTGTGTATCACCTTCTTTCAGTTCAATGATTTTATTTTTGAAATTATCATGAGAACTAGCTTCAATTGTCACCGCAAAACGGGAACCGATCTGAACGCCGTCCGCACCCAAAGTCATTGCCGCTCTCATCTGGCTTCCCAATCCTATTCCACCAGCCGCGATCAAAGGAATATCGATATGCTTTCTGACATTAGGAATTAGACAAAGTGTTGTTGTTTCATCTCGTCCATTATGTCCGCCCGCTTCGAAACCTTCTGCTACAACTGCATCTACACCAGCTTCCTGAGATTTCACAGCAAACTTCACACTTGAAACAACGTGAGCGACTTTGATACCTTCTTTTTTTAAGTTCTCAGTATAAGTCTTTGGATTTCCTGCCGATGTAAAAACGATTTTCACACCTTCTTCCAAAATGATATTGATGATCTCTTCAAGATTTGGATAAAGCAATGCCACATTGACCCCGAAAGGTTTATCCGTAGCTTCTTTACATTTTCTGATATTTTCCCTCAAGACATCAGGATACATACTTGCAGAACCGATAAGCCCCAATCCTCCATTGTTGGAAACAGCAGAAGCCAGTCGCCATCCGGAATGCCAGATCATCCCGCCCTGAACGATTGGATATTTGGTGCCGAAAAGCTTAGTGATTCTATTCATTCTGTTGTATTGTTTTTGGGCAATTCCAAAATCTATGAAACTGGACATTTTTTATTTTTTTCAAAAATAACAATTCATTTCCTAAAAATAAAAAAACCTGCAAAATAGCAGGTTTTCTTTGATATGAAAAAATCATCGATCTTTAATGAATTTGATCGTTTGCGTTACTTTATCGGTAAAAACATTGATCAGGTATAGCCCTTTTTGAAGATTTTGAACGTTCAGCTTTTTCTCGTTATTCATATTTTTCTCGATCATTTTTCTACCGTCCATTGATATGATCTCTATTTTTAGAATTTTTTCATGGGAAGTAAAATTCAAAATATCTTTTACAGGATTTGGATAGATAAAGATGTTCTGGGTTTTACCAATATTTGAAGCTGATAAAGTTGGCTGCTTCTCGAATGCACCAATATCGATCGTCGTTTCTTCTATTCTACTATTGCCAGAAAGGTCAGAGCTCCCGAATTTTACAGTATCATAAAAGCTATTATTCCCTTTGTTAATTCCATTACTGGAAGGTTGTAATGAAAAATCTCCTGCAATAATATTTTTGAACAATGGGTCTGTCGTGTAATGATTAGCGCCAGCCAGAGTCACGTTATATTTCGGAAGAATAATGGAATTATTCGCTGTCACAGTCGTTCCGGAACCATCTATGGCATTCACAGAATTACCACCCATCCAAAGAATCGAATTCTGTATCGAATTGAGAACCGGAGTCTGAGTTGCCAAAAGTGTTCCGCCATCCGGATTGTAAATCGTGGAATTTATGATATTAAAAGTAGAACTATTATTGAAAAGCGGGACATAGGTCTCATCAGAATAGATCAAACTGTTGACCAAAGTCACTTTGGACCCTAATGTGGAAGCAATCGCTGTTCCTTTGTACGCACCCGCATATTGAGTATAGTTTCCTATTCTATTATTAACAAACTTGCTTCTATTAATGGTTACATTACTTCCATTAATAACAAATACTGCAGCACCAGCTCCTCCATTATTACCACCTTGCGAAGCATTATCTACTATATTACCTTCGAAAAGACAGTCCTTGATCTCAACATTCTGTGCTCCCAAATGATTAAAAACACCTATTGCACCCCCCGCAAATTTTGAATAATTATTATAAAATTCACAATTTTCAACTCTTGCAACACTGGTTCCCAAAGTATTGCCATCAATAGATAAAGCACCAATCTGAAACTGAGCATTATTTCTGAATATATTATTAGAAATCAATGGAGCATTGTCATCAACAGAAGGATAAACCAAAATAGCACTACCAGAATATCTTGGAAAATAATTATTAAGAAGGCTTCCTTCATTAGCATTACCATCCTGAAAAGTGAAGCCATCGATCTGCGTAGAGTTATCTATAGGATTGTTATAAGCATCAATAATCATAATATGATAACTGTTATCCGTTGCAGAATTTGGATTGCCAATATTTCCGCTAAGGATCGTCTCATTAGTTTCAGCATCTCTTTGATTCAGAGAAGTTTCTGTTCCTGTAAATCCGCCATAGATTTTCAGGTCATTACGTGTGACATATAAGAAGTCGTCCCTATTGGAAGTCAAGGATGGATAGTAGGTTCCTTTTGCAACCCAAATTTCTTTAATATTATTATTAGAATTAGCAGCCGAAATTACGGGTACAAGACGCTTAACGGCATTCGCCCAAGAAATCCCGGTTCCACTTCCACCACTCGCATTCACGTTGACATAAACCCGACCATTGGAATCCGGAACAATCTGAGCAGAAGTAAACACGGTCGCAAATTCTTTCTTGCTCCACAAACCTTTTGTTGTCCCACAATCGGACCTCACCCAGAAATAATAAGTTTCTCCCATAATCAGATCACTAAGCGACACCGACGTTTGTCCCGCAACAACACTTCCGGAAGGCTCCGTTTCATCTGTAGGAGCAACGGATGACCTGCTGTAATAATATTGATAACCCGCAGAAGGAGCTTCCGAAGGTGCAGTCCAGCTTAACGTAGCCGTCGTTGTCGTTGTAGAAGAAGTAATATCAGTTACTGGTTTACAAGCGCTATATACATCAGCAGAAAATGCAAAAACATTAGGGATCCCTTCACCGGAACTTTTTGTAATCGTGACACTTTTTATAGTTTTTGACTGATTACCAACATTGATCGCCAAGGGAATCTGATAAATTCTAGGATTATTATAAATATCTGACTCCAGGTTATTATTCGCAATATTAATTCTTCCAATTCCACCGATTGCATAGCCACCCCAATTGTACCAATCATAAATAGTAACATTGTTGAATGTCTGTGTTGTGTTATCAGAAAAGTTCACTACAACATTTATAAAACTATTTCCATTGCCACTTGTTGCCAACATATAAAGTGTGACAGCGGGAACTGGTGTTGTAAAAGTAAGTGTGCCTGGCGTATTGTTGCCAAGACGCAAAACATTATTACTATCATAAGAATGCAGTTGATAAGTCAAACCATTTGTAGAACCGACAGCGGAATTGATAAGTCCATTGGTTGGCAACCCAAAATTATAAAATGTGCTTGTAGCCGCCAGTTTATAATCCCTTGAAACAAACGCAAAACCTACATTAGCCCCATCGCCATCCACATTATTATTAGTAGAACTATTTGCAGGGCCAGTCCCGTTTGCAACAACATCTGCATTGAATCCACTTTGGATTGCGATCGTCTGGTATTGCTGGGCATTTATCAAACTGGAGATAAACAAAAATGCGAAAAGAAGTCGAAGTGTTTTCATAATTTCATTTTAATAGATAGAATGAATGACAAGCGATTTGTCATTCGTCCATTAAAATTAGAAACCACTATTTTCCTATCAGAAAAAATGTTCTGAAACCCAAAGTTTTTGTTCTTAAATGGGTCTAGAAATGTTTGGAAATCTTGAAAACCCGGTCCTCGATATATAATTTATCATTCACGATCTTCGTAATATGATAAGGATTAACCGCAATACTTCTGTTGATACGCTTGAAATATTTTGAAGGAAAAACCTCTTCCAGATAAGACATTGTCGTTCTCAATATTTGGTTTTTGCCGGACTTCAAACAGATCTCTACATAGATATGGTCAGCTTCTGCAAAAAGAAAATCTTTGGACTGGAAATAATAGACCTGTTTCCCGATCTCTATCTTGAAAATATTATCCTGATTCGCTAAAGCAAGATTGATCGCCGTTATCAGGTTCACGCTTTCCACAGGTTTTGAGAGATATGCCGAAGGTTTCAGATTTGTGACTTTTTCTAGCGTGCCTGGATCTGTGAGAGCTGTTGTAAAAATGAAAGGAATGGAAATATTATCATTGATAAATTGCGCAAGATCAAGACCTGTCTTTTCTCCGGAAAGCGAGATATCTATCAAGACCAGATCGAATATTTTGTGTGACAAAAGCAGTTTCGCCTCTTCATAATCATTGGCAATCTCGGGTAAGAAATAGGTTTCCAAAGTCCTTTTGACAGAGAACGCGATCAAGACCTCATCTTCTACTATCAGTATTCTGCTTCTATGTTCAGTCATTGTGAAATACGATTTTGTAATTGGCGTTTTCTCTTGTGTAGCTTCCTTTCAGCTGCTTTACCATTCCTTCGATAATCAAAATCCCGAGAGAATCCTTGTTATTTTCGAACTCGAAAACCGTTCCGTTATCTGAGTACGACAATTCAATATTATCATCAATTAGATTTAATTTCAAACTCAATATTAATGAATCATTTTTGGCGTGTTTGATAGAATTGGTTATCAATTCATTCAGAATCAATCCAAGAGGCAACGCTTTATCAACTTTAAGAAAAATATTTTCAACATCGGTTTTATATTCAATCTCTCTTCCGGAGCTGTTTTGATGTGTTTCAAAGATCTTATCCGTGTAACCTTTGGCGTCGATCAGGGCATTATCATTATGATTCACGCTGTAAGAATACAGTTCGTGTGCGATCATGATCGTTTTGATACGCTGATGAAGGTCTTCGAATCTATTTCTATAGTCCGAATTTTCTGCCTGGCTTTTCTGGAAATCAATTAAACTGAGGATCACCGCCAGATTATTTTTCACACGATGATTCAGTTCCTGAACCAGGAATTGTTTTTCCTCCAGATTGGTTTTCAAGGCAATATTATTATCGGAGATCTCCTGTTTCTGGATCTCTATCCTCTTTTTGTTTTTAAGAATCAGCCAAAGAAAAATCGCCAAAACGAAAACAGAAATAAATAATGTAACATTAAGCTTTCTGGTTCCTTCGATATTCTTTTCAAGCAATTCCTTCTCCGATCTTTCTTTATCAAAATCATATTGAATCGCCAACTGCCTGACCTTCAGATTTCTCTGTTCATTATTGAATTGCCGATAAAAATCCGACGCAATCTTATAATAATGCAAAGCCGAATCTGGTTTGTTCAGCTTTTCCATGATCTCACTTTTCCGTTGGAAGATGTCGCCTTTATAGTTCAGGACATTCGATCTGGATGAATTGGCAATTGCAGAATCCGCATAGATATTGGCGATTTTAAAATCTTTGTTCGAAATATAGAAAAACGCAATATTGTTGTACATCGAGTTGATCGCCTCGTTATGATGAAGCCTTTTGTAAAGATAAAGCGCACGTTGGAAATGCTGCAATCTTTTCTTTGGATCATTTCGGTTCCCAAGACCAAGGATCAACTCGACATCGGGAAGATGGGCTTGGTCATTTACCAGGAGTGCATACCTTTTGGCTTCATTGGCAATTTCAAAAGCTATTTTCCTATGTCCATTTACCCTGTAATAAGATGATTTTCTAATGAGAAAATGTGTATAATTTTTTGGTTTAAGTTCCGGATGTTTTATAAATAATTTTTCAGCCTTATCAATTTCTTCTTTGCTGGACCTTTCATCATCATTGATCTCAAAGATCAGTTCCCTTTCTATGAGGATCTTCAGTTGTTGTTCCGGCGTTAGTTTGGAATTGATGAGATATTGAGAAAGTTTGAAGGCCTCATCATAAAGTCCCAGTTCTGTCAGTACCTTTACTTTCTGAACATCAAGCTTTGTCTTTTCAGCATCATTATACTTCTCTTTGTTTTGATCAATGATCTCCAATGCAGATTTATAATCTGAATTCCGAATCCTACCATCAAGATCTTTTTCCAATGCCCAAAAGGAATCTTGTCCGAAACAAAAAACGTGAATAAGACCCAGAAAAAGACTAAAATAAATTCTCACCGCCTAACAAAGATAAAATAAAATATAACGCCCGATCCTACTGAATATCAACCCACTTCTACCCAGGATCAAATATAAATCTTTATCTCAATTCAAAAACAAAAATGTTCTGAAACCACGGGTTCCTGTTCTGTATCCATTAGCGGGACAAATAATTATTAAAAATCTGCATAAATACTTATTTTTACAAAAAAATTACAATTGGACCTATCTCTAAGAACAGTCACAGTCACACGATACATACTTCCTCTGCGGGAAGGTGGATCTCTACCCGCTTTGGCAGAAGCGGATGACGACTTCAAATATGTGTTGAAATTCCGTGGTGCGGGACATGGCGTGAAAGCTTTGATCTCTGAATTGATCGGTGGAAAGATATCCCAGGTTTTGGGCTTCCGTATCCCGGAGTTGGTATTTGCCAATCTTTCTGTAGATTTTGGCCGTGCTGAAGCTGATGAGGAAATACAGGACCTACTAAAGAACAGCTGTGGACTCAACCTTGCTTTACATTATCTTTCCGGAGCAATCACCTATGATCCGGGAGCAGTAAAGATCGATCCGAAAACCGCATCAGAAATAGTATGGCTGGATGCCTTCCTTACCAACATCGATAGAACTTTTCGTAATACCAACATGCTGATGTGGCATAAAGAATTGTGGCTGATCGACAATGGTGCCTCTCTCTACTTTCACCATTCCTGGGACAATTGGGAGAAGAATGCCGTAAGCCCGTTTGCAATGATAAAAGATCACGTTCTGCTGCCTCAAGCTTCTGAACTGGATATTGCGAATGAAAAAATCAAAGCTATTTTGACAGATGACATTCTAAGAGAAATCGTAGAACTGATCCCGACAGATTGGTTGCTATGGGACGATACAGAGCTTTCTCCTGAAGAGATCAAAGAAGTCTATTTCCAGTTTCTCACCAGACGATTAGCTAATTCTGATAACTTTTTAAATGAAGCCAAAAATGCAAGAGCAAAAGTTATATGAGTATGCCGTGATCCGTTTGGTTCCAAAACCCGAGCGTGAAGAATTTTTCAATGTTGGGCTGATCATGTTCTCAAAGAAAGAGAAATTTATCAAAGTCAGGATCCATCTCTGTGAAGACAAATTCAGGCTGATGCATTCTAAAACGGAATATGAAGAAGTCCAGAAACACCTGGAATCATTTGAGAAGATCGCAAAAGGGGAGCGATCTGCGGGTTCTATTGCTCAACTGGAGATCCCGGAACGTTTCCGTTGGCTAACGGCTGTTAAGAGCAGCATGATACAGACCTCGCGCCCGCACCCCGGATCCAGCCAAGATCTGGAGAAGACTTTTGAGAGATTGTTTGAGGAATTGGTATTATAACAATCATATCTGATCTTTTTTAAGATTCTGAATAAAATAGAAAGGTGTCACATCATAGACCTTCTTGAAGGCCATAATGAATACCTGAGGCGAGGCAAATCCACTTTCTTCTGCCAGATAACTGATCTTATACCCTCTGTATTTAGGTTCATTATACAATTTGTGTACTATATAGTCAATCCGTAAGCTATTGATATAGTTGCTGAATTTTTGGGACCTATTCTTATTAATGACCTCTGACAGATATTTCGTATTGGTACCGAACTGATTGGCAAGAAAACCAAGTGTAACATCTTTTTCAAGAAATTTGCCCGAAGCCTCAAATTCTTCAAGCTTCGATAGTATCTTTCTTTCCGTGTCACTAGAAATGTTATTTTGGACAGAGGAAGGAACCTGTCTTATATTCTGTATTGTACCTTTTTTTAGTTGTTCAATAATCTGTTCATATTTTTTGTGGACTATCATATTACTTCTTTTTCGATAAAATAGCATTCCAATAATAATGACAATAAAGAACATAAGAATTCCGGAGGAAATAGAAATGATGTTTTTAATTCTTTTTTCACCATCTGTCTTGTTTTCGGAGATTATTTTTTTCACAGGCGCTTCAACGGCTTCTTTTTCTATTGTTAGGATACTGTCATTCAATTTTGTGAAAAGGTCAAGATATTTTTTTGAGGTCCTGCTGTCACCAATGCCCAAATAAGATTTTGCCAAAACCATATATGCCACCCTTCTGTTATAGGGCATACTATTGGACCTTTCCATTACAAGCATATCCTCCCCATACCCTATCGCTTTTTTATAATCTTTTTTTTCTTGATAAAATTCTTGAAGGGCTTGGTACAAGTCTATTTTTGTATCAGGGTTTATTTCACCTTTAGAATTGTCAAGTTGTCTTAATGCCTCCATGAAATAAAACTCGGATAATTTTATATCTTTATTCTTATTTTTTGAATCCCTGTAGTATATGCCCAGATTCATATTTACAGAGATCAGCATATCTAGTTTTTTATTTAAGGAGACTTCTTCATTATTGTCGCTGACCTTCTGAACCTCCTCCTTACTTTTTTCTAAATAGTATAAAACTTTGCCATTATCCCGGCCCTGATAAAACGGGGTCAAATTATAGTATATCAAAGAAACCTCATAATACCTTGTATCGGCGTTAGGAATAAGCATTGCATATTTTAAAGCCTTTTCATACTCCTTCAAACTTTCTTCATTTAGCCCAAGGTTTTCATATAAAGTGGCTCTGGTTCCATATAAAGTAGATAATATCTTATAATTCTTCTGGTTGAGAGCCAAATCTCTAACCCTATCAGAAATTTCCAAAGCTTTTTTATAATCATATGTTTGAGAAAATACAAGCATCATATTCTTGGTGGCTACTAATTCGCCTTTCTCACAGCCTATCGATCTTGAAAGGTTAACAATCTTTTGAAGCACGTCAATCGCCTCTTTGCTTTTCCCATCACTATTAAGAGAAATAGCCTTATCCATCATTTTTGTGACCTTCTCATTCCCTGGACATAAAATGTTATTTGCGTTTATCATTATTGATAAAAAGAAAAACAGTAAAAATATACATATATATGATAATCGTTGAAAGCTTGTACTACTGATTTTTCCCATTTTTGAATGAAACTTTGGAAAGG
>Ga0065704_10001487_pt1 | contig 15750 bp, 14 predicted proteins | sample SwiRhicommuniRL2_FD_59091 | JGI IMG/M metagenome (GOLD analysis project Ga0065704, IMG submission 59091) | Switchgrass rhizosphere bacterial communities from Rose Lake, Michigan, USA - RL2 v2 (version 2) | ecosystem: Host-associated > Plants > Roots > Rhizosphere > Soil | place: East Lansing, MI
TCGTAGAATGCCAGCCCCGCTTCGTTCGGCTGCGATTCATCCCCCTGAGGGAAGATACGCGTCCAGGCGATTGAGGTACGCAATACGGTAAAACCCATTTCAGCGAACAATTTCATATCTTGCGGATAACGGTGGTAGAAATCGATGGCGACATCTTTCACGCCGAAATCCCCTTCCGTGCGTTCCTGCACCGGGCCGAAAACACCCTGCGGTTGCAGATCCGATGTGGATAAGCCTTTACCGTCGGTCAGGTAAGCCCCTTCAACCTGATTAGCGGCAACGGCTCCGCCCCATAAAAATCCGTTTGGAAATGGCTTGTTCATATGAACCTCCTGGCTCTGTTCGTTAGCGTAATAAAGTCAGTAAAAGGGTTTGTTCGCTGGCGTCCTGTCCGACACAGGCCGGAATGACGTCGAGATAATCGTCGCTGTTGGTGACCAGCACCGGCGTTGTCAGGTCGTAACCGGCATCAGTGATCCCCTGCACGTCGAATTCCAGCAACAAATCGCCCTGCTTCACCACCGCATCGACGTCAACGTGTGGCGTAAAGAATTTGCCGTCGAGCTTCACCGTATCGATGCCGACGTGGATCAGAATTTCTGCGCCGTCTGCCGATTCAATTCCGATGGCGTGATGGGTTTTGAACAGTGAAACCACCGTGCCGTCTACCGGTGAGACCACCCTTCCGGCGACAGGCACAATGGCCACACCTTTACCCAGCAGGCCGCTGGCGAATGTCGGATCTTTCACTGTGTCGAGTGCGATACACGGTCCGCTCATCGGGCTGGCGATCAGCGTTTTGCCGCGCGGCGCCTGTAACGCATCGGCCTGGGCCTTTTCGCTGACTTCCGGCGCGACCGCTTCTTGTTTTACACCGAAGAAATAAGTCGCCAGTGCGGCAAACAACAGCGCAATCAGGGTGCCGGCAATCCCGGCGGTCACCGTTTTATCAAAACCAGTGGGCGGAATAATCTGGGTAAACGTGAAGACACTGGGGAAACCGAAGGAATACGCCGTGGTCTGGAAGTAACCGAGCACCGCAGCGCCGAGCGCACCGCCGACGCAGCCGAAAATAAAAGGACGCCGATGCGGCAGGGTGATGCCATACACCGCCGGTTCCGTGATACCGAAAATCCCGGCGCTGATCGCCGACCCTGACAATGCTCGGGTACGGACATCTTTGGTCCGCAGCATCACACCCGCGACCGCACCAACCTGTCCCATCACCGCAGGCAGTAACAGCGGCAGCATGGTGTCATGGCCGAGCACGCTGAAGTTGTTGATCATCAACGGCACCAGCCCCCAGTGCAGACCGAAGATCACACAGACCTGCCACAGTGCGCCCATAAAGGCACCGGCGACCATCGGGCTGACGTGATAAACAAACTGGTAGCCATGGGCCAGTTGCTGACTGGCCCAGGTCGCGACCGGCCCGATAACCAGGAATGTCAGCGGCACAATCACCATCAGGCAGATCAGCGGTGTGATGAAGTTACGCAGCGCGCCGGGTAAAATTTTCATCGACTGCTTTTCCAGCCAGCTTGATGCCCACGCAGCCAGAATCACCGGAATGACCGAAGAGGTATAATTGATAAAGACCAGCGGGATGCCTAAGAAATGCTCGCTGTGCGCGCCGGACTGCTGCACATCAAATGCGGCGATCATCAGCGGGTGCACCATCGCGCCGCCAATCATCATGGTCACAAACGGATTACCGCCGAATTTTTTACCGGCGGTATAACCGATCACCAGCGGGAAGAAATAAAACATAGCGTCGCTGGCGGCGAACCAGACTTTATAGGTACCGCTTTCCGGCACCATCCAGCCACAGGCCAGCGCCAGCGCCAGAAAACCTTTGAGGATCCCCGATGCCGCCATAATGCCGATAAACGGCGTGAATATGCCGGAGATGACATCTATCGCACGGGCAAACACACTGCCGTTATCACCCCTGTCGTCATCGCTGCCGTCTGAAAGCGCACTGCCTCTCACCAGCGCTTCATAGACGGCACCGACGTGATTGCCAATCACCACCTGAAACTGACCGCCGCTCTCGACCACCATGATCACGCCCGGATTTTCTTTCAGCCCGGCAGCATCGGCTTTGCGGGTATCTTTTAGCTTGAAGCGTAAACGGGTGGCACAATGCACCACACTGTTGACGTTGTCTTTTCCGCCCACTCCGCGGAGAATTTCGTCGGCTAATGTTCTGTATTCCATAGTGTCATCTCATCAGAGTAAGGGCGTCGTGCACGACATTGCCGTTGNNTTNCAAAGGGGCGGCCTGCCCCTGAATTCAGGCCAAAAAAAAAACCTAAACGTCCGGTCTCTTCGTCATACACGAAGAAACGAGAAGTTTAGGTTTTGCCTGTCAGACAGTAACAATCCTGCTTTCTGAAACGGATTCTCNGGCGAATCGGAAACAGAAACAAGTCGTAATATTCGCCGGATGATGAAACTGTGATCGGCTTCAGACTTTGTGCAGACTGACGCCCGTCCCTGAGCCTCGGTCTTTTTTGTCCTGACTAACGCAGCCCCGCCACCGTAAATCCGCCATCGACCAGCAGATTCTGACCGGTCACAAATCGCGCTTCATCACTGCACAACCACGCCACAACATCCGCGACATCTGCCGGTTCGCCCACGCGCCCTGCGGGTGTCAGGCGCACAAAAGGGATCAGCGTTTCTTCATTTGCGCCCATCCGCCGCGCCATCGGGGTATCGATAATGCCGGGATTAACGTTATTGATGCGGATATTCTGCGCACCGGTTTCCAGCGCTATAGCGCGGATCATCGCGTCAAGCCCGCCTTTGCTGGCGGAATACGCAGCAGAGCCAATACTGGCTCCGTGCGCCAGCCAGGAAGAGGTATTCACAATCGCACCGCCACGCCCTGCGGCGGTCATGGCTTCCAGCTGATATTTCACTGACAGCCAGACGCCTTTCAGATTGGTGGCAATCACCCGGTCAAATTCCGCTTCTGTCATGTCACTGACTGGCGCAAAACCTTCCACACCCGCATTATTAAACGCGGCGTCCAGTCGCCCGTAATGCGCCAGCGTCGCGGCAATAAGATGCCGGACCTGTGCGCTGTCTGACACATCGGTCGGCACCGCCAGGGCATCACCGCCCCGTTCACGGATCATCATCACCGTTTCCTGGAGCGCCGTTTCCCGTCTTCCTGCCACCACGACTTTCGCACCATCGCGTGAAAACGCCAGTGCGGCTGCCCGCCCGATGCCTGAGCCACCGCCCGTGACCAGCGCAACCCGCCCCTGTAACCGTAATGTTTGCGACATATTTTTCTCCGTTGATGAATTTTCCAAACCGAGGCCTGACTATAAGCGCATTGATAATTGTGAATAAGCCATGTTATATCACATGCTTTACTGGCTTTTATTCATCAATAGGAAACTGATGCGCACCCACGAATTCGGAGAACTGAGAGCATTTGTCGCCGTAGCGGAAGAGAAGAGTTTCCGCAAAGCCGCGGCGCGGCTAAATTTAACCGCTTCAACGCTGAGCCATTCCTTACGTTCGCTGGAAGAGCGTCTGGGCGTCAGATTGCTGAACCGCACAACGCGGCAGGTATCGCCCACCGAAGCGGGTTACGCATTGCTGGCGGAAGTGGTGCCGGCATTATCAGTCATCTCTGATGCGATGGAGAAAGTGAACGCTTTACGGGGGATACCCAAAGGCACGGTGCGTATTAATACGCCACGCATCGCTGCTGACATGGTTTTCCTGCCGCAGTTGCCCAAATTTTGTCAGGCGTTCCCGGATATCACCCTGGAACTTGCCACCAATGACGGTTTCGTGGACATCATCAGTGAGGGGTTTGATGCAGGCGTACGCATCAGGGGCGATGTTCAGCAGGACATGAGTGCGGTACGCCTGACCGCCGATTTTCACTCTGCGGTGTACGGTTCGCCGGATTATTTCGCCCGCTGCCCGCAACCACAAACGCCTGCCGATTTGAAAAACCATGCCTGCATTGGGCGTCGGGAAATTGCCAGCGGTTCGCTGTACCGCTGGGAGTTCGAAAAAAATGGGCGACAGATTACCGTGCCCGTCAGCGGGCCGCTGGTAGTCGACAGCGTCAGCATGATGACCCGCATTGCGCTCGATGGAATCGGGCTGGTGTACAGCGCGCAGAGTGCTGAACATGATGCGCTGGTGGCGGAAGGTAAGCTGATCCGGGTGCTTGAAGACTGGTCGGTCACCTTTCCCGGATTCTTTCTCTATTACCCCGGCCACCGCCAGTTACCCGCCGCATTAAAAGCAGTGACTGGTTATTTCCGCTGGCGGGAAGAGTGATAAAAACCCTGTCTCAGCCCATTCACCGGAGATGGCATCCCGCTCAACGCGGGCCTTTGCCAGTCCGGATCCACGCGCCGATGAAGCAAACACCGCCGTCAGTTTGATCCCGTTCACAAATAAAAAACAAAATCAAAAAACGTAAATTGCATATTCATTTCCTCAATTGTTTACCTGAGTTCTATTCACAATACTTTTGGCACCATTTTACTTCCCAGGCTGTTTATCTTTTTTTCCGTTAAAGACATGAATTATTTTCCGTCGGTTATCTCTCCTTACAGAAAGCAGGTAACAAATAATGGTGATCACTCCGGTTCTTTCAGTAAAAGATAAGATTGGCTACGGACTCGGCGATATGGCCAGTGCGCTGGTCTGGCAAACTGCGACTTTATTTCTCGCTTATTTCTACACGGATGTTTTTGGTTTACCCGCCGCGATCATGGGCACACTATTTTTAGTGGTACGCGCCGTGGATGCCTGCGTAGATCCCTGCATCGGTGCGCTGGTTGATCGCACCACAACACGCTACGGGAAATTCCGTCCGTGGCTGCTGTGGTTTGCAATACCGTTTGGGGTCTGTTGCCTGATCACATTTTATGTACCAGACATATCACCGACCGGGAAAATTATTTATGCAGCAGTCACTTATACATTACTCAGCCTGGTGTATTCCGCCATCAATGTGCCGTATTGTGCCATGCCGGGGGCGTTAACACTCGACCCGCGCGAACGCCATTCGCTGCAGTCGTGGCGCTTCGGACTGTCATTTATCGGGGGGCTGGTGGTAACAGTGATCGCCCTGCCGCTGGTGGCAAAACTCGGCGCAGGTAACCCGCAGAAAGGCTATTTCTATGCCATGAGCCTGATGGGTTTGCTCGGTATCGTATTATTTTTCTGTTGTTTCGCACTGACGCGTGAGCGTTATCAACCGCGCAATGACACCTCCGGTTCAATGCTGAGCGACCTGAAATTACTGTGGAATAACTCACAATGGCGCATTGTTTTTATTTTTAATATCTTACTATTATGTGCCGTCGTTATCCGTGGTTCCGCCACCATGTATTATGTGAAATATGTGCTAGGCCGCCCGGATCTGATTTTTAATTTTATTGTTTTTGGCATGATNGCCTCGTTATTTGGNGCACTATTGTCTGAGAAAATACTGGGTAAATTCGACCGGATTAAATCCTATCAATGGACAATTCTGACTTTTGTGGTGTGTAATGCAGCGATTTTCTTTATTCCCTCCCCTTCCGTCAGTCTTATTTTCGCCCTCAATCTTGTGTTCAGTTTTATCCAAAACCTGACCACGCCGCTGCAATGGACGATGTTCTCCGACGTTGTGGATCACGAAGAATCCCGCACCGGCCGCCGGCTTGACGGGCTGGTATTCTCCACTGCGCTGTTTGCCATCAAATTCGGGCTGGCACTGGGCGGTGCCATCGTCGGCTGGGTGCTTGGTATGGTCGGTTACCTGCCGAACGGCGCCACGCAAAGTGCTTCGGTGATGNTGACCATCANTTCACTGTTCACACTGGTGCCCTGTGCGTTATTCCTGCTGATGGCCGCGCTGCTTTTTACCTACAAACTCAACAGCCGCACCATGCAAACTATCGCCTTATCCCTCGCAACGCGACGTTCTTTCGGGGGCGACGATGACCCCGTGCTCAGCGGTTCACGCCCTTTGATTAATCAAGGAGATGTAAGATGACTTATCTTTATCAGGATGCTTCACAGCCCGTTGCCCGCCGCGTCGCCGATCTTCTGGCACGCATGACGCCGGAGGAAAAATTCGCGCAGATGCATGCGTTCTGGCTGATCCTCGACAGCNANGGCAATCACAAAGAACGTACCGATCTGAGCGATGATTTTTCNGGTCACAAACAGAGTCAGGCGCTGGAACAGCAACTGGCACTTGGCNCCGGGCAAATCACCCGTCCGCTCGGCACGCACGTGGTCAGCCCGGCAGAAGGCGTACAGGCGCTGAACCGGCTGCAAAAAACGCTGGTAGAAGACACCCGGCTGGGTATTCCGGCGATGTTCCACGAAGAATGTCTGGTCGGCTTATTGTGCAAAGACGCCACACTGTTTCCCTCGTCCCTGAGCTACGCCTCAACGTGGGATCCGCAACTGATGGAGCAAATTGCAGGTGCTATCCGTCAGGAAGCACAAAGCGTTGGTTGTCATCAGGGGCTGGCACCGGTTCTGGATGTGTCGCGCGATGTGCGCTGGGGACGTACCGAGGAAACCTTTGGTGAAGACCCGTATCTGGTCGGCGTGATGGCGACCGCTTACGTGCGCGGATTACAGGGCGAAGCGCGGGACCTGCTGGCCACGCTGAAACATTATGTCGGGCACTCTTTCAGCGAAGGCGCGCGCAACCATGCGCCGGTTCATCTTGGTTTTCGCGAGCTGAATGACACTTTCCTGCTGCCGTTTGAGATGGCGGTGAAGCTGGCGAATGCCGGTTCGGTGATGCCGGCATATCACGACATTGATGGTCAGCCTTGCCACAGCGATCACTTCCTGCTGACGGAAATCTTGCGTGAACAATGGGGGTTCGACGGTCTGATTGTTGCCGATTACGGTGGTGTCAGCCTGCTGCATCAGCATCACGGTGTCAGCCATGACGATGCCGAATCCGCCGCGCTGTCGTTCAATGCGGGTCTGGATATTGAATTACCGAAAGGTGACTGCGCACAACATCTGGCGGATGCCGTTTCGCGTGGCCTGATTGATATGGCGAAAATTGACGAAATTGTCGCACGCGTGCTGACTGAAAAATTTCGCCTTGGCCTGTTTGAACAGCCTTACGCCATTGAGCCTGAGCCGCAGCTTCAGCAACCTGCCACGCGGGAACTGGCCTGGAAAGCCGCGGTCCGCTCAATCACTCTGCTGGAAAATAATGGCATCCTGCCGCTGAAACCCACATCCGGCCAAAAAATCGCGGTGATCGGCCCGACGGCAGATGATCCTCTGGCGTTGCTCAGCGGTTACAGTTTTCCGGTGCATCTGATCATCAGCGAAATGCAGGCGCAGACAGAACAGATCATTACGCCATTACAGGCATTACGCGAGGCCTATGGTGAGCAAAATATCCGTTATACCAAAGGTTGCCATATTCTCGAAAAACGTACGGCAGGTGCGCCGGTCTTCCCCGGCGATGCCGCAACACCCATGCAAAACTCGCCGGTATCACGAAGTACCGCGCTGATCCCGCAGGCCGTAAAACTGGCGCAGGAAAGTGACGTCGCACTGGTGTTTGTCGGCGATCTGGCCGGTTTATTCCAGAGCGGTACTGTCGGCGAAGGCTCTGATACAGACAGCCTGCAACTGCCGGGCGTTCAGCAGCAGTTGCTGGAAGCCGTGATCGCAACCGGCAAACCGACCATTGTGATAATGACCGGCGGTCGTCCGTATTCCCTTGGCGGGCTGGAAGAAAAAGTCGCCGGATACCTGATGGCATTTGCCCCCGGACAGGAAGGGGGACGCGCCATCAGCGACATTATCAGTGGCAAACTGGCTCCGTCCGGGCGGCTGGTGGTTTCCGTACCGAAAAGCGCCGGTGCGATGCCGTATTACTACAATCACAAACTGAAAAGTGGCGGCACGCCGATCGCCTTCCACTTTGGCGCAAAATACCCGTTTGGCTTCGGGCTGAGCGGCACCACGTTCCGCTATCACGACCTGCAACTCAATCAGCAACCGGTCGCCATCGAAAATGGCGATATTGCAGTACAAATCAAAGTCACCAATACCGGAAATCAGGCGGGCAGCGAGGTGGTGCAGGTTTATCTGCGTGACTGTGTGGCATCACTGGTACGCCCGATGCAGGAACTCAAAGCCTTTGAACGCGTTGAACTGGATGCCGGACAAACTGCGACGCTCAGTTTCAGCATTCCGACCGATATGCTGAATTTCACCAGTCACGCCGGTAAGCGCATCGTCGAACCGGGTTCTGTTGAAGTTCAGGTGGGCTCTTCAAGCGCCGATATTCATGCAACAGGAAAGGTGATTCTGGCGGGTGAAGTACGCGAGTTGCCACGTAACTGGCGGATGGTCAGCCGCTGTGAAGTCAGTCGTTAATACCTGATGACGGAAAGCAAAACGGACGCTCAGGGCGTCCGTTTTTTTATGCTCAGGAGATCTGTTACTCAGATTCTCTGGCAATACCGAAATGCTTATACGCATGATTGGTCGCCATACGCCCGCGCGGTGTGCGCTGAATAAATCCCTGCTGGATCAGGAAGGGTTCGATGACGTCTTCAATCGTCTCGCGCTCTTCGCCAATCGCCGCGGCTAAGTTATCCAGCCCGACCGGCCCGCCGCTGAACTTATCGATAATGGCCAGCAACAGTTTGCGGTCCATGTAATCGAAACCTTCGGCATCAACATCCAGCATATCCAGCGCGCCGTTAGCCACATCACCATTAATGGTACCGTCGCCTTTCACTTCCGCGAAGTCACGCACACGGCGTAATAAGCGGTTAGCGATACGCGGCGTTCCGCGTGAACGGCGGGCTATCTGATGCGCGCCCTCTTCCGACAACTCCAGCCCGAGGCAGGAGGCGCTACGCCCGACGATGTGCTGCAAATCAGCCACCTGATAGAACTCCAGACGCTGTACGATACCGAAACGGTCACGTAACGGTGACGTCAGGGAACCGGCGCGGGTCGTCGCACCAATCAGGGTAAACGGCGGTAAATCGAGTTTGATGGAGCGTGCCGCAGGACCTTCACCAATCATGATATCCAGCTGATAGTCTTCCATCGCCGGATAGAGAATTTCTTCGACGACCGGTGAGAGACGGTGGATTTCATCAATAAAAAGCACATCATGCGGCTCGAGGTTGGTCAGCATCGCGGCCAGATCACCGGCTTTTTCCAGCACCGGCCCCGACGTGGTACGTAAATTCACGCCCATCTCGTTCGCCACGATGTTGGCCAGCGTGGTTTTACCCAGTCCCGGCGGTCCGAAAATCAACAGGTGATCGAGCGCATCTTTGCGTTGCTTAGCCGCCTGAATAAAGATTTCCATTTGCGAACGCACATGCGGCTGTCCAACGTATTCGCTGAGCAACTTCGGGCGGATCGCACGGTCAATGACCTCTTCTTCACTGAAAACTTCGGAAGAAATCAGGCGGTCAGCTTCAATCATCGTTTACCTCACAGCGCTGCGCGCAGCGCTTCTCTAATCAACGTTTCAGATTCTGCGCCCGGTTTGGCCACCTTGCTGATCATGCGGCTGGCTTCCGGTGGTTTATATCCGAGGGATATCAGGGCTGCAACGGCTTCGCCTTCGGCGTCAGATTCTTTAGCTTTCGACGCCGATGCAGGTAGCGTGATATCAGTATGATTGTTAAATAGATCACCGTTTAATCCTTTAAACCGGTCTTTCATTTCGACGACCAGGCGTTCTGCGGTTTTCTTACCGACGCCAGGTAACTTAATTAATGCGGTGATTTCTTCCTTTTCTACCGCACTGACAAACTGCTGCGCCGACATGCCTGACAGAATCGCCAGCGCCAGCTTCGGCCCAACGCCGTTGACTTTAATCAGCTCGCGAAACAGCGCGCGCTCTTGTTTATCGTTAAATCCGTAGAGCAACTGGGCATCTTCACGGACGATAAATTGCGTGAAGATGATAGCTTCCTGACCCAGTTCCGGCAATTCATAAAAACAGGTCATCGGCATATGCACTTCATAGCCCACGCCGTTGGTTTCAAGCAGCACCAAAGGGGGCTGTTTTTCCAGAATAATGCCTCGTAGTCTGCCTATCACGTTCATTTTCCTTATCAGGTCAAAAGCAGCGATGTTTATATCATAAAAAAGGCTGGATGGATATCCAGCCTAATGGACTTGCGGCGTCTATCGCATACGTCCGCGCGCCATCTGTAATTTGTCACTGCTGAGCCGGATAGCATTCTGGCTCATATGACAATGCGTTATGGCAATTGCCAGCGCATCGGCGGCATCGGCCTGCGGGTTAGCCGGTAATTTCAGGATTGACCGCACCATATGCTGAACCTGCGCTTTTTCTGCCGCACCGGTACCGACCACGGTCTGTTTGACCTGCCTCGCCGCATACTCAAACACCGGCAGATCCTGATTGACAGCAGCGACAATTGCCGCACCGCGTGCCTGCCCGAGCTTTAACGCGGAGTCGGCGTTCTTCGCCATAAACACGGATTCGATGGCAAAAAAATCAGGCTGAAATTGCGTAATGATTTCCGACACACCGGCGTAAATCAGTTTCAGACGTCCCGGCATATCGTCCACCACGGTGCGGATACAGCCGCTGCCGAGATAGCTGAGCTGACGCCCTGTCTGGCGGATAATGCCATAGCCGGTAATACGCGAACCGGGGTCGATCCCCAGAATAATAGCCATAGCCAGTCAACGCCTTGTGTTGTCGTTTTTTTGGAAAGTTGGGGAGAGTATAAACTGCTGAGGGACAACAGGATAGCCAGCCGGTGGTAGCCACCGGCGGCACTGAGATTACAGGGTTTCTGCGATCTCGTCGGAGATTTCACCGTTGTGGTAAACCTCCTGCACATCGTCACAATCTTCCAGCATGTCGATCAGGCGCAACAGTTTAGGTGCAGTTTCTGCATCCATGTCGGCTTTGGTCGATGGGATCATCGTGACTTCAGCGGAATCAGCTTTGTAACCGGCGGCTTCCAGCGCGTCTTTCACTTCGCCCAGATTTTCCCAGGCAGTGAACACATCGATAGCGCCATCATCGTAAGAAATGATGTCTTCAGCACCCGCTTCCAGCGCGGCTTCCATCAGCACATCTTCGTCCAGGCCAGGAGCGAAAGTGATCACGCCTTTTTTGGAGAACAGATAAGCCACGGAACCGTCGGTACCCAGATTGCCACCGGTTTTGGTGAAGGCATGACGCACTTCTGCCACGGTACGGTTGCGGTTATCACTCAGACATTCAACCATGATGGCTGAACCGCCAGGACCGTAACCTTCATAAATGATGGTTTCCATGTTGGTGTCTTCGTCACCGCCCACGCCACGTGCGATAGCCCGGTTGAGGGTATCGCGGGTCATGTTGTTGGACAGCGCTTTATCGATAGCCGCACGCAGACGTGGGTTTGAACCCGCATCGCCGCCACCCAGACGCGCAGCGGTAACCAGCTCACGAATGATTTTGGTAAAAATTTTGCCGCGTTTAGAATCTTGCGCCGCTTTGCGGTGCTTGGTATTGGCCCACTTACTGTGACCTGCCATAAATATCTCCAAAAAGTCTAAAGTCTTAACAGACCGAATAGTTTACAAATTCTTCAATCGCCTGCTGGTTGCTCGGGGAGACTGTCAGCGCTGCCGCTGCCAGTTTATCGAGCCACCGGTACGCATGATGTTCGGTGAGAACCACATCACGCTCGTCGGGTAACGCCAGACAGAACCAATGTTCTTTATTGCGGGTCACACCGGGAGCATAGCGATGGCGCAAATGCGCAAATATTTCAAAGTCCTCGCAGCGATGGCAGTCCTGCAGAGTCAGGTTTTCACCTGCAATGTCGATACCGACCTCTTCCATGACTTCACGCTGCGTGGTTTGATTTGGGGATTCCCCGTCTTCCAGACTGCCGGTCACCGACTGCCAGAAATTCGGGTCATCCTTTCGTTGAAGCATCAGCACCCTGCCGGTGTTTCTGGCGTAGATGACGCACAGTATCGACTCAGGACGCTTATAGCTCATTAGTTATTCTCTGTATTTGTGTCTGGTGTCACTTCTTTTTTCGCCACAACCGCAATGCCCAGTTCCAGCAGCGACGCAGGGTTGGCAAAACTTGGCGCTTCGGTCATCAGACACGCCGCAGCGGTAGTTTTCGGGAAAGCGATCACGTCACGGATGTTATCCGTGCCGGTCAGCAACATCACCAGACGATCGAGACCAAATGCCAGACCGGCGTGCGGAGGCGTACCGTATTTCAGGGCGTCGAGCAGGAAGCCGAATTTCTCGCGCTGTTCGTGCTCGTTAATACCCAGAATGCTGAACACGGTCTGCTGCATTTCGCTGCGGTGAATACGCACAGAACCGCCGCCCACTTCGTAGCCGTTGATCACCATGTCGTAGGCGTTAGCGATAGCAGAAACCGGGTTCGCTGCCAGTTCTTCTGCGCTCATGTCTTTTGGTGCAGTGAACGGGTGGTGCATAGCGCTCAGGCCGCCTTCGTCAGTGTCTTCAAACATCGGGAAGTCGATCACCCACAGCGGAGCCCACATGTCTTCTTTAGTGATTTTCAGGTCACGGCCGACTTTAAGGCGCAGTGCGCCAATCGCGTCAGTCACAATCTTCGCGCTGGCTGCGCCGAAGAAGATCATGTCGCCATCCTGTGCACCAGTGCGTGCGATCAAGGCAGCCAGCAGTTCTTCATTCAGGAATTTAGCCACCGGGCTCTGGATACCTTCCAGGCCTTTCGCCACTTCATTCACTTTGATATAAGCCAGGCCTTTCGCACCGTAGATTTCGATGAATTTGGCGTATTCGTCAATTTGTTTACGGCTCAGGGAGGCACCGCCCGGAACGCGCAATGCAGCCACGCGGCCTTTCGGATCGTTGGCCGGATCAGCAAACACTTTGAACTCGATGTTTTTCATCAGGTCCGCAACATCCACCATTTCCATCGGGTTGCGCAGGTCCGGTTTATCAGAACCGTAGCGACGCATGGCCTCTGCGAAGGTCATGATCGGGAAGTCGCCCAGATCCACGCCTTTCACTTCCTGCCACAGTTCACGGGCCAGTTTCTCCATCACTTCGCGCACTTGTTCGGCGCTCATGAAAGAGGTTTCCACATCGATCTGGGTGAATTCAGGCTGACGGTCAGCACGTAAATCTTCGTCACGGAAGCATTTTACGATCTGATAATAACGATCAAAACCAGACATCATCAGCAGTTGTTTGAACAGCTGAGGAGACTGCGGCAAGGCGTAGAACTTACCTTTGTGCACACGGCTTGGCACCAGATAGTCACGCGCGCCTTCCGGTGTAGCTTTGGTCAGCATCGGAGTTTCGATGTCGAGGAAGTCATGGCTGTCCATGAAACGGCGTACGAAGCTGGTGATNTTTGCACGCGCTTTCAGGCGGTTAGCCATTTCAGGNCGACGCAAATCCAGATAGCGGTATTTNAGACGCGCTTCTTCAGTGTTGACGTGGTTGGAGTCCAGCGGCAGCGATTCTGAACGGTTGATAATGTTCAGATTACTGGCGAACACTTCCACTTCACCGGTCGCCATGTCTTTATTGAACTGGCTTTCCGGACGTGCACGCACGGTGCCGGTTAACTGGATGCAGAACTCGTTACGCAGTTCAGACGCCAGCTTGTAGGCTTCTGCCTGATCGGGGTCGAAGAAAACCTGAACGATGCCTTCGCGGTCACGCATATCGATGAAAATCAAACCACCCAAATCGCGGCGACGGTTAACCCAGCCACACAATGTTACTTCCTGGCCCACATTGGACGCATTCAGTTTTCCACAATATACAGTACGCATAACGGTATCCTTTTGATCCCACTACCCGGCCTCATGGCTCACAGGCACAGAAACGGTTATTGACTCTGGTCGCCCGCCGCAAAACTCAGCAGCGCACGGAATGGGTTTTATTCAGGTCGAAAAAAGGCGGCTATTATAAAGGAATTTCCGGCGAAGGATAAGTGCGAACACGTCAACGCTGGCGCGGAAATTCACTCGTGTTGCTGGCTACACATAATTTAACAAAATTATATCTTTTTGCTCCCCGCGCTAGCATAGACTCACGCAATCCCCTTTGTACACGCACTAAATGATTCCTTTCTCTCATTACCCATTTTGAAAACCGGGAGCTAAACATGAAACTTGATCCAAAAAACACCGCGCTGGTACTGATTGACTTACAGAAAGGAATTTTACCGTTCGCAGGCGGCCCGCACACCGCACAGCAGGTGCTGGATAATGCCACTGAACTGGCAACCCGTTTCCGTAAACTGGGTGCGCCGGTCGTCATGGTGCGCGTGGGCTGGTCTGACTCTTTTGACGAAGCGCTGAAACAACCGGTTGATGTCCCTGCGGCTGCGCCGGAAGGCGGTTTACCGGCAAGCTGGTGGGAATTCCCGGAACAACTGGGCGTAACCGACAGCGATCTGCTGGTGATCAAACGTCAGTGGGGCGCGTTTTACGGCACCGATCTGGATTTACAACTGCGCCGCCGCGGCATTAAAAGCATCGTGCTTGCCGGTATTTCCACCAACATCGGCGTGGAATCTACGGCCCGTAATGCCTGGGAACATGGCTATGAACTGGTGATCGCAGAAGATGCGTGCAGCGCACACAACAATGACCATCATCAGTCCAGCATGCAGTTTATTTTCCCGCGTATCAGCCGTGTCCGTTCCACTGCCGAAGTGCTTGCCGCGTTGCCAGAGTAACGTTACCCTGATTTTCATGCCTGAACGCCGCCCGCTGAGGCGGCGTTTTATTTGGGAGTTCCGGCTCAGAAAACAGGGAGCAGCGATATGTATATTAGCTTACCGCAATGGCACCACAACGCCTGGACACAGGTGGGTTTGCGTGATCTCCTCCCTGAAAACAGTGCCAGTCTAAACTGAAGTATCCGGTCTTTCTTTCATCTCAATGAGAGGCATATTAACCATGAATAAGACCCGTTATACCGAAGAACAGATAGCCTTTGCCCTTAAACAGGCTGAAATCGGCACTCGGGTGGAGGAAGTGTGCAGAAAGATGGGGATTTCTGAGGCTACTTTTTACAATTGGAAGAAGAAGTTTGGCGGCATGGGCGTGACAGAACTGCGTTGGCTGCGCCAACTGGAGGAAGATAATCACCGCCTGAAACGGCTGGTCGCCGATCTCAGTCTGGACAAGGAAATGCTGCAGGACGTCATCCGAAAAAAGTTCTGAGGCCGGTGCAGAAACGCGAGGCGGTTGAATACCTGCTGGCGGCGTACCGCATCGGGGTTCGCAGGGGATGCCGGCTGATGATGCAGAGCCGAAGGTTTACGACTACCGCAGCTGCCGCGATGACCGGGCCCTCACGCAGCGGATACGGGAGATTGCAGAAACCCGCATTAATTTGTGTCAATTTTTATGAATTTAATCCCGAGCCATGCCACAACACAGGCCGGGAAGCCCCTAAACAAGCCGTATTAAATACAACTTAAAAAGACTTCTCTGCGTATGCTTCGCTAACATTAGGGTGATTTTGAGCACAGATTTTTAGGATGGTTAGCGCATGTTCCATTAGCGCCTCACTGCGCTCTGGTTCAAACCATTGACCATTAAACTTACCACCATGGAAAAGGTTGTTTTGTAGTGATGTTATGGACGCCCCTCCCTGAAGTAGCCAGTGCCATACTCTATTGACTGCAATTAATTCAGGAGTGATATCACATGAACACAATCAGAGTTGTTGGTATCGACATT
>Ga0065704_10000635_pt1 | contig 15731 bp, 19 predicted proteins | sample SwiRhicommuniRL2_FD_59091 | JGI IMG/M metagenome (GOLD analysis project Ga0065704, IMG submission 59091) | Switchgrass rhizosphere bacterial communities from Rose Lake, Michigan, USA - RL2 v2 (version 2) | ecosystem: Host-associated > Plants > Roots > Rhizosphere > Soil | place: East Lansing, MI
GCCATCGCGCGCCCGCTGCATGCGCCAGCGCAGCAGCGGCTGCACCTCGACCGGCAACAGCGACGCCTCGTGTCCCCAGTATTCGAACAGTTGCCGGCGACGGCCGTCGTAGGCCGTGGCGTCGAGCAGTCCCGGCGCATAGGCGCCGAGACGCGAGAAGAACGGCAGGTAGTGCGAACGCACGAGCACGTTGACCGAGTCGATCTGGACCAGGCCCAGATCGCGCGCCACGCGGACGACGTCGCGCCGCGTCGCCTCGCGTTCGAGACGTCCACCGCCGAACCCCTGCGCCACCAGTGCGACGCGTCGTGCCTCCGCGGCCGACAGGGTCTCGCGCTGTCTTCGTTGTCCCGGCATGGGAAGGATCATAATGCGCGCTGGGCTTTGCGGGCGGGCACGGAGCAGGTCGATGGCGCGCTACCAGGCGGACGTGATCGTGATCGGGGCCGGCATCGCCGGCGTCACCGCCGCGATCGAGTTGCTCGAGCGTGGTCGCAGCGTCCTGCTGCTCGACCGCGACGTCGAGGACAACATGGGCGGGCTCGCCAAGGAGAGTTTCGGCGGCCTCTGGTTCGCCGGCACGCCGCTGCAGAAGCGTTACGGCATTCGCGACGGCGTCGAGCAGGGCCTGCGCGACTGGCTCTCGTTCGCCGACTTCGGCCCCGAAGACCACTGGCCGCGCGCCTGGGCCGAGGCCTATGTGCAGCGCGCCAACACCGAGATTTTCGACTGGCTGCGTGGCATCGGCGTCGAATTCATGCCAATGCCGCTCTGGGTCGAGCGTGGGCTGCACAGTCCCGGCAATTCGGTGCCTCGCTGGCACATCGTCTGGGGCACCGGCCACGAGCTCCAGGTGGTCCTCAATCGCCACCTGCTCAACCACCCGCGGCGCGACCGCCTCCAGTTGCAGTTCGGTCACTGCGTCGAGGCGCTCACGACGACCAGCGGCCGCGTGACCGGTTGTCGCGGGCGGTTCGAAGGCCGCGACGGCGAGTTCACGGCCTTCGCCGACAACGTGATCGTGGCGAGCGGTGGCATCAACGGCGACCTCGAACGCGTCAAGCGCCACTGGCACGCGGACTGGTCGAAGCCGCCGGAGACCTTGCTGAACGGCTCGCACAAGTTCGCCGACGGTCGCCTGCACGATGCGGCGGCGACGCTCGGCGCGCGCATCACGCACCTCGACTGGCAGTGGAACTACGCGGCCGGCGTGCACCACTGGGAACCGCGCAAGCCTTCACACGGACTTTCGCTGGTGCCGCCGAAGTCCGCGCTGTGGCTCAACTGGCGCGGCGAACGCATCGGGCCGATGCCGCTCGTGACCGGTTTCGACACGCACGACCTCGTCGCGCAGATCTGCCGACAAGACCGCGCCTATTCGTGGCAACTGCTCAATCGCCGCATCATGCTCAAGGAGCTCGCGATCTCGGGTGGAGAGTTCAACCCGTCGTTCCGGCGCAAGAAGCGGCTGCACGTGGCGCGGGACATCCTGCTCGGCAACCACTGGCTCTACGACCAGATGACGCAGCTGTGCCCCGACGTGGTCGTCGCGCCGTCACTCGAAGAACTCGTGGCGAAGATGAACACGCTGGTCGGCGACGGCTCGGTCGGCGTGGACGCCGTGCGCGACGCGACGACGCGCTACGACGCGTGCATCGACCTCGGGCCGAGATTCCACACCGACGAGCAGCTGCGTCGCATCGAGTTCGCGCGCCGCTGGGTCGGGGATCGCCTGCGCACCTGCAAGTTCCAGAAGATCCTCGATCCTGCCGCGGGCCCGTTGATCGCGATCCGCGAGTTCATCATCAGCCGCAAGAGCATGGGCGGATTGCAGACGGACCTCGATTGCCGCGTGCTCGACGGGGCGGGTGCGCCGATCCCGGGGCTTTATGCCGCGGGCGAAAGCGCCGGATTCGGCGGCGGCGGCATGAACGGCAAGCGCGGGCTCGAGGGCACGTTCCTCGGCGGCTGCCTGCTCGGCGGACGCATCGCCGGCCGGGTGGCCTGAGGCGCCTCACGCGGCGGCGCGGTTGGCTGACGTGTTGCGGTCGATGCCGCGCGCAGTGGCGACGGACATCCGGTCTTCCTTCGCGCGATTTATGGGACGCAGCTGCACGGACGCGGCAGTGGCGACGGACGTCCGGTCTTCCTTCGCGCGATTTATGGGGCGCAGCTGCACGGACACGGCAGTGGCGACGGACATCCGGTCTTCCTTCGCGCGATTTGTCGACTGCCGCCGCTCGAGCGCAGGCACGCGACGTCTCCGGACCTTCCGCTTCAGCCGTCGCTACCAGCGTCGCGTGCCCGCTCGAGCAAGGCTCGCCGTGATTCGTGCAGTCTCTGCGCGAATCACGATGCGCAGTCGACCATGAGCGCGGAGGAAGACCGGATGGCCGGCGACGCTGCCTGGCACGGCTTCCGCCACCATGGGCATGCGCCAGACTGTCGAGGGGCCAGTCTCACGCCACGAACGTGAGTGCGCACGCCGCCGCGGTCACACGCGCCGGAACGCGAGGTCCCAGACGCCGTGACCGAGCCGCTGCCCGCGTCGTTCGAAGTGCGTGACGGGGCGACTGGCCGGCCGTGCGACGTAGTCGCCGGTCGACGATTCGTTGCGCAGCGCCGCACAGGCGCTCGCCGTCTCGAGCATGTGCTGCGCGTAGGGCTCCCAGTCCGTCGCCATGCGGAACACGCCGCCGGCCGCGAGCTTGCGCGCGACGAGGTCGACGAACGCCGGCTGCACGATGCGCCGCTTGTGGTGCCGCTTTTTCGGCCACGGATCGGGGAAGTACAGCAGGATCTCGTCGACCGATCCGTCGGCCACGCGCTGTTGCAGCACTTCGACGGCGTCGTGACAGACGATGCGAACGTTGGTCGCGCCTTCGGTTTCGCAACGCAGGAGCAGGTGACCGACGCCGGGCGGATGCACCTCCAGCCCGACGAAGTTGCGTTCCGGGTGTGCCGTCGCCAGCGCGATCAGCGATTCGCCGTTGCCGAAACCGATTTCGAGCGTCACCGGCGCCGCGCGTCCGAACGTACTTGCGAAATCGACCTGCGTGTCGGTGTCGACGATGCCCCATTGCGGCCACAGTTCGCGCCAGGCGCGCTGCTGGGCGGTCGTCATGCGTCCGGCACGCACGACGAAACTGCGGATTGGGCGCCGGTGACGCTCCGGTGCCGCTGCGTCGAGTGCGCCTTCCGGCGAAACCGCGTCGGCGTCGCACGGCGTCGATGCGTCGGTATCGCCCGGGCGCAGGCCCGCGTCTGGTTTCGTGGGAAGCAAGGGAATACAGTTTCCGGAGGAACGACCGCCAATGATACGACCCGGCGACGGGTGGAGGCGTACGACATGGCCAACTCGGAAGGATTGCTCGGCAGGCTGGGCACCGATGCCGGGACGTTGTGTCGCCGCGCCTGGTGGGTCTTCCTGATCAGCGGCCTGGCCGCCGTCATCTTCGGTGTGCTGGCGTTCTTTCAGCCGCTGACCGCGTGGATGGTCGTCGCGATGTTCTTCGCCGCCGCCATCCTCGTCGACGGCGTCATCAACATCGCCGGTGCGATCCAGAACCGCGAAAAGGACGGCTGGTGGGTGATGCTGCTGATCGGGGCGCTCGGCGTGCTGGTCGGCGGTTATGCGTTGCTGAACCCGCTCGTCAGCATGGCCGCATTCCTGTTCCTGGTGGCAATTCAGGCGGTCGTGTTCGGCGTCTTCCTCGTCGTGCTCGGCTACAAGGTCCGGGCCGCGACGGAGCGCGAGTGGCTGCTCTACCTCACCGGAGCGGTGTCGATCCTGTTCGGCATCCTCGTGTTCGCGAACCCGGCGATCGGCGGCATCTCGGTCGTGTTCGTGATTGCGTCGTGGGCCTTCGTCACCGGCCTGCTGCGGATCGTCTTCGCGTTCAGGATCAGGCAGCTGCCGAGTCGCGTCGCCAGTCGCTTTGCGTAACGCGGCTTCCAGCGCTCGTCCGCGGGGCCGCGCGCAGGCGGCCCGCTGTCGTCACCTCAGGGCGCCCAGCACGCCGTCCATCACGAACTGCACCGCCAGCGCGGCCAGCAGCACGCCGAGCAGGCGCGCGAGCACGGCGCTGCCCGTCACGCCCACGACACGCATGACGGGCCCGGTGGCGAGCATCAGCGCGAGCGTGAGGCCGAGCACGATGGCGATGACCACGAGTTGCGCGAAGAACTGCGGCGACGCGTAAGGCACGCCGGCGAAGGCGAGCAGGATCGTGGCGAGCGCGCCCGGGCCCGCGATCAGCGGAAACGCCAGCGGGAACACCGAGATGTCGCCGCGATGATGCGACTCCTCTTCCTCGCGCGGCGTCGTCGAGCGCACGCCCGACGGTCGCGCGAACACCATCTCGATCGCGAGCAGGAACAGCAGGATGCCGCCACCGACCTTGAAGGCGTCGACGCTGATGCCGAGCACGCCCAGCAGCGGCCGGCCGACGATGGCGAACACGAGGCACACGCCCGCAGCGATGCCGACGGCCTTGAACGACATGTGCTTGCGGTAGGAATCGTCGGCGCCCTGTGTCAGCCCGGCCAGCACCGGAAGCAGTGACAACGGCTCCACGACGACGAGGAGCACTACGAAGAATTTGACCAGATCGTCAAGCATGGGAATTTCTGGGGGATTGGCGACTTGAATCCAAGGCCGCCGAGGTCTACAAGGGATGCAAGGATACCAAGCACGGACAAGGACGGTCCGAGGACATGGCGATGGCAAACCCCGCACCCGTCGTAGGCAAGTGGTATGCCCGGCCGGGCGGCGACTCCTTCGAGGTCGTCGCGTTCGACCCGGACGACGCGACCATCGAAATCCAGTACTTCGACGGCACGATCGAGGAGCTGGACCTGGACGACTGGCGCGAGGAGCTCATCGAACCGGCCTCGCCGCCCGAGGACTGGACCGGCTCCGTCGACGTCGAACCCGAGGACTACGAGAACGAGTTCGACACCGAACCCGGCAACGGCCGCGGTTCCAAGCCGCTCGACGCGCTCGATCGCGGCGAAGTCGACGGCTACACGGAATTCGAGTTGCCGGACGAGCCGCCGGACGAACAGGTCGGTCGCTGACTCCCCTCACCCGCGCTTCGCGCGACCTCTCCCGCGAACGGGAGAGGTGAGTCGGCTGAAATTCAGGGCCCTCACCCGCGCTTCGCGCGACCTCTCCCGCAAAGCCGGGAGAGGTGAAGTCAGTTCGGGTCCTCGAGCGGCACGTCGTCGTCGAGCAGGACGTAACCTTCGCGCACCCGGATCGCCAGCGGTTGCAGGCCGTGGCCCATGCACGGGCCCGCGACGCAGTCCCCCGTTTCGATCTCGAACAATGCGCCGTGCATGATGCAGCGGATCAACTGGCCGTCCGGTGCGAGGAACACATCCGGCTGCCAGTTCAGCGGAAACCCGGCGTGCGGGCAGTGGTTGACGTAGGCCCTGATTGCATCGCCGCGACGGACGACGAAGCCGCGCAATGGCCACTCGCCCTCGCCGAGCGTGAACCCGCGCGCGCCCGGATCCCCGAGTTCCGTGACGGCGCAGATCACACGCTTGAGGTCGATCGCCTCGTCCACGGCTTCAGGCTTCCTCGCGCACGTCCGCTTCGGCGATCGCGCTGTCGACGAGGCCCCAGCGGATCATGCACGCAAACAGCACCAGGCCGGGCAAGGCGATCAGCGTGGTCAGGAGGTAGAAGTCGAAGTAGCCGAACCGCTCGATCAGCGCCCCCGCGGTGGTGCCGGTGAGCAGGCGGCCGACGATCGACGCGGCCGCCGACAGCAGCGCGAACTGCGTCGCCGTGAAGCTCAGGTTGCACAGCGCGGAGAGGTACGCCACGACGACGACGCCGCCGATGCCGCTCGCAAAGTTCTCGAAGCAGAACGTGAACGCGAGCATCGCGTTGCTGTGGCCCACCTGCGCCAGCACGGCGAAGGAGAGGTTGGACACCGCCATCAGTGCCAGGCTCACGAGCACCGATTGCTTCATGCCCAGTCGCGCATACAGCAGGCCGCCGGCGAAGATGCCGACCAGGTACGCGACGAAGCCGAAGCCGACGTCGTACTGGGCGATTTCCGCGTTGGTGAAGCCGAGGTCGTTCAGCAGCAGGCGCGCGGTCAGGTTCGCGAGCGTATCGCCGATCTTGTGCAGCAACACGAACAGCAGCACCAGCCACGCGCCGCGGCGCTTGAAGAACTCGACCAGCGGGCCGGTGACCGCGGCGATCGCCGCCTGCAGCCCCCGCAGTTCCACCGGCGCACGATGTCGCGGCGGCTCGCCCAGCCAGAACGCGACCAGGACCGCGGGCAGCACGAAGGCCGTGCAGAGCAGGTAGGCCATGCTCCATCCGGCCATGCCGGCGACGAGCAGTGCGAGCGCCCCTGCGCTGACCGACCCGATGCGCCATCCGTATTGCGACATGCCGGAGCCGACGCCGAGCTGGCGCGGCTCGAGCAATTCGATGCGGTAGGCATCGATGACGATGTCGAACGTCGCACCGGACACACCGACCAGCAGCGCGGCCACGGCCACTGTCGCGAGGCTTCCGGTCGGCTCCGATACTCCCAGGAACGCGATCGAGGCCGCCACCATCGCGGCGGCGAGCAGCACCCACGAGCGCCGCTGGCCGAAACGACCGAGCAGCGGCAGGCGGAAGCGATCGACCGCCGGCGCCCACAGGAACTTGAAGTTGTACGCGAGGAACGCGAGCGAAAACGCCGTCACGCTCTTCTTGTCGATGCCGTCCTGCGCGAGGCGCGTGGTGAGCGTCGCCCCGATCATTGCGTAGGGAAAGCCCGAAGACATTCCCAGCAGCAACGCCGCCAGCGGCGCGCGCTCGAGGTAGGGGGCGATCCAGCCGGGCAGGAAGGCCGCGCGCGTCGCGGATGCGGTGGTCGTCATGCCGGTGGCCTGACCTCGGTTCAGAAGTCGTACGTCACGGTGAGCGGCGCGTGGTCGGAAAATCGCTGCGTCTTGTAGATGTCGACGCCACGCACGCTGCCCTTGAGCCCCGGGCTCAGCACCTGGTAATCGATGCGCCAGCCCACGTTCTTGGACCAGGCCTGGCCGCGGTTCGACCACCAGGTGTAGTGGTCGGGGTCGGGGTTCACTTCACGGAACGCGTCGACGTAGCGGACGTCGCCGAACAGCTCGTCGAGCCAGGCTCGCTCCTCCGGCAGGAAGCCCGAGTTCTTCTGGTTCGACTTCCAGTTGCGCAGGTCGATTTCCTTGTGCGCGATGTTCCAGTCGCCGCAGAGCACGTAGTCGCGGCGCTTGCGCTGCAACGCACGCAGATGCGGCATGAACTCCGCGAGGAAGCGGAACTTGGCCTGCTGGCGCACGTCGCTCGAGGAGCCCGACGGCAGGTACACCGACACGACGCTGAGCTTCGCGAACTGCAGCTCGAGATAGCGACCCTCGGTGTCGAACTCCTTCGAACCGTAGCCGACGACGACCTCGTCCGGCTTGACGCGGGAGTAGACGGCGACGCCGCTGTAGCCCTTCTTGATCGCGTCGAAGTAGTACGAGTGGTACCCCGCGGGGTGGAACTGCGGGTCGCTGATCTGCTCGCGCTGGCACTTCGTCTCCTGCACGCAGACGACGTCGGCGTCCTGCTGCTCGAGCCAGCCGAAGAAGCCTTTGCGCGCGGCGGAACGGATGCCGTTCGCGTTCAGGGTGATGATGCGCATAGGGCCCGCAGTATAAAGTACGCGCCCTATGCACCAATCCGACTTCATCCGCCTGTGCCTCGAGCTCGGCGTGCTGCGTTTCGGCGAGTTCACGCTCAAGTCCGGGCGTCGCAGCCCGTACTTCTTCAATGCCGGGCTGTTCAACACCGGGCACGCCATCGGCTCGCTCGGCCGGCATTACGCGAAGACCGCGGCGGCCTCGGGCGTCGAGTTCGACATGCTGTTCGGCCCCGCCTACAAGGGCATCCCGCTGGTCACGGCGACCGTGGCGGCGCTGGCCGAGCACGAGGGCCGCAACCTGCCGTTCGCGTTCAACCGCAAGGAAGCCAAGGACCACGGCGAGGGCGGCACGATCGTCGGCGCACCGCTCAAGGGACGGGTGCTGATCGTCGACGACGTCATCACGGCCGGCACGGCCATCCGCGAATCGGTCGAGATCATCCGCGCCCAGGGCGCGACGGCCGCCGGCGTGCTGATCGCGCTCGACCGCGAGGAGCGCGGTCAGGGGGCGAAGTCGGCGGTGCAGGAGGTCGAGGATTCGTTCGGCCTGCCGGTGGTGGCGGTGCTGCGGTTGCGCGACCTCACCGCCCACCTGGAGGCCGTGGGTGACCAGGCCGTGCTGCAGGCAGTTCGCGCCTACCGCGACCAGTACGGCGTCTGATCCACGGGGCCGGGGTGAAGTCGGTCACAGTGCCAGCGGCCGGCGGCCCCCAAAACGTGCCAATCCCCCCTGACGCTGGCCCACAATGACGGCCATGGCTCATTCGACCCGACTGGTGGAATCCCGCAAGCACGCACGCATCGTGGGCGGTGCTTCGCTGCCGGCGATTGCCATTCTCGCGGCGCTGGCAGCGGGCGTGGCCGATGCCGCGGCCAAGCGCAGCAGTGCGCCCGTCGCGAACGAGGAGGTCTACCGTTGCCGCAGCGCGGCCGGCCACACCTTCGTCGGCCAGGCGATCCCGCCCGAGTGCATGGAGGCGGACGTCGAGGTGATCGACGGCTCCGGCCGCGTGGTGCGGATCATCCCGGGCCGCAAGACGCTCGAACAGATGTCGACCGAGAAGGCTGCGCAGGACGCGCGCACCGCCGCGGCATTGCGCGACAAGACGTTGCTCGCGACCTACCTGACGGTTGCCGACATCGAACGGCTGCGCGACCAGCGCATCGAACTGCTCGAGCAGCAGAACATCGTCACGCGCCAGTACATCACCAACCTGCGCGCGCGCGAGGCCCGGCTGATGGAGTCGGTGCAGCGCTACCGGCCGTACAGCACCAAGGTCAACGCGCCCGCGCTGCCCGAGCCGATCGCGAGCGAGATCGTCAACACGGTCAAGGGCCTGCAGGTCTACGAGCAGGAACTCGCGAAGAACACCGTCGAGCGCGATCGCGTCACGCGGGAGTTCGAGGCCGACATCAAGCGCTTCAGGGAACTGAAGGGCGGAAGATAGGAAGAGTCTAGAGTCTAGAGTCTAGAGTTCAGAGTCTAGTCGGAGGGAGACGGGCTACGCCCGATGGAGTGGGTCGCGCAGCGACCTCCGTTTCCGACTGAACTCTGAACTCTAGACTCTGAACTCTTCCTCAGCTCTTCCCGGTGCTGCCGAAACCGCCGGCGCCCCGTTCGCTCTCGGTGAACTCGTCGACGACCTCGAACCGCACCTGCACGACCGGCACGATCACCATCTGCGCGATGCGCTCGCCGGGCTCGACCGTGAAGGCCGCCTGGCCGCGGTTCCAGCACGAAACCATCACTTGCCCCTGGTAGTCGGAGTCGATCAGGCCGACGAGGTTGCCGAGCACGATGCCGTGCTTGTGCCCGAGCCCCGAGCGCGGCAACAGCACCGCGGCCAGCCCGGCGTCGTCCAGGTGAATGGCGATGCCGGTGGGAATGAGCGTCGTCTGGCCCGGCTCGAGCGTGACCGGCGCGTCGAGGCACGCGCGCAGGTCGAGCCCCGCGGAACCGGGTGTGGCGTAGTGCGGCAACGGATACTCCGTGCCGATGCGCCGATCGAGGATCTTCACCTGCAATGCCGGGTGGCGCGACGCGGTCGCCGCGGAGAGAGTCGTCACATCGTTCACTTGGGTCCGCTCCGGTGCGCGTAGCGCTCTGCAATGACGTCGACGAGCGCCCGCGCGAGCTGGCACTTCGGTGCGCGATCGAGTTCGCGCCTGCCGTCCGCCCAGTAGACGGTGAGCGCGTTGTCGTCGCAGTCGAAGGCGAGCCCTTCGCCCACCTGGTTCGCGGCAATCATGTCGAGCCGCTTGTTCTCGAGTTTCTTGAGCGCGTTCTGCTCGACGTTCTGCGTCTCCGCGGCAAAGCCGACGACGAACGGCCGCGGCGTGCCCTTGGCGACGGTCGCCAGGATGTCGGGCGTGCGCGAGAGCTGCAACACGAGTTCATCGCTCGTCTTCTTGATTTTGTGCTCGGCGACCTCGCGTGCGCGGTAATCGCTGACCGCTGCAGACGCGATGAAGACGTCGGTGTCGGCGAGCTCCGCGCGCACCGCGTCCATCATCTGCTCGGCGGTTTCGACGTCGATGCGCTGCACGCCGCGCGGCGTGGCGACGTTGACCGGGCCACTCACGATCACGACGCGCGCGCCGGCGTCGCGGGCGGCCTCGGCCACCGCGAAACCCATCTTGCCGCTGCTGCGGTTCGTGATGAACCGCACCGGGTCGATGCGTTCGCGTGTCGGACCGGCCGTCACCACGACCTTGCGGCCACGCAGCGCGGCCGTCGTCGCCTCGGGCGTCGCAACCGTCGGCGCGAGCAGCGCCGCGACGATGTCGTTCGGTTCGATCATGCGTCCGGGCCCTGTCTCGCCGCAGGCCTGGTCGCCCGCCGCGGGCCCCAGGATCTCGACTCCGCGGGACCGCAACGTCGCCACGTTTGTCTGCGTCGCGGCATTCGCCCACATCAGGCGGTTCATGGCGGGCACGACGACGATCGGCACGTCGGTCGCGAGGCACAGCGTCGTGAGCAGGTCGCCCGCCAGGCCGTGCGCGAGTCGCGCGATGAAATCGGCCGAGGCCGGCGCGATGACGATGCGTGCCGGCCAGCGCGCCAGTTCGATGTGGCCCATCGCGGCTTCGGCCGCCGGGTCCCAGAGGTCCGTGCGCACGGGGCGACCAGAGAGCGCCTGGAACGTGGCCGGGCCGACGAAGTGCTGCGCACCGTCGGTCATCACGACCTGAACGTCGACGCCGCGTTCCTTGAGACGGCGCGTCAACTCGGCGCTTTTGTAGGCGGCGATCCCGCCCGTGACACCCAGCAGGACGCGCGTCGGTTTGTCTGTGTCTGGCATGGCGGCTGATTATGGAGGTGGCCGCGCGGCTGTCGCAAAGGGACAGACCGCATTGCGGCGGGCCGGTCTCAGGTCATAACCGGCGGCACTGAGATCCGCCCGCTACGCCTGGCACTGCGGGCAGAAGTACGTCGAGCGCTGGCCCTGCACGAGGTGGCGAATCGGCGTGGCGCAGCGGCGGCACGGCTGGCCCGTGCGCTCGTAGACGAACAGCTCCTGGCGGAAGTAGCCGGGCGTGCCGTCCGCGTTGACGTAGTCGCGCAGGGTCGTGCCGCCCTGACGAATCGCGTCGGCGAGCACGTCCCGGATCGCCGTGACGATCCGCTCCCATTCGGCGCGCTTGATGCGTCCGGCCGCACGACGTGGCCGCACGCCGGCGCGGAACAGCGCCTCGCTCGCGTAGATGTTGCCGACGCCGACGACGATGCGCTGGTCCATCAGGAAGAGCTTGACCGCGGCCTTGCGGCCTTTCGCGCGCCGGGCGAGGTGGTCGGCATCGAAGTCGTCGTCGAGCGGCTCGGGGCCGAGCGACGCCAGCAGCGCATGCGCGTGCGGGTCACCGGTGCACCAGTGCAGGCTGCCGAAGCGACGCGGGTCGTTGAAGCGCAGGCACTGGCCCGAATCGAGCACGAGGTCGTAGTGGTCGTGCAGCAGCCGCGGCGAGCCCGCCGGCATCACGCGCAGGCTGCCCGACATGCCGAGGTGCGCGATCAGCGTGCCGCGTTCGAGCCGGATCAGCAGGTACTTCGCGCGCCGCTCGACGTCGAGCACGCGCTGGCCCGCGATCTCCGCCGCGATGCCGCGCTCGACCGGCCAGCGCAGGCGATGCTCGCGCAGGTCGAAGCCGCGGACGGTCCGGCCGACGAGCGCGGTGCGGATGCCCCGCCGCGTGGTCTCGACTTCCGGCAGCTCAGGCATTGGAAATTGGGGACACTCTCTATTTTCCGGACGAAATCCCGCGCGGGCCTGGGAAAACAGCGGGTTACGCGTGCTCACGCGAAAAATGGAGAGTGTCCCCTATTTCCCCCGAAAACGAAAAAACCCGCCGGGCGGCGGGTTCTTCGTGGCACCCGCGTGGGGTGCGCCAAGCCGGACCAAGGGTTACTTGATCTTGGCTTCCTTGTAGGTGACGTGCTTGCGGGCCTTCGGGTCGAACTTCTTGACCTCGAGCTTCTCCGGGTGGAGACGCTTGTTCTTCGTGGTCGTGTAGAAGTGACCGGTGCCGGCCGAGGAAACGAGCTTGATCTTGTCGCGCATGGCTTATGACTCCTGCTGCTGGCGGGCCGGGCTCAGACCTTGACGCCCTGGGCGCGCAGCTCGGCCACGACGGCCTCGACGCCCTTCTTGTCGATCGTGCGCATCGCGCTGCCCGAAACGCGCAGGCTGACCCAGCGCTTTTCGCTCTCGAGCCAGAAACGCTGCGTGTGCAGGTTCGGCAGGAAGCGACGACGCTTGCGGTTGTTGGCGTGCGACACGGTGTTGCCGCTCATCGGCCGCTTGCCGGTGACCTGACAGACTTTCGACATGATTGCTGATCCTGTAGCTCGGCGGCGGTTGCGGACCGCAGCCCGAAAAACGAGCCGCGTTTTATACCAGCGAAGGCCCCTTCGGGCAAGCCCGGCGCTGCGAATCTGCCCTCACCCGCGCTGCGCGCGACCTCTCCCGCTCAGCCGGGAGAGGTGGGTCGGCTGAAATTCAAGGCCCTCACCCGCGCTGCGCGCGACCTCTCCCGCCGAACCGGGAGAGGCACAAGCTCCGCAACCCATTGATTCTAAAGCAATCCACGCTCTGCAAAAGACACGCAGGCGCCGTCCCCGACCACGATGTGGTCGAGCACCCGGATGTCGACCAGGGCGAGCGCGTCGCGCAACCGCCCCGTGATCATCTCGTCGGCCTGGCTCGGCTCGGCGACCCCGGACGGGTGGTTGTGCGCCAGGATCACGGCGGCGGCATTGCGCGCGAGCGCGAGCTTGACGACGTCCCGCGGGTGCACGCTGGCCCCGTCGATCGTGCCCCGGAACACCTCGTCGAAGGCGATCACGCGGTGGCGGTTGTCGAGGAACAGGCAGCAGAACACCTCGTGGTCGCGGTCGCGCAGGCGTGCGCGCAGGAATTCGCGCGTGGCCCGGGGGTTGGCGAGCGGGGGACCGGCCTGCATGAGTTCCGCGTAGTGCCGGCACGACAGCTCGAGCGACGCCTGCAGCAAGGCGTACTTGGCATCGCCGAGGCCGCGCGTGCGACACACGACCGGACGTTCGGCGGTCAGCAGGCCGCGCAACGACCGGAATTCGCCGAGCAGCGCACGGGCCGTGTCGAGCGCGGAGCGCCCGACCGTGCCGGTTTGCAAGAGGATCGCCAGCAGTTCCGCATCGGACAGCGACGCCGCACCGAGCCGCAGCAGCTTTTCGCGCGGGCGTTCGGACTCGGGCCAGAGCGGCAGCGGCGGGCTGGAGGACATTGCGGTTCCCGGTGGCAGCCGCCATCGTCCGGGACCGTCCGTGGCATCGGCACGGCCCAAATCGCGCGGGAACGCGGGATTATCGCAAGGGAACGGACTCAGCCCTGGGTGCGACCGGCAAAACGCTCGCGCAGCGCCGCAGCCACCGCAGGGTGCACGAACTCCCTGACGTCGCCGCCGAGGCTCGCGATTTCGCGGATCAGCGTCGACGAGATGAAGTTGAACTGCTCGGTCGGGGTCAGGAACACGGTCTCGACCTGGTTGTTGAGGTGCCGGCTCATCGTCGCGAGCTGGAATTCGAACTCGAAGTCCGAGACCGCGCGCAGGCCCCGCATCATCACGTTCAGGTCGTGGGTGCGGGCGAAGTCGACGGTGAGGCCGGTGTAACCCATCACTTCGACGTTGGGCAGGCCCGACACGACGGTCGAGACCAGTTCGATGCGTTTCTCGAGCGGGAACAACGGGGCCTTGCCGGGGTTCGCCGCAATGGCGACGACGACCCTGTCGAAAATGCCGCTGGCTCGCCGGACGAGGTCGGCATGACCGTTCGTGAACGGGTCGAACGTCCCGGGATACATCGCCCGACTGCTCATGCGCTCCCCTCAGCCGCTGTTGGGTGTCGTCGTGGGCTCCGGGGCAGCCCCGCGCCGCGCGAGATGATAGCCCACGTCCCCCGCCTTCTTGCTGCGCAGGAGCGTCCAGCCCTCGGGCAGCGACGGGGCGCCGTTCGCGGCGGCGTCTTCGAGATAGACCCAGGCACGGGGCGCGAGCCAGTCGCCCGATTCCATGGCCGCGCACGCACGATCGAGCCAGCGCTCGTCGTAGGGCGGGTCGAGGAAGACGACGTCGAACGGCCGGGGCGCCGCCTGTCGCAGGTAAGCAAATGCATCCTGTGTCGTCACTTGCGCACGGTCGCAGCGCAGCGTGCGCAACGCCGCACCGATGGCTTCGGCCACGCGCGGGTCGCGCTCGACGAAGACGACTTCCGCCGCGCCCCGTGACAGCGCCTCGAACCCGAGGGCGCCGCTGCCCGCGAACAGGTCGAGGCAACGTCGGCCCGCGATGTCGAACTGCAGCCAGTTGAACACCGTCTCGCGCACGCGGTCGGGGGTCGGTCGCAACGTGTCGGCCGACGGGAACTGGAGCTTCCGGCCACGCCACGTCCCGCCGATGATCCGGACTTCGCCGCGATGTCCTGGCGTGGCGGGGCGTCGGTCGGCCGACGGTTTTGGGGGCGTTGTCGCGTCGACGATACCGTGATCGCGAGGACGTCCCGTGCGGTTGTTGCGCGGCATCAGCGGGCGAGCGTAGGCTTCGGGACGACTAATGAATGACGCGCGATGCTACGCGCCGAATCCAACGAGGGGAAAGTCAAATGTTCGAGTCCAGGAACAGGCTCTTGGCTGCCGCATTCGCGGTCGCGCTGACGGGATCGGGGCTCAGCGGCTGTGAAGCGACCAAGGATGGCGACCCGTACCCGCAGCCCATCACCGAGACGATGACGGCGTCCTTCAATACCACGTCGGGCGCGCTGCCTTACCCGAACGATCTGTTCTTCGCGCCGTCCGCAGCCGTTCCCCTCTCGGACGGCACGCTGAACCTGCCGACGATGCCGTGGCGCGGCACCGCGATGCGCGACTCGCTCAACACGCAGGACGGCTGGGGCACCTCGGCGACGCTCGACGCGCGCTTCACGCTGCCGCTCGACGCCGCGTCAATCAACGGCACGAACATCAAGATCATCAAGGTCTGGCTCGATCCCTCGAACAAGGGCCCGGCACAGAACCCGGCCTACCTGCCGGCCGGCGCGACGAGCCCGGTCGCGGGCGTGCTCACGTACGGCACGGATTTCACGGCCGACATCCAACCCGACGTCGACAGCGGCGGCACGGTGCTGCGCATCACGCCGCTCAAGCCGTTCGACTACAGTCGCGGCCCGACGGCCAACGCCGGCACCGCGAACGCCGGTCGCGTGCTCAACGTCGGCTACATCGTCGCGATCACCAAGGGCATCAAGTCCACCTCGGGCGCGGCCGCGCAGGCCGACACCGAATACGCGGGCTACCGCGACGCCGCGAACTGCGGCGGGTTCACCGGCACCGGCGCGCTGGTGTGCACGCTCGTCAAGGCACACCTCGGCATCGTCAATGCGGTCACGGGCACTGCCCCGGCCGACGTCGTGCTGACCTGGGGCTTCTCGACGCAGTCGATGGACGACACGATGAAGTCGGTCGCGGCCGCGGCCGTGGCAACGCAAACGCTGATCGTGCCGACCGGCACCAAGAC
>Ga0065704_10070818_pt1 | contig 15713 bp, 14 predicted proteins | sample SwiRhicommuniRL2_FD_59091 | JGI IMG/M metagenome (GOLD analysis project Ga0065704, IMG submission 59091) | Switchgrass rhizosphere bacterial communities from Rose Lake, Michigan, USA - RL2 v2 (version 2) | ecosystem: Host-associated > Plants > Roots > Rhizosphere > Soil | place: East Lansing, MI
CACGTCGATATGACGGCCCGTACGTTGCAGCGGGCCGGCGTGGCCGTGGAACTCACGGCCCGGGAATGGGCGCTGTTGGAGGCATTCATCCAGCGTCCCGGCGCGCTGCTGTCCAAGGGGCAACTCGAAGATCGGCTGTACGCCTTCGGTGCCGAAATCGAAAGCAACACGATCGAGGTCTATATCAGTCGATTGCGCAAGAAGCTCGGGCGCGACCTGATCGAGACCGTGCGGGGCATGGGTTACCGGATGGTGTCGGCATGAAGACGACCTTCAGCCTGCAAAAACGTCTGGGCCTGGGCCTGACGCTGGGCATGACGTTGCTCTGGCTGGTGGCGACAGTCGGCACCTGGCGCGGGGTACGACATGAGTTGAACGAGGCCTTTGACAGCGCACTGGAAGAGACCGCCCAACGCATCCTGCCCCTGGCCGTGCTGGAAATCAGCAACCGGGAAACCCCGGGCGAGGCGCAGCAGGTTGCCACTTTGAAGATGCACAAGGAGTACTTGAGTTATCTGGTGCGCGATGCCGAGGGCAAGGTCCTGATGCAGTCCCACGATGCCAACCCGAAGGTATTCAGCAAACATCCGATTGAAGGTTTCTCCACGACTGGAAAGTACCGTCTGTATGGCGCCAGTGCGCTGCGCGAGACGGTATTCATCGAAGTCGCCGAGCCGCTGCGCCATCGTCGTGGGGCCGCACGAGAAGCCTTGTTTGCCTTGTTGTGGCCATTATTGGCGCTGATCCCCATCAGCCTGTTGGGGACCTGGCTATTGGTGCGCATGAGCCTGGGCAGCGTGCTGGCCTATCGTCACGCCGTAGAGGCCCGCGGCGTGGGTGATCTTTCGCCGATCAAGGTGTCGCGCCTGCCGGCAGAAATCAACCCCTTGGCGGATGCGGTCAACCGCCTGCTGGAGCGCTTGCGCAAGGCCCTGGAGGCCGAACGCAGCTTCACCGCCAACAGCGCACATGAGCTGCGTACACCCTTGGCCGCGACATTGGCGCAAGTCCAGCGGCTATACCAGGAGGCCCCTGAAGGTCCGTTGCGTTTGCGTGCGAAAAAGATCGAAAGCGCCTTGCGCGAATTGGCCCGGTTATCGGAAAAGCTCATGCAACTGGCCAAGGCTGAAGGGGGCGGACTGCTCTCGCAAACGCCCCAGGACCTGGTCCCATTGTTGGCTCACGTGGTGGATGAATGGCGGCACAACAGCAGCCGGCAGATCGCGTTGCAACTTCCTGCCCAGACCCATGTGTATTCGACCGTCGACCCGGACGCCTTCGGCATCCTGTTGCGCAATCTGATCGAGAACGCATTGAAGTACGGTGCGATGGATCAACCCATCGAAGTCACCCTCACGGACCAGGCACTGCTGCGGGTGATCAATGCCGGACCGGTGGTGCCGGTGGCCGTCCTGCAGAACCTGACCGAACGTTTCGTGCGCGGCCAGAGCGAAACCAGTGGGTCGGGATTGGGCTTGGCGATCGTCAAGACGATTGTGCAGGGGATCAATGGACGAATCGAACTGTTGTCCCCGGCAAAAGACCGGCAGGAGGGGTTCGAGGTGCAGGTCCGGCTACCGCTTGCCACTGTTGCCACCGGCCATTCGTCAGCCAGCTAACCTGCGCATTCTTGACAAGCAATCGACCTTGAGCAAATACTCTCGTCCATATTCATATATATGACTAGATAACAAGGTGAATAAGGTCAATGAAATCTCTCTCCAGTGATGTCCGCCTGCCGCTGTATCAACGTTTACGCGACCAATTGGCTGAACAGATCGCCAATAACCGTTGGCGTCCGGGGGAGGCGATTCCTACTGAGGCGGTACTCTCGGCCGAATACCAGTTGTCTACCGGCACGGTGCGCAAGGCCATCGATGCGCTGGTCAGCGAGGGCGTCCTGGAGCGCCAGCAGGGGCGTGGCACCTTCATTCGCCGGCCGCAATTCCAGTCGTCGCTGTTCCGGTTTTTCCGCTTTCAAAGCGCTTCAGGCGAACGCCGGGTTCCCGAGAGCCGGATCCTGTCCGTGGAGCCGGTGGCCGCGCCTTCGGCGGTGGCCCAGGCGCTGGGGTTGCCGGCGGATGCGCCGGTGATTCGCATCGTGCGGGTGCGTCTGCTGGATGTGGCGCCGGTGCTCGCCGAAGAAATCTGGCTGCCCCGCAACCGTTTCCAACCCTTGCTCGAGATCGACCTGAGTCAAAAGGGACCGCTGCTTTATCCCATCTATGAAGAAACCTGCGGTCAGGTGGTCGCCTCTGCCGAAGAAACCCTCACCGCTGAATCGGTGAATGAGGTGTACGCGCGGCTGCTGCAGGTGCCGGTCAACAGTCCGGTGGTGGTGATCGAGCGTCTGGCGCGGGACTACGCCGGCAATCCCCTGGAGTGGCGACGCTCGCGCGGGCATGCCGAGCACTTCCGCTACAGCGTGGAAATCCGCTGAGCCTACCGGGTTAGCGGCGAGTCGGTCGCCGCAGCCCTTATCGTTTTGTTTGCCATGACTGGCCCTGTAGCGGCGCGGTTCGCTCTCGGCTGCCTTTCGTTCCACTTACAAGGATAAGAATCATGTTCAGCTGGTATCGCCAAGTCACTGCGCGAGAGCGCAAAACGTTTTGGGCCTGTTTCGGCGGATGGTCGCTCGACGCGCTGGAAGTACAGATGTTCGGCCTGGCGATACCGGCGTTGATCGCCGCGTTCGCCCTGACCAAGGGCGATGCCGGGCTGGTCAGCGGCGTGACCCTGGTCACTTCGGCCATTGGCGGCTGGGTTGGCGGGACGCTGTCGGACCGTTACGGACGGGTGCGCACGCTGCAATGGATGATCCTGTGGTTTTCGTTCTTTACCTTCCTGTCGGCGTTCGTCACCGGCTTCCACTCGTTGTTGATCGTCAAGGCGCTGCAGGGCTTCGGCATCGGCGGTGAATGGGCCGCCGGTGCGGTATTGATGGCCGAGACCATCAACCCCAAGTACCGCGGCAAGGTCATGGGCACGGTACAAAGCGCCTGGGCGGTGGGTTGGGGTCTGGCGGTCGGCGTCTTCACGCTGATCTACTCCCTTGTGCCGCAAGACATGGCCTGGCGGGTGATGTTCATCGTGGGCCTGCTGCCGTCGTTCCTGATCATCTGGGTACGGCGCAACGTTGAGGAACCCGACAGTTTCCAGCGCCTGCAAAAAGCCAATGTCATCCCGCAAAGTTTCTTCAAATCCCTGAGCGGTATCTTTCGCCCTGAGCTGATCCGCGTGACCTTGTTTGGCGGGCTGTTGGGGCTGGGGGCGCACGGCGGTTACCACGCGGTGATGACGTGGCTGCCAACCTTCCTCAAGACCGAGCGCAACCTGTCGGTGCTCAACTCCGGCGGCTACCTGGCGGTGATCATCTTCGCCTTCTGGTGCGGCTGCGTAGTCAGTGGCCTGTTGATCGATCGCATCGGGCGTCGCAAGAACATCGTGCTGTTCGCGCTGTGCTGCGTGGTGACCGTACAGTGCTATGTGTTCCTGCCGTTGAGCAACACCCAGATGCTGTTCCTGGGCTTCCCGCTCGGCTTCTTCGCGGCGGGTATTCCAGCGAGCCTCGGGGCGTTTTTCAACGAATTGTACCCGGCGGATGTACGCGGCGCCGGCGTGGGATTCTGCTACAACTTCGGCCGGGTGCTCTCGGCGGTGTTCCCGTTCCTGGTCGGTCACATGAGCGACTCCATGTCCTTGGGCTCGGCCATTGGCATCGACGCCGGGATTGCCTACGGCGTGGCGGTGATCGCGGCGCTTTGCCTGCCGGAAACCCGCGGTCGCAGCCTGGAAGCCACTGCTGCATCGGTGCCTGCGGTGGAGAGTGACGGCCAGGGCGCCCGAGCCTGATTTCCCTTATTTTCGATAGATGAAACCCATGGTTGATACCCGCACTACGCCGATCACCGGCATTGACTGTCACGCCCACGTATTCAGCAGCGAGCTGGAACTGGCGGCTGTCCGGCGCTACACACCTGACTATGACGCCACGCTCGCCCAGTACCTGGGCCATCTGCACGCTCACGGCTTGAGCCATGGCGTGTTGGTGCAGCCAAGTTTTCTCGGCACGGATAACCGCTACTTGCTGGCCGCGCTACGGCAAGCGCCAGAGCAATTGCGTGGGGTCGTGGTGGTGGCGCGAGACGTCAGTCGAGCCGAGCTGGACGACATGGCCCGGTTGGGCGTGGTCGGTGTTCGCTTGAACCTGATGGGCCAAGCTTTACCTGATTTTCGCGACCCCACCTGGAAAGGCTTTTTGGGCCACATCGCGGAGCTGGATTGGCATGTCGAGTTGCATGCCAACCTGGCGGACTTGCCGGGGCTGATGGGACAGCTGTTGCCATTGGGCATCAAACTGGTGGTCGATCACTTCGGTCGTCCGGATGCGCGTTTGGGGCTGGATCAACCTGGCTTTGCCCAATTGATGGAACTGGGGCAGGGCGGGCAGGTGTGGATGAAGGTGTCCGGCATCTATCGATTGGGCGCAACAGCCCCGCGGAATCTTGAATTCGCCCGCGCCTCGTTGACGTTGCTGGAACACCACTTCGGCCCCGAGCGCCTGGTGTGGGGCAGCGACTGGCCGCACACCCAGCATGAAGAACACGTGGGTTTCGAAACGGTGATGGAGCAGTTGTGCGCATTGGAATGTTCGGGGCCACTTATGCGGGCGTTAATGGTCCAGGCACCCCAGGTACTGTTCAAGTTTTGAGGCCCGAGGCTTGTGACATTGAGTTTTCCTGAACTCGCCCGATGAATAGGGATCTAGACTCCATTGATGCCCTGTGAAAGGTTTCAGCCAGGCGGTTTGAGGATGACTGATGTCGAACATTGAAGAGCTATCCAGGGAAACGCGTGCGCCAAGCGAGTACGAGAGCTTGATCTCGATGGGGACGAGCGCACTCGATGCCATTCCTGGTGCGGTGTACCTGTGCGATCGCCAGGGGTGGCTCGTCAGGTACAACAGTGAGGCGGCCGAGCTGTGGGGAAGGGCGCCGGCACTTGGAGAGAACGGTGACCGTTTCTGCGGCGCCCATCGACTGTTCCAGACTGACGGTACACCGCTGGCGTTCGAACACTGCCCGACAGCCTCGGCACTCAATACCGGCATTGCCTCGCGTAATCAGGAAGTGCTCATCGAGCGTCCGGACGGCTCGCGGTTCGTGGCGCTGATGAACATCCGCGCCCTCAGGGATCGGCAGGGGGGCGTCCAAGGCGTGATCAACTGCTTCCAGGACGTCTCGGCGCACCACGCCATGGCCGAAGAGCTTCGGCGCAAGAGCGACGACCTCGAAGACTTTTTCGAAAACAGCGCGGTGGGCCTGCATATCGTCAGCGGCGAAGGCATTATCCTGCGCGCGAACAAGGCGGAGCTGACGCTACTGGGCTATTCGGCCGACGAATACATCGGCCGCCACATCACCGAATTTCACCTCGACGAGCCGGTCATTGGCGACATCCTCACCAAGCTCGGCAGCGGCGACTGCCTGGAAAGCTATCCGGCGCGACTGAGGGCAAAGGACGGCTCGATCAAGCATGTCATGATCACTTCCAATGGCCGATTCGAAGACGGAAAACTCTTCAATACGCGCTGCTTCACCATCGACAGGAGCTGTGTCCATGCGGCCGAGGCGGCGCGCCAGGACAGCGATGACCGGCTTTCGGCGACCTACGAGGCGGCGACCATCGGTATTGCCGAGGCCGGCGTCGACGGTCGCTTGCTGCGCGTCAACGATGCCCTGTGCAACATGCTGGGTCGCTCGCGCGAAGAGCTCCTGTCGATGACATTCCTGGACTATACCCACCCCGATTGCATCCCGCAGGACGCGGGGTTGTACGCCCGCCAGGTGGCCGGTGAACTTGATAACTACGTGCTTCGCAAGCGCGCCGTGAAGCCCGATGGCGAGGTCGTTTACCTCGACATCCACAGTTCCTCGGTGAGGGACGTCAGCGGTACGTTTCGGTATGGCGTGCGAGTGCTGCAGGACGTCACGCTGGCGCGGCGGATGGAAAACCAGGTCCGCGAAAGCGAACGGCACATGCGCAATCTTCTCGAGGCGTTGCCTGCCGCGGTGTACACCACCGACGCCGATGGCCGCATCACCTTCTACAATCGCGCCGCTGTCGAACTGTCCGGGCGCACACCTCGGCTGGGCGACCAGTGGTGCGTGACCTGGAAACTGTTCAACACGGACGGCAGTTTCCTGCCCCACGACCAATGCCCGATGGCGGTGGCCCTGAAGGAAAACCGGCCGATTCGCGGCGTCGAGGCAATTGCAGAGCGGCCGGATGGTAGCCGCGTTCCGTTCACGCCTTTTCCCACGCCTTTGCATGATGCCGATGGAAACCTGGTGGGCGCCATCAACATGCTGGTGGATATCTCCGAGCGAAAGCAGGCGGAAAACCGGCAGAAGACGCTGATCGATGAGCTCAATCACCGGGTCAAGAACACCCTGGCCACGGTGCAATCGCTGGCAGCCCAGACGGCACGCAACGCAGAGGATGCGAAAGACGGCTACAGGCGTTTCGAGGCGAGGCTCCTGGCGTTGTCACGGGCACACGATCTTTTGACGAAACGGCATTGGGGGCAGACGCCGCTCGACACCCTGGCCCCCGAGGTGCTGATGCCGGTGTTTGGGCATGAGCCTGGTCGTATTGTGATTGAAGGCCCTTCTATGGACGTCGGCACTCGCGTGGCGCTCAACCTAACGATGACCCTCAATGAATTGGCGATCAACGCGTTGAAATATGGCTCGATGTCGGTCGAGAGCGGGACGCTTGCAGTTACCTGGCACCTGCAAACCCGGGCGGACGGAACGTTGCTGACCCTCGACTGGCGCGAACAAGGAGGGCCACCCGTGTCACCGCCGGAACGGGAAGGGCTGGGTTCGCGCTTGATGAGGCGCTGCATCGAGCGCGACCTGGCCGGCAAGTTCGACCTCACCTACGCTCCAGAAGGCGTTTGCTGCCGCTTTTCGTTCCTGATTGGGATGACCGGGGCATGACCCCATTTGTTGGCGTCAGGGTGCTGGTCGTCGAGGACGAAGGCGCGGTCGCCCTGTTAATCGAGGACATGCTGGAGGAGTTCGGATGCGAAGTGGTGGCCTCAGTCGCCCGGCTCGCTGCAGCACGTGACATGGCCGGCTCGGTGCAGGTTGATCTGGCGATCCTCGACGTCAACCTGGCTGGCGAGCGGGTTTTTCCGGTGGCCGAAATCCTTCGCGGTCGCCATATTCCCTTCCTGTTCAGCACCGGATACGGCGCCAGTGGACTTCCAGCCGAATACGCCGAGTGCCCGGTCCTGCACAAGCCGTTTTCGCAAAGTGAGTTGCAGCAGAAAATTGCCGTTACGCTGAGCGGGGCTCGCGAAAGCGGCTTGGCTGCCAGCACCGATGTCGACTGACCCGCCGCCTTCGCGAGCAAGCTCGCTCCCACCTGGGATTTGCGGTGGTCACTCAATCAAGCTCCACCGCTGATCCAATGTGGGAGCGAGCTTGCTCGCGATAACGGTGGCACAGGCAATCTCATCGCCAACGAATACAACACCGTCGCGAGCAAGCCCAGCCCTTGGCTTCAAGTAGGCCTCTGACTGTGCTAAATCTCTTACCGGTAACCAACCTCCCAAACTCCAAGGAGTGATCATGAGTCTCCACGGTCATTACGATCCGCAGAACATCTTTGCGCTGATCCTTCGCGGCGATGCGCCGTGCTACAAGATTTATGAAGACGCCGATGTGTTGGCCTTCCTGGATCTCTTCCCTCAATCGCGCGGGCATGTCCTGGTCATTCCCAAAGCCTCCCAGGCGCGAAATATCCTCGAGGTCGAGACCGCCGTCCTGGGGGCGATGATGTCTGCCGTGCAGCGCCTGACGCGGATCATCGTGGACGAATTGCAGCCGGACGGGGTTCAGGTCGCGCAGTTCAATGGTGCTGTGGCCGGGCAAACGGTCTATCACATTCACATGCACATCATTCCTCGCTGGGACGGTGAAGCACCCGGTATACATGGCAGGGGCAAGGCCGATCCCGAAGAGCTGGAAGCACTCCAGGCGCGTCTAGTCGAGCGCATTCGCTCAGAAGCCTGATGCTGGGCAGGACGCCGTAAGGGGCACAGGGCGTGCCCCACTCATCAAAATGCTCGGCGACCTTGCCACAACGTCCAAGGCTGTGCACCCCACCACAAAACCTATCAACAATGGGCTACCAAATCCCTGGCCAACCGCTACCATTGCGCGCTGATCTCCCAATACCCCGGACCTCACCTTCATGAAATTGCGCCTGCTGACCGCCGCCTTGTTTTTCACCTGCACCCTGACTCACGCCGCTGAATCGAAACCCGTTCCGAAAGCCCTGGAAGTACAGATCGGGCACTTGGTAGCGCTCATCAAGGACAGCTATGCCACCGGCTATCCCGAAGCGACGCTGGTGCAGACGCTGGACACCGGCGAGGACAGTCAGGTCACCCTTGCGGTCTTCACCATCGAGGGTTTCGGTATGGGCAACAACTACAGCCAATACCTGGCGGCCTTTACGCCCGAAGAGAACGAAGAAGGTGTGCTGCACTACAGCCTGTTGGACGTGATGCGCATCGGTGGCGACAGCTGGCGTGCCATCGACAAACTGGATGCCAAGCTGGTCAGCGACCCGACCGGGGAGCAGACCCTGATCGACATTCCCGTGATGGAGAATACCGACGAGGACGCGCCGAACTTCCCAAGCAAGGCCGCCGTGATTCACTTGTCGCTGGACGGATCACAGGCAGTGCGATTGGTCGAGATCAAGTAAAGCGGATTTATGCGATTGCGATATGAGTGCTATGTAATTGGCATGGTTTATCGATTAATGCAGCAAGGTTAATTTGTTTCTCTACGATATCAATCGAGAGGAAAGCCAAATGACTCTGCGTTCAACCGGTAGCCTTTGTTTTGCGCTATGCGCGGCGGCGCCTTTTGTCGACGCCGCCAGTACAGAAAGCACCAGCGAGTCCCGGACTTCGCAACAGATCAGTCGGGCCGGCAGCCAAGCGTCGGTCGCAGGCCCGGCGGACTCTTTCACCGGGCGCGTGCGGGTCGATCCTCTGTTCCCGGCAACCGATGAAATCGATGCTTCCGGCGCCTACGTCAGCTTCGAACCGGGCGCGCGTTCGGCCTGGCATACCCATCCTGCCGGACAGCGGTTGGTGGTGATTTCCGGTGTCGGTCTGACGCAGGAATGGGGCAAACCTGTGCAGCAGATCCTCCCGGGCGATGTGATCGTCTGCCCGCCTGGCGTCAAGCACTGGCATGGTGCCGCGCCGACGAGCGCCATGACCCACTTGGCCGTGACTGGCACGGTGGAGGGCAAAAACGTGGAGTGGCTGGAGAAGGTCAGCGAAGAACAATACAGCGCCGCTGGAGTGTCGACGCCATCGACCAAGCCGGATGCCGTGGCGGTTTCGCAAACCCTATCGGCCAAGCAGCAAGCCATACCGCTGATTGCCGCCGCCATGGCGACGAGCAACATGCCCGGCCTCAATACCGCCTTGAATCAAGGGCTGGATGCCGGCCTCTCCGTCAGTGAGGCGAAGGAAATCCTGGTGCAGCTTTACGCCTACAGTGGCTTTCCCCGCAGCCTCAACGCCCTCGGCGAATTGATGAAAGTGGTGCAGGCGCGCAAGCAACGCGGCGTCCAGGACGACCCGGGGCGCGAGCCCGTTCGCCTGATCCCTACCGGCGATGCGCTGCTGGCGGCGGGCAAGGCCAATCAGACGCGCATTGCCGGTGCGCCCGTCCAGGGACCGTTGTTCGACTTCGTCCCAGTCATCAACCAGTACTTGCAGACGCACCTGTTCGGCGACATTTTCGAGCGTGACAACCTGGACTGGCAAAGCCGTGAGCTGGCGACAGTCGCCGCGCTGGCGGTCACCCCCGGTGTGGAGTCACAACTGCGCTCGCACATGGCCGCCAGCCTGCGCGTCGGCTTGAGCGCCGCGCAACTGCGGCAACTGATCCAGCTACTGGGCGAGCAGGGCGATGCCGCCGCGGCCAAGCGCGCCGCCGAAGCATTGGACACCGTCCAGGCCAGTCAACCCTCGTAGCGCAAGGCTTCGCGCAGCAGCGTGAAGGCCGGTGAACTTTGGCGGCGACTGGGATAGTAGAGGTGGTAGCCGGAAAACGGCTCGCACCAATCTTCCAGCACCCGAATCAACCGGCCTTGCGCGACAGCATCCTGCACCAGGTCCTCCGGCATGAAGGCCAACCCCAAGCCTTGCAGCGCAGCCTCCAGGCGCATCGCGATGGTGTTGAACACCAACTGGCCTTCCACCCGGACTTTCAGTTCCTGTCCGTTTTTCTCGAACTCCCAGATGTAGAGGCCGCCATGGGTCGGCATGCGCAGGTTGATGCAATTGTGCGCCGTGAGGTCTTCGGGAATGACTGGCTTGGGGTACCGGCCGAAATACGCCGGCGAGCCCACCACCGCCATGCGCATGTCAGGGCCGATGCGCAGGGCAATCATGTCCTTGGCCACCTGCGGACCCAGCCGCACACCGGCATCGAAACCCTCCGCGACGATATCGGTAAAGCCATAGTCGACGATGATTTCGATATTGAGGTCGGGATGGTCAGGTAGCAGCCTGGCGAGAACGGATTGCAGGATGGTGATCGCGGAGTGCTCACCGGCAGTGATGCGCAGCTTACCCGCCGGCTTATCGCGAAACTCACTGAGCATCGCCATCTCGTTATCGATCTCTTCGAAGCGCGGCGCGACCACCCGCAACAGGTGTTCACCGGCTTCGGTCGGGGCGACACTTCGAGTGGTTCGCGACAACAACCTGACCCCCAGCCGCTCCTCCAACTGACGCATCGCCCGGCTCAGCGCCGGTTGCGACATGCCCAGTTTGGCGGCTGCGCGAGTGAAGCTACGCTCCTGGGCTACGGCGGCGAAGATGGCGAGTTGGTCGTAGCGTTCGGTGGTCATTGATCCGTCTCTGGTATGAGCAGGCTTGGATTATGACATCTATTGTATTAATTGGTTGAGCCATTTGAAGTTGGGATCTGCCAGGAAAATTGACTGCTATAGTCCACTGGCACCCCCTGATGAACTTGTTGTACGTGAGGCGCTAAGCGCTATAAAAAATTATTTAAGTTGGCTAATTGTTATATCGAACAAGGAGAGGGGCGATATGCGTAGGGCCATGGCATTTTTGGTACTGTTGATGAGTGCCTCGAATACACTTTTTGCGAGTCAATTTACAGGAGAGCTGAAGCTACTCCCTGAAGGCTGCCAATTTACCAAGGAGCGAAAGTGTCAGTTAGGATCGATGCTTACGTTCAAATCGCCAAATGGCTTGGTTTGGCAAACCGATATTTGGAAAGCAGGCAATCATGAGTCAGGAACCACGGATGGCGCGTCGATCCCCAAATGGGCGCAACCTATAATAGGTGATGCTTACGACGCGTCTTTCTTGAAAGCGGCAATTGTTCATGATCATTATTGCTACGAAGAAAATCGGGTCCGGTCGTGGGTTGAAACGCATCGGATGTTTTATTACGCGCTCATCGATCTTGGTATTGATAAAGTCAAGGCGAAAACAATGTATTTTGCTGTCTTTACTTTTGGACCTCACTGGAGGGATGTTGTCGAGGGAGAGAAGTGTGGTGAAAATTGCATCAAGACTTTAGCTCCTTCTGGACTGGTTTCAGAAGAAAGCCAACTCAATTGGGATAATTCAATAACGACGACACAAAATTTCAAGGCGGCTCTTGAGGCGGATCCGAGCATGAGTCTCAATGAAATCGAAGCTTATGCCGAATCGGCCAAGCCAAATGATTTTTACGTTGGTCAGGGGAGTACGTATGTTCCCGAGGGCGTGAATGATCCCAATTTATTACAGAAATATTAGTCGAGTGGAGAGGGCGATCCAAGATCGTTCATTTCCCCTCGCTCCGCAGCTTGCGCCTGCAACCGTCTCCCAATCATATCGCACCCGTCGCGCAGCGCTTCGGTGGGGGAATGGTTGAACGAGCTTGTCGTAGGAATCGACGGAGCGAATATTCCCCATTGACTTGCAGGACATTTCCTAGAAAATTCCAGCCTCTTGCGCCTGCTGATTCCGGTGCCTAGTCTTTGTCCACCGCTGCCAATTCAGCGGTCGGGTTTAGTCGCTCGGTATTTCGTTAGGCGCAAGGTCTCCTTGAAGTCAGGCTACGGTTTTCTCGCTGATTTTATGGTGGCTGTGCGCAGGGCACTTTCGGGTGCGCCGGTTTCCTAACGTCCCGGTCGACTAACCTGCGCACAGCCGCCACCCCACTTCGTTTAGTCGCGAACAGTGGCGGATCCGACTGACGTTAGGAGGTCCATATGGACAAACTCATCCCCGACCCACCCGTTCCACCGCTGCACCTGGACATCGCAGCCGACGTCAACGCCGAACGCGTTATCGATTCCTATCTGAACCCCAAGCCCGCCCAGCCTGACAAGAAGCCACCTCCGGAGCAGCTATTCACCGTCGTGGAGGATGTCGATGCTGAAAGCCTGTTGGCCAACCTCAGCGAAACCTTGGCCTCCGCCAATGCCATGGCCGGCGATTTGGCGTTCGACCTGGAGGATTCTCGACGGCATGTTGCACTAGGGTTGCAACAGTTGATCGAGCTGGGTCAGCTATTGGCAAACCGGGCGCTGGATGTCATCGACCCTAGATAGACGTTCGTAACTGGCGTGGGATAGACCCCATTTTTCCAAGATAAATCGGGTCGGAAGCAGGGCAGCTTCCGACCCAAAACACCCGCTTGCAGATCATCCCCAAGCGCTCAGCGCTCATACCTGATCCATGTCCTCCGTCACCCCCCGATCCTCACCCAGGAACCCACCACTCTGATGGTGCCACAGCCGCGCATAAATACCGTTCTTGGCGAGCAATTCAGCGTGAGTACCCTGTTCAATGATGCGTCCATCATCCATGACAATCAGTCGATCCATCGCCGCAATCGTGGACAGTCGATGAGCAATGGCGATGACAGTTTTACCCTGCATCATTTCATCGAGGCTTTCCTGGATGGCCACTTCGACTTCCGAATCCAGGGCGCTGGTCGCCTCGTCGAGGAGCAGGATCGGGGCGTTCTTGAGCATCACACGAGCAATCGCGATGCGCTGGCGCTGACCGCCCGACAGCTTGATGCCGCGCTCGCCCACCAAGGTGTCGTAGCCGCTATGACCCTGGCGGTCGCTCAGTTGGCTGATGAACTCATCGGCTTGGGCATTGGCCGCGGCACGGCGGATTTGTGCGTCGCTCGCGTCGGGTCGGCCATAGGCGATGTTGTCGCGAATGGAGCGGTGCAGCAGGGACGTATCCTGGGTGACCATGCCGATGGCGCTGCGCAGGCTGTCTTGCGTCACGTGGGCAATGTCCTGCCCGTCAATGCGAATCTGCCCGCTGTCGACATCATAGAAACGCAGCAGCAAGTTGATGAGCGTGGATTTGCCCGCGCCGGAGCGGCCTACCAGGCCGATTTTTTCGCCCGGGCGAATGTTCAGGCTCAAGCCATCGAGCACCTGGCGTTCACCGTTGTAGTTGAAGCTCACCTTGTCGAAGGTGACCGCTCCGCCAGAGGTCGCCAGCTCCCCGGCGTCCGGCGCATCCTGCACCTTGGGGCCGCGGGTCAGGGTGGCCATGCCGTCCTGCAAGGTGCCGATGCTCTCGAACAGCGAGGTCATTTGCCACATGATCCAGTGCGACATGCCGTTGATACGCAACGCCATGGCGGTAATCGCCGCCACGGCACCGGCGCCGACGTCGCCCTGGTGCCACAGCCAAAGCGCATAACCGCCTGCAGCCATGATCAACCCCACCACCAACGCTTGGTTGACGATTTCGAATTGGCTGACCAGGCGCATCTGGCGAAAGCCGGTCTGCTTGAAGTCCTCCATGGCCGCGCGCGCGAAGTGCGCTTCACGGTTGGAATGGGAGAACAGCTTCACGGTGGTGATGTTGGTGTAGGCGTCTGAGATCCGTCCGGTCATCGAGGAGCGCGCATGGGCCTGTTCCTGCCCGACTTTCCCCAAGCGGGGCACGAAGTAGAGCATGGCCAGCCCGAACAACACGATCCAGGCAAGGAACGGCAGCATCAGTTTCAGGGCGAAGCCGCCGGCCAATGCGATGATCGCAATGAAATACACGCCGATGCCGGGTGCGATCTCGATCAGAGTGAACAGCACGTCGCGCACGGCCAGCGCAGTCTGCATCACCTTGGTGGTGACCCGGCCGGAGAACTCATCGGAAAAAAACGACAGGCTTTGGCGCAGCATCAGGCGGTGAAAGTCCCAACGCAGCCGCAACGGCAGATTGATCGCCAATACCTGGTGCTGCACCATGGTCCGCAATGCCACCAGCCCGATGCTCGCCACCATGACGATGCCCATGCCCCATAGCACGCGACTTTCCTGCGCCGCCGCCTCACCACCGGCTTGCCAGGTCGAGAGCAGATCCACGACCTGACCGAGGAAGGAAAACAGCCAGGCTTCGTAGATCGACACACCGGCGCTGAGCAGCGCAAACGCAAGGATATAGCCGCGGGCGCCCCGTGTGCAGGCCCACAGAAACCGGGCCAGGCCTTCGGGGGGCGGCGGTACCTCGTCGGGTGGGAAGGGGTCGAGTCTTTGTTCAAACACGCGAAGCATGGTGGTCTCCAGAACGATCAATTAAGGAGATTCTGCCATTTAAAGGTGGCTTTGAGGGTTCTGTGGAGTGGTGGGTATGGTTCTATTGGCATGCTGCTCAAGATATTGGGTTGCCGGGAGGGGAGCTAAGCTACGTATTGACATATCGAAAAATCTCGATATTCTCGAGGCATGGAATTGATCGAAATATTCAAAGCACTCTCAAACCCTACACGCCTGCAAATCTTGAAAGGCTTGAAGGATCCCGCAAAGAACTTCCCTCCACAGGATGAAGGTGACGTTCTCACGGTGGGTGTCTGCGTCAGCAGTATTCAAGAAGGTATCGGACTGTCGCAGTCAACGGTGTCTGGTTACCTTGCAACGCTGCAACGAGTGGGCTTGGTCGAAGTCCGGCGCGTCGGTCAGTGGACCTACTACAAGCGCAATGAAGCAACCATCAGGGCGCTTGCCGAGGTCATAGGGAAAGAGCTGTAATTTTTTACCGTAGCATATCGAGATATCTCGATATTCCTTTTTGTAGATTCGAGGATTTTACGATGAAAGCAATGGTACTTAAATCATTCGGCGGGTCGGGATCGTTCGAACTCTGCGATGTGCCCAAGCCTGTGCCGCACACGGGGCAAGTCCTGGTCCGGGTACACGCAACCTCCATCAATCCGTTGGATTACCAGGTTCGACGCGGCGATTATCCCGACCTGGTGCAACTGCCGGCCATTACCGGACACGATGTATCGGGTGTCGTCGAAGAAGTTGGGCCAGGCGTGACAGCCTTCGCTCCAGGAGACGAAGTCTGGTACACCCCGCAAATATTTGACGGGCCAGGCAGTTATGCCGAGTACCACGTTGCTGCTGAAACCATCATCGGGAAGAAGCCACCCTCGCTAAGCCATCTGGAGGCGGCAAGTCTGAGTTTGGTTGGCGGGACGGTGTGGGAAGCATTGATCGTGCGTGCGGCGCTCAGAGTGGGGGAAAGCATTCTGATCCACGGCGGCGCGGGAGGCGTCGGTCATGTGGCGATCCAGATGGCAAAAGCCATGGGGGCACGGGTGTTCACGACC
>Ga0065704_10070823_pt1 | contig 15666 bp, 10 predicted proteins | sample SwiRhicommuniRL2_FD_59091 | JGI IMG/M metagenome (GOLD analysis project Ga0065704, IMG submission 59091) | Switchgrass rhizosphere bacterial communities from Rose Lake, Michigan, USA - RL2 v2 (version 2) | ecosystem: Host-associated > Plants > Roots > Rhizosphere > Soil | place: East Lansing, MI
CCGGGAAGCCATAGGTGTCATAGAGCCGGAACGCGTCGACGCCCGGGATCACGCCATCGGTGACGCGAGAAGCCACATCATCAAAGATGCGCATGCCCGAATCCAGGGTCTCGGCGAAGCGCTCCTCCTCGGCCTTGAGTGCACGCTCGACGAGCTCGCGAGCGGCGGGCAGTTCGGGATAGGCATCGCCCATCAAGTCCGACAGCGTGCCGACCATTTTGTGGAAGAACGGCTGCCGCACGCCCAGCATCCAACCATGGCGCAGCGCGCGGCGGATGATCCGGCGCAGCACGTAACCACGCCCTTCATTGGAAGGCAGCACGCCATCGACGATGAGGAAGCTGCAGGCGCGGATATGGTCCGCGATCACGCGCAACGACTTGTTCTCGAGGTCGGCCGTACCGGTCAGCTCGGACGCCTTGCGGATCAGGCCCTGGAACAGATCGATCTCATAATTCGTGTGGACATGCTGAAGCACGGCCGCCAGCCGCTCCAGTCCCATGCCGGTATCGACACAGGGAGCCGGCAACGGTATCAGCGTGCCGTCGGGTTGCCGGTCGAACTGCATGAAGACGTTGTTCCAGATCTCGATATAGCGATCACCATCTTCATCCGGCGAGCCCGGAGGACCACCCGCGATGTGGTCGCCATGGTCGTAGAAGATTTCAGTGCAAGGACCGCAGGGGCCGGTATCAGCCATCTGCCAGAAATTGTCCGATGCGTAAGGGGCGCCCTTGTTGTCGCCGATGCGCACGATGCGTTCAGCGGGCAGGCCGATCATGTCATGCCACAGATCGTAGGCTTCGTCATCGGTGTGATACACCGTGACCAGCAGGCGGTCCTTGGGGAGCTTCCAGACCTCGGTCAGCAATTCCCAAGCCCAGCCGATGGCTTCCTTCTTGAAGTAATCGCCAAAGGACCAGTTGCCCAGCATCTCGAAGAAAGTGTGATGGCGGGCCGTGTAGCCGACTGAGTCCAGATCGTTGTGCTTGCCGCCTGCGCGAAGGCAGCGCTGCACGTCGGCGGCGCGTACGTAACTCCGCTTCTCGGCGCCCAGGAACACGTCCTTGAACTGCACCATGCCGGAATTGGTGAACAGCAGCGTGGGGTCGTTGCCGGGCACGAGTGAGGCAGACGGCACGATTGTATGGCCCTTCCCGGCAAAGAAATCGAGGAAGTCCTGGCGGATCTGGCGGGTGCTGAAGGTATTGGGAGTGGTCATCTGGCAGGCATTGGCTGGAAGGCGCATCACCGCGCCGCGCTCTCCGCTACATGCGGGTGCGGCAGGGTGGAAGCAACCCAATGCCCTAGATTATCAGGCCGCTCCGTCCCAGTCCTCCGCCTCCAGCCGACTTGCGGCACGGACGGCGGCACCATCGAAGCCGCGTCGGATCAGGAAATCAGCGATCTTGCGCCGTTGAGCCTGGTCGATCTGGCGGGCTGGACCGAAACGACGGCGGACGAGGTCGCACGCCGCTTCGGTCCAGTCGCCATCGAAGGTGGCCATGGCCGCCGCTACTGCCTCGCGATCCAGCCCATGCGTGGACAGCTCAGCCCTGATCCGTAGCGGACCATAACCACCCGAGGCCCGGCTGCGGACAAGGGCCTCTGCAAAGCGCGTGTCGCTCTGCCAGCCCTCACCTGCCAACCGGTCCACGGCCGATCGCACATCGGCCGCTTCCACTCCACGGGTCGTCAATTTGCGGGACAACTCCCGCCGGGAATGCTCCCGACGGGTCAGGAGTCCGAGCGCGCGCTGCAGGGGTGTCTGCTCGACCGGCTTGCGACGGCGGCGTCCCGTCCCCGGTGCATCTCCTGCTTCATCGACCATGACACGCGCCCATCTCACCTGCCGCGATGCTTATTCGCCGTCGTTGTCCGCACTTTCTTCGCGCTGCGCTTCAGCGGGCTGGAACTTCTCACGCAGTTCGGCTTCGAGCTTGGCGGCGATGGCGGGGTTCTCGCGCAGGAAGGTACGGGAATTGTCCTTGCCCTGGCCGATGCGCTCGCTGCCGTAGCTGTACCAGGCGCCCGCCTTCTCCACCAGCTTGGCTTCCACGCCCATGTCGATCAGTTCGCCTTCGCGACTGATGCCTTCGCCGTAGAGGATCTCGGTGACGACCTGCTTGAACGGCGGCGCCAGCTTGTTCTTGACCACCTTGATCTTGGTCTGGTTGCCGATGATCTCGTCGCCCTTCTTGATGGCACCGATGCGGCGGATGTCCAGGCGGACCGAGGCGTAGAACTTCAGTGCATTGCCGCCGGTGGTGGTCTCCGGGCTCTGGCCGGGCATCATCACGCCGATCTTCATGCGCAACTGGTTGATGAAGATGACGGTGGTGTTGGAGCGCTTGATGTTGCCGGTGAGCTTGCGCAGGGCCTGGCTCATCAGGCGCGCCTGCAGGCCAGGCAACTGATCGCCCATCTCGCCCTCGATTTCAGCCTTCGGCGTCAGCGCCGCCACGGAGTCGATGACCACGATGTCGATGGATCCGGAGCGCACCAGCATGTCGGCGATTTCCAGCGCCTGTTCGCCGGTATCCGGCTGCGACAGCAGCAGGTCGTCCACGTTCACGCCCAGCTTGGCGGCGTAGATCGGGTCCAGCGCATGCTCGGCGTCGATGAATGCGGCCGTGCCACCTTGCTTCTGGCACTGGGCGATGGCCTGCAGGGTCAGCGTGGTCTTGCCGGAGGATTCCGGACCGTAGATCTCCACCACACGACCACGCGGCAGTCCGCCGATGCCCAGGGCGATGTCCAGCATCAGCGAGCCGGTGGGGATGATTTCCACGGGCTCGATGACCCGGTCACCCATGCGCATCACCGAGCCCTTGCCGAACTGGCGCTCGATCTGGGTCAGTGCGGCGGAAAGGGCGCGCTTCTTGTTCTCATCCATTGTCGTGGTCCTAGTCAAGGTGGTCAGGTGCGATCAGTGTGGGGAGCGGCCATCGCACAGGCTGCGACGGAACGGGCATGGGAGAAATTAGTTGCTCGCGGGGGCTGCGGGGATCGGCGCTCACCGCAGTGGGAAGTCGGGAAACACCGCGTTTCGATGCAGGAAGGCATCTCGACCGATCTCGCGCCAAACATCACCGGTTCGGCCTCACCAGCCCGCAGTACAGACCTTCGATGGCGAAGTCCTGATCGGGCAGCACCTCGATGGGGGCATAGTCGGGATTGCGTGGCAGCAGACGGATGCGGTCCTTGCCGATCTTCAAGAGCTTGACGGTGATGGCGTCGTCGATCCGCGCCACTACGATCTGGCCGGAACGGGCGTCACGCGTGCGGTGCACCCCGATCAGGTCGCCGTCGAAAATGCCCTCGTCGCGCATCGAGTCACCCTTGACCTTCAACAGGTAGTCCGGCGCGGGCGCGAAGAAGGCGCGATCCAGCAGCACGTAATCGTGGTGCCCTGCGTCCGCGCCGATCGGCGAACCCGCCGCTACCTGCCCCAGTACCGGGACGCGCAGGCCATCTTCATTGGCGGCGGGAAATGCGAGGTCCGACTGGGGGGGCATCGGTGCCTTGAGCAGGCGGATGCCGCGCGCACGGCCGGGGACCCGTTCGATGGCCCCCGCCTGTTCCAGCGCCTCCAGGTGGTATTGGGCGGCACGCACGCCCTTGAAGCCGAAGGCCTTGGCGATTTCCGCCTGCGAGGGCGGCATGCCCTCGGCTTCCAGCCGTTCGGCAATCAGGGCGAGGATGGCGTGCTGGGTATCGGTCAGATCCATGGTTAGTAGTAATACTACTAACTTCGCCGATTGGCAACCCGGGGAGCGCTAGCGCCTCCCGCTGCGCAGGATCGAGAACAGGATCCACACCCCGCACAGCGCGGCGCCGAGGAAACCCAGCACGCCGAGCGCCATCAGCCACCGGTTGGAAACACCTCCGCCCACGCTGTTCATCACGATCGACGAACCGATGATCAGGGCGGCCGTGATGATGCCCATCGTCAGGCGGTTGGCAGCCCGGTCCACCTGCTCGCCGAACACCTTGAGCGTATCGACCTCGATGTGCATCTGCAGCTTGCCGCGCCGGGCCGACTGCAGCAGCCGATGCACGTCGCGCGGCATGTCGCGCAACAGGTCCACCAGCCCGGACAAGGTCCGTCGTCCGCGCCTTACCAGGACATCGGGCGCATAACGCTCCAGCATGGCGCGCTCCAGGTAGGGGCGCGCTTCGCTGGCCATGTCGAAATCCGGGTCGAGCTGGCGCCCCATGCCTTCCAGGGTCAGGAACGCCTTGATCATCAACGCCAGGTCCGCAGGCAGGCTGAGGCCGTGCTCGCGCAGCATCGCGGTGACGTCGCCGAGCATGGCACCCATGCGCAGGTCCTTCAGCGGCACGCCGCGATACTGGTCGACGAAGGCACCGGCGGACTCCTGCAAGCGCAGTTCGTCGACGTCGTTGTTTTCCTCGGTCCAGTCGGACAGGACTTCCGCCACGGCTTCCGGGTCGTGTGCGACCAGGCCATGCAGCAGGCGCACGATCTGGAAGCGGCGCTGCTCGGTGACCCGCCCGACCATGCCGAAATCGATCACGCCAATGGCGCCGTCCGGCATGTAGAAGATGTTGCCGGGGTGTGGATCAGCGTGGAAAAAACCGTCCTCCAGCACCATCTTGAGCACGATCCCCGCACCGGTGCGCGCGAGTTGCCTGCGGTCCAGTCCCGCCGCATCCACGGCGGCGAGGTCGCGCCCGGGAATGCCGTCCAGGCAGGCCTGCACGTTAAGCCGCTCGCAGGTCCACTCCCAGTAAACGCGCGGGATCACGATGTCCTCGCGCCCGGCGAAATTCTGCGCAATGCGCTCGGCGTTGCGGCATTCCGCGGCGAAATCCAGCTCGCGGCGCAGCGAGGCGCTGAACTGCTGCACGATGCGCTGGGGATGGTAACGGCGCAGTTCGGGAAGATTCTTCTCGACGATGACGGCCAGGTGCTTCAGCAGCCGGAGATCGGCTTCCACCGTGTCGCGGATGCCGGGGCGGCGTATTTTCAGCACCACCGCGCTGCCGTCGGCCAGCCACGCGCGGTATGCCTGGGCCAGTGAGGCCGCGGCCAGGGGCTCCTGCTCGATCCGGTCGAAGACCGCTTCGGGATCCGCGCCCAGGTCTTCGCGCAGTTGCGGCAGCACGTCCTCCCATCGCAACGCCGGGACGGCATTCTGCAACTGGCAGAGTTCATCGATCCACGTGGGCGGCAACAGGTCTACCCGGGTGGCCATCACCTGGCCCAGCTTCACGAACGTGGGGCCCAGGTCCTGCAACGTGCAGCGCAGCCGCGCAGGCACGTCCATGCGCAGGCGTCCTTCCTCGACCGCCTGCCAGTGCAGCAGGCGCCCCGCCTTCTCCAGTACGCCGGCCATGCCGATGCGTTTGACGACATCGCCGAAGCCCCAGCGGATCAGTACCGACGCGATTTCCTGCAATCGGCCCAGATCGCGCACCGTGCCCAGCGTTTCCCACATCACCGCATTCCTCCGCGGCGGATAACCGCGATCACAGCTTTTCCAACCCGTCGAGCGCGGTCGCTACTGTCTGCCGGCGCACGGCATCGCGATCACCGGAAAACTGGAAAACCTCGGCGCGCGCGTAGCCGCCCCGCCGCTTCCAGCCGATCCAGACCGTACCCACCGGCTTGTCCGCGCTACCGCCACCCGGGCCGGCAATACCGGTCACGGCCACCGCGACGCTCGCGCCCGAACTCACCAGTGCCCCGGACACCATTTCGATCACCGTCTCGCGGCTGACCGCGCCATGCGTCTCCAGTGTCTGCGGCCGCACGCCCAGCAGGGCCTGCTTGGCTTCATAGCTGTACGCCGCCAAGCCGCAATCGAACCAGTCCGATGAGCCGGCGATATCGGTGACGCACTTGGCGATCCACCCCCCCGTGCAGCTTTCCGCCGTGACCAGATGATCGCGGCCCTGCCTGAGGCGTTCGCCCAGACGGTGGGCCAGGACGCGCAGTTCTTCATCGGTGGGGACGGACATCATCGGTTCCGGCTGGGGGGCGTGCGTGTTGTAGCCGATTTGTCCGGCGCTGTCGCCCCGCCATGCCGCCCCAAAAGAAAACGGCCCGCCTGGGAGGCGGGCCGTTCGCGATGTTCTGCGAAGGGGATCAGTAACGCACGCGCAGGGTCACGCCATACATGCGGGGTGCGCCGAGGAACGCATTGAAGGTGTTGAACGGGTTGTTCGGCGCCGGCGACACGTTCTGCAGCGGCCCATCGAAGCCGACCTGCACGTAGTCCTCGTCGGTGATGTTGGTGCCCCAGAACTCCAGCATCCAGCGCTGGTCCTGCGCGCCGATGCCGAACCGTGCGTTGGCCACGGCGTAGGCATCCTGCATCTTCTCCGGATCCAGATCGGAGCCGGTGTTGTACTTGGACACGTACTTGGCCCCGATGTTGAAGCGCGCCGTCAGGCTGCCAACGTCCCATTCGTAGGTCACCGACGCCGAACCGGACCACTTCGGCGCGAAGCTCATCTGCGCGCCGGGCAGCTTGTACAGCGCACCCGTGGGCGCCACGAAATCCCCGCCCGGGATGCTGTCGCCGTACTGCGTGTCGGCGTACATCAGGCCGCCCTGCAGCATGAGGCCGCGGATCGAGCGTGGTTGCCACATCAGCTCGGCATCCAGGCCTTGCGACGTGACTTCCGGGATCGAGCGCACCACGAAGCTGGTGCCGAGGAAGCTGTTGAGCTGGAAGTCCTCGTACTTCTGGTGGAACAGGGTGGCGTTCAACAACAGGTTGCCGTCCAGCCACGTGGTCTTGGCGCCCAGCTCGTAGCTGTCCACGAACTCGCCTGCGAACGAGGTGTCGAGCACCGGCAGGATGCCCGTGCCGCCACTGGACAGGCCGTTGGACGACTGCACGCGATCGAGGTTGAAGCCGCCACCCTTGTAGCCGCGCGCGAACGAACCGTAGGTCATGACGTGCTCGTTCCAGCGGTATGCCGCCTTCAGCGTGCCGGACCATTCCTTCTCTTCACGCTCCTGCACCGTGTCGCGCGTGGGCGCGTTGTGCAGGGGGTTGGCCCACGGCAGGCAGCCGTAGCCGACCACCGTCGGCGCCGCAGCCACCGCCTGTGCCTGGGACAGGCCGCGCGCCATCAGCGCACCCACGACGCCGGCCTGGTTGGCCAGCATCGCGCCGCAGCCCGCACCGCCGTTGGGGTTGCTGTAGTTCGACACCAGCGTCTTCTTCTCGCGGGTGTAGCGCAGGCCCAGGGTAAGGTCGAGCGCATCCGTGGCGTGCCAGGTGTTGTTGGTGAACAGCGCCGTGCTCTTGGCGCTCTGCTCGTAGGTATCCAGCGCCCCCAGGCCGGCGAACACGGTGCCGAACGGGCGGCCCGTCGCCTGCGACAGGAACAGCGGCGCGGTCGGCGACTGGCCCAGGGCCGGATTGATGATCGACAGCAGCGCAACCGACAGATAGGGCTCGTAGTGCGAGCCGATGCGATAGGTCTCGGTACGGTCCAGGTCCTCGTCGGTGTAGAACGCACCGACCATCCAGTCGATGTGGTCGTTGCCGCCCATCAGGCGGAACTCCTGGCTGAAGGTCTTGAAGCCGGTGAAGGACTCGTCTTCGTCTGCCACGCGGTACAGGATGTCGGCCGTGCTGAAATCGTAGTCCAGGCCGTTGATCGCCTCCCACTCGCGCTGTGCGGTGATCGATGTCAGCGTGGCGCCACCGAACCAGGACGAATCCCAGTTCACCTCGACCGCCACGCCGTTTTCCTTGATGTCCTGCGTGGTCGGACGGTTGCTGTAGGCCACGCGGTCGAACGGATTGTCGCCCGGCGCGGCAACCGCCTTGCCCCCGACCAGGGCGTTGAGGATCGCGGCCGTGGCACCCACGGTGGTCTGCACCGCCGCGCAGCAGTTTTCCTCACGACTGGTGAAGTCACCGGATACCAGGATTTCCAGGTTCTCCGAGGGCTCCAGCAACAGCTTGCCACGCACTGTGTGGAAATTCTGGTCGTTGTCGTCGGTTTCCTGGCGCGGGCCGTTGCCCGTGCGGACATCCATCCAGCCGTCGCGCTTGCGCTTGGCCGCATAGATGTTGAACGCACCCGCTTCGCCCAGCGCGTCGTTGTAGCTGGCGGACACGCCGATCGCACCGTAGTTGCCGACCGTGACCTCGCCTTCCGCACTCTGCGTGTAGCTCGGGCGACGGGTCACCACATTGATGACGCCGGCCGAGGTGTTCTTGCCGAACACCGTGCCCTGCGGCCCCTTCAACACCTCGATGCGCTCAAGTTGCCCCAGATCACCGAAGCCGACGCTGTTGCGCGGACGGTACACGCCATCGATCACCACGCCGACCGATGATTCCAGGCCGACGTTGTCGCCCACCGTGCCGACGCCGCGGATACGGGCGGTGGTGATGGCTTCACTCTGGGTGCTGGTGACAGTCAGGCCGGGCACGAGGACCTGCAGGTCCTTGATGTCGCGCACGCCGGTGTCCTGCAGAAGCTGTTCGGACACCGCCGTCACCGCGATCGGCACGTCCTGCATGGCCTCCTCGCGCTTCTGCGCGGTGACCGTCATGGTCGCCAGGGTGGTGGGTTCTTCCTCTGCCGCGGGTGCGGCCTGCTGCGCATACGCATGCGAGCTGGCGCAGAGCGCGGCGAAGACGGCAAGTGAAAGCGCTTTGTGCCTGGGCGATGCGGTGACCATGTTCTCCCCTCCAAGGGTCATGTGCTGGCGACGGGTGCTTGTGTGTTTCCGGATGTAGCGTGCAGTGATGCCGCTGTGGCGAACGCAACTCCCCTTGCGTCAACGCGAAATTAACACCCACTTCACAGCACGGCATTCTGCACTGCGTCGATACGCAGGCCATCACTTTGGCATGGATAAGTCACTGATTTTCCGAACGATCGTGCGGAACTTCGATTACGCCGGGTGCTGCTCGCTGTGCCAGCCCCCCTGTTCCACTCCGCGGCCACGCACGCCCAGCCGCTACAATCAGCACCCTTTCGCACTTCCCCTCCCCACAGGCCTCGTGAGCAAAGACAAGTCGGAACACACGCCCCTGATGAAGCAGTTCTTCGCCGCCAAGGCGGAGTACCCGGACCTCCTGCTGTTGTTCCGGATGGGCGACTTCTACGAGCTGTTCTACGACGATGCCCGCAAGGCGGCCCGGCTGCTCGACATCACGCTGACCCAGCGCGGCAGCTCGGGCGGCGCGCCCATCCCGATGGCGGGCGTACCGGTCCACGCCTGCGAGGGTTACCTGGCCCGGCTGGTGGCGCTGGGCGAATCGGTGGCGATCTGCGAGCAGATCGGTGATCCGGCGCTGGCGAAGGGGTTGGTCGAACGGAAAGTGATGCGCGTGGTCACCCCAGGCACCGTGACCGACGAAGCGCTGCTCAACGAGCGTCGCGATACGCTGCTCATGACCGTCGCGCGTGGCCGCTCGGGCTATGGCCTTGCATGGGCAGACCTGGCTGGCGGTCGCTTCATGGTCAACGAGGTGGACAGCGACGACGCGCTGGAGGCCGAACTCTCCCGCCTGGAGCCCGCCGAACTGCTGGTTCCCGACGAAGAAGGCTGGCCGGCATTCCTGCAGCAGCGCACGGGCATCCGCCGGCGCGCGCCCTGGCTGTTCGATCCCGACAGCGGCCGGCGGCAGTTGCTGAACTTCTTCGGCCTGCACGATCTCAGCGGCTTCGGCATCGACGACAAGCCGCTCGCCACGGGCGCCGCGGGTGCCCTGCTCGGGTACGTGGAAGAAACCCAGAAGCAGCGCCTGCCCCACCTGACCGCGATCGCGGTGGAATCGGCCGGCGATGCCATCGCCATGAACGCAGCCACGCGCCGCCATCTGGAACTCGATACGCGCGTCGACGGCGACACGCGGCACACGCTGCTCGGCGTGCTCGATTCCACCATCACCCCGATGGGGGGGCGCTTGCTGCGTCGCTGGCTGCACCGGCCACTGCGCGACCAGCGTGTGCTGGGCGAACGCCACCAGGCCGTGGCCACGCTGATCGAACACGGCACCGACCGCGAACTGCGCACGGGCTTCCGTGCACTGGGCGATGTGGAACGCATCCTCACCCGCGTGGCGTTGCGCTCCGCGCGGCCGCGCGACCTGTCCACGCTGCGCGACGGCCTTGCCCTGTTGCCGGACGTGCGTTCGCACCTGGTGCCGCTGGACGCGCCGCGCCTGCAGGCGTTGGCCATGGCGCTCGGTGAGCACGCCGATACCGCCTCGCTGCTCCTGGCCGCCATCGCACCGCAACCGCCGCTGAAACTCAGCGATGGTGGCGTGCTGGCCGATGGCTACGATGCCGAACTGGACGAACTGCGCCAACTCAGCACCCACGCGGACCAGTTCCTGATCGACCTGGAGACCCGGGAGCGTGAGAGCAGCGGCATTCCCACGCTGAAGGTGGGCTACAACCGCGTGCACGGCTACTACATCGAGATCAGCAAGGGCCAGGCCGACAAAGCACCGGTGCACTACACCCGACGGCAGACGCTGACCGGCGCCGAGCGCTACATCACCGAGGAGCTCAAGCAGTTCGAGGACAAGGTGCTGTCGGCGCGCGAGCGCTCGCTTTCGCGCGAGAAGCTGCTGTACGACGCGCTGCTGGACACGCTCAACGAGCGACTCGAACCACTGAAGCGCTGTGCCGCCGCGCTCAGCGAACTGGATGTGCTCACCGCCTTCGCCGAGCGGGCGCAGGCGCTGGACTGGACCCAGCCGGAACTCAACGATGTGCCGGGCCTGCGGATCGAGCGCGGCCGCCACCCCGTGGTGGAAGCCGTGCGCAAGGAACCCTTCGAGCCCAACGACCTGCACCTGCACGAAGACCGGCGCATGCTGGTCATCACCGGTCCGAACATGGGCGGCAAGAGCACCTACATGCGGCAGAACGCGCTGATCGTGCTGCTCGCCCACATCGGCAGTTTCGTGCCTGCCTCGCGCGCCGTCATCGGCCCGGTCGACCGCATCCTGACCCGCATCGGCGCGGGCGACGATCTCGCACGCGGGCAGTCCACCTTCATGGTGGAGATGGCGGAGACCAGCTACATCCTGCACCACGCCACCGCGCAATCGCTGGTGCTGATGGACGAAATCGGCCGCGGCACGTCGACCTACGATGGCCTGGCACTGGCCGACGCCGTCGCACGCCATCTCGCCGCGACCAACCGCTGCCACACATTGTTCGCCACCCACTATTTCGAGCTCACCGCGCTGGCCAACGAAACAGGCAGCGGCATCGCCAACGTGCATCTCGATGCCGTCGAACATGGCGATACGCTGGTCTTCATGCACGCGGTGAAGGAAGGCGCCGCGGACCGCAGCTTCGGCCTGCAGGTGGCCGCCCTCGCCGGCCTGCCGAGGACCACGCTGCAGCAGGCCCGTCGCCGCCTGGCCGAACTGGAGCAGCGCGGCCGCGAGACGCACGCCTCGGACATGGCCCCCCAGGCCCTCGATGCACCGCAGCAGTTCGCCTTGTTCGCCGCCCGGCCTTCGGCCGCACAGGAAGCGCTTGCCGCGATCGATCCTGACGAACTGACGCCCAAGCAGGCACTCGAAGCCATGTATAGGCTGAAAGCCCTGCTCTGACCGTCTCGCGAAGATCGCATCCCGCGAACGGCGTATGGCTGATCCGGTGCATGCCGGCTGGCAGCAGTAGAGTGGGTCGCGCACGCTCGTACAACATCCGCGTAACGTGCGCAGCGTATCGTCGTATGCGCCGCCCGGGAATTGCCGGTTGCGCAATGCACCATTGAATCGCGCTATCGAACTCTTCGTCACAAACGATTTTCATTGATCGTTCGCATTGCCTAGTCTGGTCGCCATCCGCCAACGCCCGCAGGACGTCAGCCATGTGCATGCCCGCCATCCGGTACGCCCCGCACGCGCCCACCGTCTCGAAGAACCGCTGGCCCCTTCCGCTCCCCACCCTCCAGCACACGCGGCCGACCCGCGCCGCTCGCGCGCCGCAGGCATGGCGATCGCAGTCGCCCGCTTGATCCGATTCCTTCCCACCCACACCCGACGGCAAAAGGAAGCACACGCATGACCACCGAATCGAAGTGCCCGTTTCACCAGACCGCTGGCGGCGGCACCGGCAACCGCGACTGGTGGCCCAACCAGCTGCGCGTGGACCTGCTCAACCAGCACTCCTCGCGCTCGAATCCGCTCGACGGCGGCTTCGACTATGCCGAGGCCTTCAACAAGCTCGACTACCACGCACTGAAGAAGGACCTGCGCGACCTGATGACCGATTCGCAGGACTGGTGGCCGGCCGACTTCGGCCACTACGGCGGTCTGTTCATCCGCATGGCCTGGCACAGTGCAGGCACCTATCGCATCGGTGATGGGCGTGGTGGTGGCGGTCGCGGGCAGCAGCGTTTCGCGCCCCTCAACAGCTGGCCGGACAACGTCAGCCTGGACAAGGCGCGCCGCCTGCTGTGGCCGGTCAAGCAGAAGTACGGGCAGAGCATCTCCTGGGCCGACCTGATGATCCTGGCCGGCAACGTGGCGCTGGAAACGATGGGCTTCCGCACCTTCGGGTTCGGTGGTGGCCGCGAAGACACCTGGGAACCCGACCAGGACGTGTACTGGGGCCGCGAAACCACCTGGCTCGGCGGTGACGTGCGCTATGCGCATGGTTCCGAAGGCGTGGAGAAGCCAGCCGATGAAGGCGTGCTGGTCTCCGACGACGATGCCGACGGCGACGTGCACTCGCGCCGGCTGGAGAACCCGCTGGCCGCCGTCCAGATGGGCCTGATCTACGTCAACCCGGAAGGTCCCGATGGCAATCCCGATCCGCTGCTGGCCGCCAAGGACATCCGCGATACCTTCGGCCGCATGGCGATGGACGATGAGGAAACCGTCGCCCTGATCGCAGGTGGCCACACCTTCGGCAAGACCCACGGTGCCGGCCCGGCCGACAACGTGGGCGCCGAGCCGGAAGCGGGCGATCTGGAGCAGCAGGGCTTCGGGTGGCACAACAAGTTCGGCAGCGGCAAGGGCCGCGACACGATCACGTCAGGCATCGAAGTGACCTGGACGCAGACGCCGACGCTGTGGAGCAACAAGTTCTTCGAGAACCTGTTCGGCTTCGAATGGGAACTGGAGAAGTCGCCGGCCGGCGCGCACCAGTGGGTTGCCAAGGACGCGCCGGAGGATGTGCCGCACGCACACGACGCATCGAAGAAGCAGCGCGTGAAGATGCTGACCACCGACCTGTCGCTGCGCTTCGATCCGATCTACGGACCCATCTCCAGGCGCTTCCTGGAGAACCCGCAGTCCTTCGCCGATGCCTTCGCTCGCGCATGGTTCAAGCTGACCCATCGCGACATGGGGCCGCGCGTGCGCTACCTCGGCCCGGAAGTACCGAAGGAAGAACTGGTATGGCAGGACCCGCTTCCCAAGGCGGACTACGCCACCGTGGATGCGGCCGACATCGACGCATTGAAGACGAAGATCGCAGCGTCGGGACTGTCGGTATCCGAACTGGTTTCGACCGCGTGGGCGTCGGCCTCGACCTTCCGTGGCGGTGACAAGCGTGGTGGCGCCAATGGCGCGCGTATCCGCCTCGCCCCGCAGAAGGACTGGGCCGTCAACCAGCCCGGGCAGTTGGCGAAAGTGCTGAAGACCCTGGAGCGCATCCAGATGGAATTCAACCTGGATGCTGCCGGCGGCAAGAAGGTCTCGCTGGCCGACTTGATCGTGCTCGCCGGCGGCGTTGGCGTGGAGCAGGCGGCGAAGGCTGGCGGCATCGATGTCAGCGTGCCGTTCCGGCCCGGCCGCACCGATGCGCGCCAGGACCAGACGGACGTCGAATCGTTCGCCGTGCTCGAACCCTTCGCCGACGGCTTCCGCAACTATCTCAAGGGACCCTCGGTGGTGCCGGCCGAACACCTGCTGGTGGATCGCGCCCAGCTGCTGACGCTGACGGCGCCGGAGCTGACGGCCCTGGTCGGCGGCCTGCGCGTGCTGGGTGCGAATGCCGATGGTGGCAGCGAGGGCGTGTTCACCGACAGGCCGGGCGTGCTGAGCAATGACTTCTTCGTCAACCTGCTCGACATGGGCACGGAATGGAAAGCGACCGGCGCGAACCGCTATGAAGGCCGCGATCGCAAGACCGGGGCCGCGAAATGGACCGGTACGCGCGTGGACCTGGTGTTCGGCTCGAACTCCGTCCTGCGCGCGCTCGCCGAGGTTTACGCCAGCGCCGACGGCAAGGAAAAACTGGCGAAGGACTTCGTCGCCGCCTGGACCCGGGTGATGGAACTGGACCGCTTCGACCTCAAGTAAGGCGATCGGCCCGATCAGCGCTCGCGTCGCTCTGTCAACGCCGCATGCCCCGAAAGGCATGCGGCGTTGCTGTTTCCGCCGGTCGGCCGACCGCTAGTGTGAGTCGGCGACGGGTCAGATTGGCGCTAGCATGATGCGCCGCTTCCCACCGCGTCCAGGAGGACGACCGCACCATGAGCAACGCATCCCTCGCAGAAGACCTCTTCGCCCAATTGCAGGGCGCGCCGCTGCAGCAGGTGTCGCAGCAACTGGGTATCGGCCAGATGCAGGCATCCAGCGCCATCGGCGCCGCACTCCCGCTGCTGTTGGGCGCATTGGGTCGCAACGCGGCGCAGCCGCAGGGTGCGGAGGCGCTCTTCGGTGCCCTGCAACGCAACCACGGTGGGCTGGACATCGGCAGTGTGCTGGGCGCGGTGCTGGGTGGCGCTTCTTCGCCGCAGGCCAACGGTGCGGGCATCCTCGGGCATGTCTTCGGCGGCCAGCAGAACCGTGCCGAACTGGGCCTGGGCCAGGCGACCGGGCTGGGTGGCGAACGTGCAGGCCAGTTGTTGAAGATCCTCGCCCCCATCGTGCTCGCCTTCCTCGCCCAGCGCATGAGCCAGGGCAGCGCGCAGAACAATCCGCTGGGACTGGCTGAAGTGCTGGGACAGGAACAGCGCCAAGTGCAGCAACAGGGCGGTCTGGGCGGCGGATTGCTTGGCGCCGTGCTGGACCAGGACGGCGATGGCCAACTCGGCTTGGGCGATATCCTCAAGATCGGCAGCGGCATGTTCGGCGGCGGACGCTGATCCGCTTCCACGTAGCGCACAGTTGCAACCAGGAAGGGCGCCATCGGCGCCCTTCTTCCGTTTCAGGCGCGGGTACGGCTACAGCGCATCGATGTCGCCCAACGCACGGATCAGGCGACGCGCGCGCTTGTCCGGTCGCGACTGCGGCGCCTGGTAACCGGCACGCTCCGCACGACGCGCCGCGAGTGCCGCCTCACGCCGCTGCCTGGAGGCTGCCGATTCGGAATACAGCGCCTGCGCCACCGCGGCCGAACCGCGACGGTCACTCAGCGCAAGCACCTCGATCTCGAAGACCTCCTCACCTCGCGTGATCACCAGCACATCGCCCACGCGCACCGCACGCGACGACTTCGCGCGCTGCCCGGCCGCGTCGACCTTGCCGGTCTCGACCGCCTGCTTGGCCAGGCTTCGGGTCCTGAAGAAGCGTGCTGCCCAGAGCCAGAGATCCAGGCGCACGGTTGCAGTGGGGAGTTCAGTCATCGTGATCGAGGAGCAACAGGTGCATGAGCTTCATGCCGCTGCGGAATCCGCCCGCCGGAAACGCGAACGGCCACCCGGAGGTGGCCGTTCCTGCAGCGCTATCCAGCCAGCCG
>Ga0065704_10070826_pt1 | contig 15658 bp, 25 predicted proteins | sample SwiRhicommuniRL2_FD_59091 | JGI IMG/M metagenome (GOLD analysis project Ga0065704, IMG submission 59091) | Switchgrass rhizosphere bacterial communities from Rose Lake, Michigan, USA - RL2 v2 (version 2) | ecosystem: Host-associated > Plants > Roots > Rhizosphere > Soil | place: East Lansing, MI
GTCAAACGCTCCATGCCTGGGGATGAGATTGTGGACAAGCCTTCCTTCAACGCTACGCGCGCAGTCAGTATCCACGCGCCTTCACACAACATCTATCCCTGGATCGTCCAAATGGGCGTCAATCGGGCGGGCTGGTATAGCTACGACCTGCTAGATAACTTGGGCAGGCGGAGCGCAGAAAGCATCCTTCCTGAACATCAAAACATCCAGGTGGGCGACCTGATCCCCATCAGCCCGGATGGCAAGCAGGGCTTGTGGGTGAAATATTTCAGGAAAAACAAATGGATGTTGTGGTGGGATCAAAAAGGCGACACCACCTGGATCTGGGAGATCCATCCCGAAGGAGAAAACCAATTCCGCCTGATCACCCGCGTGCGTGTGAAATATAGATTACTTTCCCGTGCCATCCTGTTCAACCTGCTCACCGAATTCTTCGATATCCTGATGATGCACAAATCAATGCTTGGCATAAAAAGACGGGCGGAAAGGTCAGTCTAGCGATCGCAGAACAAATGCATGCTGCTCTCCTCCCCCAAGTGACGGAGAGAGATACTCCCCAACCGAAGGATGCGGTTGGGGAGTATTGGTTGTACGATGAGTATATGACCCGCGTATATGTAGCCGATGCAAAACCAGAAGAGCGCTCTGCTCTTCGTCTCTTACTTCTTGATCTGAATATGGAAGTGGTTGGCGAAGCTGCGGACTGGGCTACAACGTTAGTTCAGGTACCCATCTGCCTCACAGATATGTTATTGATCGATTGGGAGCTGCTTCCCCGTAACACGCCCAGTCTGGGCCTGGATGGACTCCGCAAGACCTGTCCAACGGCGCTGGTCATTGTCCTTATCAGCCATCTGGATGCCCGTGAACAGGCTGCCCTCTCTGCCGGTGCAGATGCATTTATCAGTAAAGGTGAAACGCCCGAGCGCGTGGCTGAACGGCTGCGAGCCGTTGCAGCGAACGTCCCTCTTCCATGATCCAGTTGCCTGAATGAGAGCTTGAAATCCAGAGCAAACCGCCTCTACTTATGTGAAACGGAGGAACTGTCAGATGAAAAAGCGAAAGCAGATCAGTATAGACGAGGCCAGGCGGGTTGGAGAATCCCTGCACATCGATTGGGAGCAGGTCAATCTCGAGGAATTCCGCCAGGGGTTAATGGGAAATCACGAACCGGGAGCCATCGACCCTGAGACAGGACTGACCTATGATAGCGTGCTTCTTACCGGAAAGGTTGTCCTGGCGCATATGGAAGAATTCCCGGATTATTTCACCCGACTGGCAAAACTGAAAGAAGAAGTCGATGAGTACCAGGCCGGGCGAAGGTAACAAATACAAGTGTCAAAGTAATTGTGGAAGTTTTGTTCAAACGATCCAAAGGAGGATCCATGAATACAGACGTATTTGAAGGCAAGTGGAAACAGGTGCGTGGGGAAGCCAAGGTTTGGTGGGGCAAGCTCACCGACGATGACCTGGACAAAGTAGCTGGTAAATTCGAGGTTTTCGTTGGCCTTCTGCAGGAGAAATATGGTTATTCCCGCGAGCGCGCCGAAGAGGAGATCGAAAAGCACGTGAACGAGTACGAAGCCGTCCTCAAGAAGAGTATGCCCACCTCTTAATTCACTCGTGTTATTACTGTGCCTTTCTCAAACGAGCAGGGTCACAGATCGACAACCAAACACGGAGAACCGTGGATTGGAACATTCAAAAGGAGAAGTAAAAATGAACTTGATTATCTATCTTATTGCTGGAGCGATCGTCGGTTACGTGGCAAGCAGGATCATGCATACGAATTCACAACAGGGCTTGATACTCGATATCGTGGTAGGAGTGGTTGGCGCCTTCCTGGCCGGTTACTTTATCAGCCCACTGGTGGGCGTTGGGACAATCAATGATGCCATCACACTTCCGACTCTGCTGGTAACGCTGCTGGGCTCCGTTGTCCTGCTGGCGATCTACAAGGCGGTCGCCCGCCGTTAATGGCAGTAGCACTAATCATTCAGTTGCTCAAAGTTTACGAATTCGATGAGCAGGGGTGTGACCCACCCCTGCTCATCATCACAAACAGAATTTCCAGCTTGGCGAGGGTGACCCTCTTATTGTTCGTTAATCAGGATCATGCTCAGGAAGAAAGGTCAAAATGTCAAACGACAGAATGACAGAAGTTAAATCAATCCAGCAGGAACCCGAACGCGAACAACGCATTTTCACTTTTAAGGTTACCCAGTTGATCTGGCTGTTCCTGGGCATACTCGAGGCCCTTATCGTGCTCCGCATCGGATTAAAGCTGATCGGTGCCAATCCCGCGAGCCCAATTGTGGCCTTGATCTATGGAGTTACCTACCTGTTCCTGTTCCCCTTTGAAGGCATGGTCGTAACCCCCTCGGCCGGCAGCATGGTGTTGGAACTCTCGTCCCTCTTTGCCATGTTGATCTATGCCCTGATCGCATGGGCTGTGGAAAGAACAGTCTGGTTGCTATTTTATCGCCCGCGTGGGCCTGTAGTGGGCACCACGCAAACAACGACAAGCGAGCGTCATATCAATCCATAAATATAAGAGGCAAGAATGGATAATTCCTTCCATGAACAAGGATCCCACACGCAGCAGGATTCGAAAAGTTTTTTGGTGAGCCTGCCAATTCTTGGGAACCTCATCAAATGGCTGGCAAGTCTTAGCCAATGGACAGAAGAAGAGCAGGAGGAGGCCGGCATATATCTGGATCGTCCGGGAGGTGAATGAATATCGGTCGACGAATGCATTTTGCCCTGCGTATTCGACACATAGGCCGCAAGACGCGGTCAATATTCGTCATTCGTCGGTAGGAGAAAACAAAATGATCTATGAAAACCAAGATTATGAACACCCCACAAATAACACGCTAAACATTTTGCTTGGCATGCTGATCGGTAGCGTTGCCGGTGCTGTGGCTATGCTATTGCTGGCGCCCCAATCTGGAAAAAATACCAGAAAACATATCCAGAAAAAAGGCATGGAGCTGCGCGACCGGACGAACGACATGGTGGAAGACGCTATGGCGCAGGTAGGTTTGAACCCGAACAAAGTGGAGATGAATGTTAAAAACTATCAACAATTGGAGCACATATCCGACGCGGCATAAGTGGGGAAAAGGTAATGCAGAGTTCCTGATAAGAAGATTCCTTTGCTTGAGCTGATTATCCTGGCATTGACGATGTACTGGCTGCGCAGCTTCTTCGGTCGGTCAATCGTTCCCGGTGTTCCACATACAGCTCGTTTCATCGATCTGCTAGCCGTTGTTATTGTTGTCCTGATTATTATGAAATTCCTGTCGTATGAGAGCAGCCAAACTTTCAATCTTTTAATGGTCGTCGATGTTTTCAGCAAAAGCATACTGTCTTGACATCTTATCAGTTGCAAATATCCCGGCCAGTGAACTCGAGGAGTAAACATGTTGGCAACACAAATACCCAGAATAAATAATGAGTTTTCCAGGTGTGAAGAAAGCAGTGAAATCCCCGATCGCGGAAAAAGCCTTAGCCCGAGTCAAAAAACGGACGCGTCGATAAAAGAGTTCGTTGACCGTGCTATCTGGAACGATGATATTCTGCGAGCGATCGAATATTACGAAATTGATGTTCACGTAAAAAACGGGATTGTCTATTTGCATGGGCACATTGTGGGCACAACCAGCAAGAGCCGGATAGAAAACGCTATCCGGTCCATTCCGGGCATCCTGGGAATTCAAAATAATCTCGTTCTAGACGACAAACTCACCCTCAATGTCGCAACATCTTTAGGGAATTTGGAACACACCTACAATTGCAAGTTTTTTACCGGTGCATCACATGGAGTAATATCCCTAAACGGTAATGTGAGTGATGAAAATGTGAAATCGCTGGCAGAGAAGCGTGCGGCCAGTAACCCAAATGTCCGTGGTGTGATCAACAATGTGCGCGTCTTGGGGGCTGAGCAGGCCTTACAAGACCAACCCTTCCTCCAGCCCATTATCGGAGAGATCATTTATTTTCTCGATGGGGTCTCGGGGGTTGTAAAGCAGGTAATTATTAATCCGAACAATCGCCGGGTGAAAGCCATGATTATCGAGGGAAGATTTACCAATCAGCATGACAAGCTCAATTTACCAGCTGATGGCAAAACCTGGCTTGCAGAGCACCTCATCGTCGTGCCAATGAGCGAAGTTCGTTATCTGACCCGGGCCTCAGGATTTTTATATATCCGCAGCAATGAAAGAAATCGGTATATGGAATTCGACCCTATTCGCTTTTTTACGCCCAAAATGGGTTGGAAGGCTCCCCATCCGTATTGTCCTGATGACGTGCTTTTCCCCGTGGAGCCACGGGAGGTGGAATATCAGATTCTAGAACAGCTTCCGCGGCCTCCATTTGTCGTTGCCTTGCAGGAACAGGTGCTTTGGGAACAACTCCTCGCCAACGATAGTCTGGGAGGATAACAATGAAAAACAAATTGGCAAACAGCAGATTGTTTTATTTTTTCACGCCACGAATTCATGGCAATGTGCTTGCATGGGTAAAGCCTGCTACTGCATCGGAGAGAAGTAAACGTGCAATCGAAAATATTCTGCGCTGGGAGGATGATGGTGGGCAAATGCTGGACATTGGCAACAGCGCCGAAAAAAGCATGGTGCTGACTGCAAACGTTAGCGCTTACAGTAAGCCCGTTCAGTTGAATCTGGATAAACTCTAGGCACAAAATATTAGTCTCACTATCTACGACGCTTCGATACCATGCCCATAACTACCAGATGCTCTTAATAACGATGATTTCAGGAAAGCTCCAGCCGAAGCAGTTGATGACCCACCATTTTATGTTGGATCAAGCCATCAATGGCTACGATACGTTTGGCAAAGCAATTAAGGAATAAGTTGGGATATAAGTGGACATAACTAATGATCAGGAATTGAAATGCATCTGTCAATATCAAGCAAATTCAAATCAGTCTCCCGTCACCCGCTGCGGGCAAAACTGATTTTTAATGCAGGCTCCGGCCGGCCGGAAGAATCACCTCAGCAGCTTGCGGATATCCTTTCAGAGATGCAGGATCACCAGATTTTGCCTGAGGTGTATACGGTGCGACCGGACAGCAAGCTTGAAACAGTTGTGCATAATGCTATTAAGGCAGGCATCAAACTGATCGTCGTGGCCGGCGGCGACGGGACGATCGAAAGCGTTGCAGGAGTTATGGTTGGAAGTGATGCGACCCTTGGCATCATCCCCACCGGCACCCGAAACAACGTCGCGTTTAACCTCGGGATTACCGGGGATATCGCCAATTCTGTTGCTCTACTACGTCAGGGTCGCCGGTTGAAGATCGATGTAGGAAGAGCACACTGTGGACATTCCCGTCGCTGGTTTCTGGAAGCCGCGGCAGTGGGTCTTCTATCTGATCTATATCCCATGGCGGATAACCTCCAACACGGCGACCTGGCGCAGATCGGGGGATTATTATCAACATTTATCTCAGCAACACCCTCACGGCTGCGTATGATTTTCGACAGGCATAAACACGTCGATACAACGGCACATATGATGCTGATTGCCAACATGCCCTTTATTGGACCGCGCTTCCAGATTTCCTCTGATGTATTCTTCAGGGACGGTCATTTGGACCTATTCACGTTTTCGGATATGAGCAAACTGAATATGATTTCATACGCCATGCTGTCTCAACTAGGAATTGTGGATGACATGGGTATCCGGCACTACCGTGTCAAACACGTAAAGATCCATTCGATGCCGCGCATGCCTGTGCTTGCCGATGGTGTACTGCTGGGCGAAGGTTCATTATCTGTTCATATCCATCCACGCGCCCTGTCAGTTATGGCTGGCTCAGTGCTTACTAGACAGCTGGCAACATCTGAGTTGGCGGATTCAAAGGTGACGGTCAATGGCTAGCGTTTCTGAACAGACGCCGCTGCCGCCGCAGTCGCAGGAGGCTTCTTTTTGGTCTGCGAATAGACGAACTGTTTTCCTTGGCGTTCTTGTGATAGGACTGATATTGTTCCTCATCTGGCTGCCGGGCGGGGCGCGGGCATCTTTATGGGCAGCGTTGAGCGCGCAACGAGGATTATTCGTTTTGCTTTTCCTTTTCGCCCTGGTCACATTGTCTCTGATTTGGTCCGCCGGTCAGCGCTTGGACACCCGGATTTTTATGCTCTTCAACATACAGGGCTATCCCAAATGGCTGGATCGATTCATGTGGCTCACAACCCAACTTGGCAATATGCTGACTGCATTTGTCGCTGCGTTCCTTCTTTTCGTGCTGAACTATCGCCGTCTGGCCATAGTGATCATCCTTGGCACCCTCACGCTTTGGTTATTGGTGGAACTGATTAAGGCATTGTCTGACCGGGACCGTCCATTTCTTACAATTGAAAAGACACGCAGCATTGGTCGGCGGGAAAAAGGTGATTCTTTTCCCAGTGGTCATACAACCCAAATATTTTTCCTAATGACTCTGTTCATATATCATTTCCAGTTGGGGATGGGTGAATCTATCGCCCTGTATACAATCGCGGCTGTGGTCGGTTTCACGCGTATCTACATCGGCGCGCACTATCCAAGAGATGTCATCGCAGGGTTCGTGCTTGGCTCGGTCTGGGGGATTCTCGCGACTCTGTTGGATGCTACAGGCCGCTAAGATGTTTCTACAAAAGTCTCCGCCAAAAGTGGCCAAATGGGTCTCTCGGCCCGCTCAGGCCCAGGAAAGTTTCTGGAAACACGGACGCAAAATCTCATGTATCTCAAACCCTCACGAACAGTGCGATAACAATGGCAGCTAATCCAGTTCCTCAAACGTACAACTGGAGCTTTCGTCGCGTGGTATGGGCGACGTTGGTACTTGTCTCTTTGGTCTTTTGCTTCTGGCTTCTCTACCGGTTTTACCAGGTTGTATTCATCCTGTTTATCGCCATCGTGATGGGGACGGTCATTCGACCCATTGTCAGCTGGTTGTATCAGCGCGGGCTCCCCCGAATGGCCGGTGTCATTCTGGTCTATCTCCTGCTGCTTACCCTGCTTGCAGGCTTCCTATGGTTGCTGTTTCCTTTGATCTTCGAGCAAAGTTCAACGCTGGCAAAGGAAGTGCCTGGCTATTACCAAAACCTGCGCGCGGGAATGGTGAAGGGTGGCAATCAATTATTGGTGCCCGTGGGCCAGTTGCTACCAAACACCCTACCCAGCTTAACTCCACGCATCACGCCGCAGACAGGCGAAGAGGTGGTGGCTTCAGCTGGGCAGGTATTGAATTACTTGATAGCGACCGCTCGAGCCAGCTTTACAGCCATTATGATCCTTGTAATGGCTTTATATTGGACTCTTGATGGGCCTCGTATCATCAAGTCCTTCCTGGTTCTGATTCCCCAAGATCGCCGCGAGAGCATTGACGAACTGACTTCGGCCATGGAAAGCAAGGTTGGTTTTTATCTTGCCGGACAAGGGGTCCTTTGCCTGGTTATTAGTATCATGGCGCTGGTGGCTTACCTGCTGATTGGATTGCCGAATGCCCTCGTGCTTGCGCTGGCAGCGGGAGTGATGGAGGCCGTGCCGATGATTGGACCGCTGCTTGGCGCTGTCCCGGCTGCGCTGGTTGCCATATCCATCGCACCGGACAGGCTAATTTGGGTTGTTGTGGCGACGATTATCATTCAACAATTGGAAAACACTCTGCTGGTGCCGCGTATCATGCGGCAGGCAGTGGGAGTTAATCCGTTCGTCACGTTACTTGCATTGTTTGCCTTTAGCTCATTGTTTGGCATTGCCGGTGCACTCATGGCAATCCCTATTGCAGCCATTATTCAGCTGGTACTCAATCACTTCGTCTTTCAGCAAGCGACAGTCGAAATGGAAGTCTCGGAAGGACGCGATTACGCCAGCCGCCTTCGTTATGAAGCCCAGGATTTGGTTCAGGATCTTCGCAAACAGGCGCGCCATAAAAAAAGAGGTTCAGATCTAAAGATCCAGCAGCTTGAACAAGTAATGGATGAGATTGAGACCATCACAACCAATCTTGATGCACTTTTGGCTAAAACCAATCATTCGGATATGGAATGACGAAACAACTAGTTGTGATCGGTGCTGCAGTCTTAACTACCTTGCTTGCCTTGGTGGCATTATGGCAATTTCGGATTGTAGTCGTCTACGTTCTGATCTCGCTTGCGCTTGCGGCTACAGTCCGTCCTATGGCCAGGAGCGAATCCAGGCGCGACTTCAGGACACGTTTCCTTTCGATTTTGCTCTACGTGGTCAGCCTCGGCATCTTCAGTCTATTGATCTTTCTGGTCGGGCGATTATTGATCGGTGATCTTCAACAACTGGCCCAAAAAACATCAATACAAAGTACCTGGATGTTGCCCCCCTGGCTGGAAGGCGGCTTGTTTCAACAGGCACTAAATCGATGGCTGCCAACACCGGATAAGCTCTTTGAAGCGATCACCAGCCAGCGTCAACTTATGTACTCTGCTGTTCTTGGCTTCACCCAGGGCATTGGTGGTATCGTCAGCAGCTTTCTCGTTATTCTGTTCCTGAGCATTTATTGGAGCATCAACCAAAATCATTTTGAACGCCTCTGGCTCTCCCTGCTTTCATCCGAACAACGCACGCATGCGCGAGACATTTGGCGAACGCTCGAGCATGATCTCGGCGCCTACATCCGCAGTGAAATCATCCAAAGTCTCCTGGCGGTGTTGTTATTAGGACTTGGATATTGGATGCTTGGAGCTCCATATCCGGCGCTGCTGGCAGTGGTTGGCGCGCTAGCCTGGCTGGTGCCTGTAGTGGGTGCAGTCCTGGCTGTGATCCTGCCGCTGCTACTGGGGTTGTTGACCGGCGCACAATTTAGCCTTATTACGGTTCTTTATACGTTCCTGGTTTTAATTGCTTTGCAGGTCTGGGTCGAGCCGCGCCTTTTCCGACGCAAGTGGGATAATCCTATGCTAACCCTGGTCATCCTCCTGGCTATGGCAGATGCTTTTGGCCTGCTGGGAATCATTGTCGCGCCGCCCTTATCGGTAGTTTGTCAAATTCTTTGGAATCTGCTCATCAATGACCGCCAGTCTCCAGAGACAGCCGTTCAGGTATCAGCTCTTAAAGAACGACAGGCACGCCTCCGACTTGCCATAGAAGAGATGGAAGGACCCCCTCCGCCATTGGTGGTCAGCAGTATGGAACGGCTCTCTGGTCTTCTAAAGAAAGCTGAACCTATTTTGCAGGCGGCACTCCCTCAGGAACCACCCAATCTGTTCCATCCATCCCAGCCCATCACCAACGAAGACGCGACATCCAGACAGGCAAACCCTGACTGAAAGATACATCGCTATTGCCTTTCTACCCTGGGTAGATCAAAACAGCCTGCATTTCGCTATTGGCGTACTCTCAATAGCATTTCTCAATTCCCGCTCAAACACCCGCAAATGGAAATGGTCGGCTAAGTCAAGTCTCCCCCAAGTGGCGGAGACAAACACTCCCCGGATGAGGGATGTGGGTGGAGAGTGTTTGTTGTACTATGAGAGTAGACGAAATGTATGACGAATCATCTTTACGTCTCAATTTGTGAAACAGGGGTTGTAGTCAGACCACCAGCTATGATCGTCAAATTGAGCAAATAGCTCAATTTGAAGGAGAAACCTAATGAAGAAGTGTAGTGAAGTAATGACGAAAGACCCTGTTTGTTGCCTGCCAAACGACAGCGTGGCAAAAGCCGCCGAATTAATGAAGAACGAGAATATCGGTTCGATCCCTGTGATTGAAAGCCAGCAGACCCAAAAGCTGGTCGGTATCGTGACTGATCGCGATCTGGCTTTGAAGATCGTGTCTGAAGGACGCGATGCCAACTCCACGAACGTGGAGGCGGTGATGACACGCAGGGTAGTGACATGTGTGGCGGACGATGATCTGCAGAAAGCACTGGACGTGATGGCGGGACATCAACTGCGCCGTATTCCGGTCGTGGATCACGATAATAAGATCGTAGGAATTATTGCCCAGGCAGATGTGGCGAGGCGCGTTGATCAGCCCGAAAAAACTGCCGAAATGGTTAAGGAAATTTCGCAGAACTAGCTCTTCGCCAATGATAGTCCGGGTGGCTAGCTACACCATGCAGTTGAGGATGTTTTTGCTTGCTGGAGATAAAAAATGACAAGCGCTGTTAACAAATTAAAGTGGGATGAATTTTACCGAAACGTCTTCAGCTGGTGGAATAAACGTCGCCACGATCAATCCACAAAAGTTGATCGGGCGTACGAACGATCTATAAGCATCCTTCAAAAACGTTATGGATATACCAAAGAGGAAGCCCAATCCCAATTGAACAAGCATTATTCGAAGGCCTGGCTCGGCTAAAACGATCAGGGTCTATTCAAGGAAGAAGGAAAAACCTAATGAACAAAAAAGTTGGTTTGTGGCTCGACCGTAACAAGGCCGTTATTGTAAGTATTGCCAACAAAACTGAGGGGAGAAGGATCATCACTTCGGATATGGAGCATTATGTGCTTTACTCCACCGTTGTCCCTGGAGATGGCTCACCAGAGGAGATACGTGATCGGCGTTTCTGGAACCATCTCGGCGAATATTATGACAAGATCGTCGCGCACATCCGTGACGCGGAAGAGATCCAAGTTTTTGGGCCAGGAGTGGCTAAGTACGAACTCGAAAAGCGCCTAGATAAGGAAGGACTGGCGATCCATATCATCAGTATGGAAGATGCCGAAATAATGTCAGACCTTCAGATTGGCATCAAGGTCCAGAAGCGTTTTCCAATCCCGTCTCGATTCGTCCTCACGGAAAACAAGCCCTCCCGCCCCATGGATATCACTGGATAGTATTCATTGGAAAGTCGCTATCGGATCACGCCTATTCAATGGTCCGCCAACCTATACTATAGGAGTGGAGAGATTTCCAATTCTTAACCCTACTTTGAAGGAGATTCGTGATGCAGGTGAATAAAGATGTATTTGAAAATAAATGGGAACAAATCCGCGCCCAATCTAAAGAGTGGTGGGGTCTATTTAGCGAGGACGATCTTAATAAGGTAGAAAAAGCAACTATTAAGCGCGATAAATATGCCATGCTGCTGAGGGTGAAATACGGCTACACCCACGAACGTGCTGGGGAGGAAATCAACAAGCACATCACAGATTTAGAGGCCAATCCACCGAGCCCTGAATTAATGCGCGACTCGCTGGCTCGACAAGCCAGTTCGAAGGTTTCAAAAGTTCGGAAAAGCCGGACGAAAAGACGCAACCTGTAATTCAATGATTTCAAAAACCAGGAGAAAAAATGGGACGCAAAGGTGTCAGTAAACGCAAGCCTAAAAAATCCAATACCGGATCCAATGACAACAATCATGGTTCTTCCAATGCACGCCCGGGCCAAAGCTCAGCATCCGTGCAGTCACTTGTAAATGCCAGAAACGCTCCTCTTACGCGAGAGGGTGCCAATCCTTCAACTGGATCGAATAAAAAAATCAGGAACGGAAAATAAGTATCTGCACGACATAATGATGTTTACCTCTTTATAAATACTATCCAAGAGAAAGAACACTGAAATTGAAACTTCTCTTCATTGTTATGGATTTGCTTACTTTACTGGCGTATCCACTTGTGTTTGTGCATGGCAAGCTACAGCAGTATTCCAAATCAAAAGAAAGTATTCCACTGGCGAATTTATTGGTTACTATTCCAGTCACATCAGACAAATAAGCAATCGGAAAATTATGAACAAGTGCATGCACACGTATAGCGAAAGGTAACGATGCGTACTCAAAAGATCTATTTTCCAGAGCGGAAAACGCCCTGCGTTTTCCCCGATGAGCGTTCGAAGCTGGGGCAAGCCCTTTCAGAATTGGGCTTGAAAGGCCATTATCCGGTGATCGTACTGATCGGTGGTGAGATTGATGAACAACAAGCGGAGGCGACGCGGCGGGCGATCCAGGACATTTCCAAGGTCGCAGAAGAAATGAAGGCTGTTGTCGTCTGCGGAGGCACAGACATGGGAATTATGGCTGAGATCGGCCAAATCCGGTCGCGAAATGGTTACAAATATCCATTGATTGGCGTAGCGCCTGAAGAGTTGGTCACCTGGCCCAGCGGCCCACGCAGCACAAAGTTTTTATGGTGGGGGAAACGGCGCTGGCAGTTGGAATCTGATTACTCTCATTTCATCCTGGTACCCGGCAACCAGTTTGGAGATGAATCTCCGTGGATTGTCGATACAGCGACGATCTTATCCAAAGATCACAAGTCGGTGACGATCCTGATCAACGGTGGAGAGGTTTCCCGCAAAGATATTGAATTGAGTCTGGAGAAGGGCCGGCCGGTCATTGTGTTGAGTCGTACGGGACGCCTGGCAGACGAACTGGCAAGGCAGCCCAACCGGCACAGATTGATTACTGTAATCCCGGTCCATGCTGAGCAACGAATTACCGAGGTGATTCAAGCAGCATTATCGATTGAGGAAAGAGTCGAAGAGTCACTAACCTTCAAGTCATTGATCACATAAGAAGCGGATAAGAGGATAGATCGATAGCACTTTTAGGAACAGCGTTTGTCGAGCCTCAATTTCTGCCGGCACAGCCTGCATTGAAGGATGAAGTGGAGGTCTTATGAATAGCAGTGAGTTATTGAAGATTGTGGAGCAGTACAACCGCAAGAGTGAGGTGGGATATGGCGACCTTACGGTCACACGAGTACCAGATCAGAAAACGGTGTTCGTGGAACAAACGGATGGTGTTGGACGAGCGATCCTGATGGACAGATACGAGGTAAATGGAGCAACGTACTGGGCCGGATATAGCTCGCGTAGTGAGACGGTTTACATCAGTCTGGCTGCTTAGCCCGTCACAACGAGTTCTATTGACTATTGATTTCAATTTTTACAGTGATCAGAAAGGAAAGAATATGGAAAACCAAATTATATGCCCTGAATGCAAGCGAACGATATCGAACAACCGCATCATTGACTCGGCCGCGAGAGGAGAAGATCATGCTTTGGGGTCGGAGTTCGTCATTTGCGAGTGCGGTGAAAGGATCTCATTTTGGGCCATTACGGCCCAGCTCAGAGGTCAGAAAAAGCCCGTTGAAAGAGCCCTGAATTGGATTCGCGGTTTCTCCAAGAGTTGATACCAGGAAGAGCTACTGACGCATATAGAAATCAGACAGCGAAAGAAAATATATTATTAGATTTCCAATCCAATGAATAAGATAACAAATATGGAGTTGATAAAATGGCAACAGAAACAATCAAAAAAACATCCAGGGGGATGCGCAAGCATGTGAGGCGAATGAAACAAGAGTCTCGGAAAATGGGTGTTCCTGTCAATGAATTGAAGAAAAAGTTGCGCCCGACACAAGTATCCAAAACCAAGAAAGAGGCTTAACGATTCAGGTATATCTGTCCAAAACATCGAACAGGAAGAGCTTGGGATGGTGACTTTTCGAATGGATCAAAGTGAGAAGAATATTTTGAAGCCCTATGAACACGAATAAGAAATACCACCGTTCTATTTTACAGAGCATTGCCCGGCGGGCAATGCTTGAGCGAGGCTTGCTCCCTGATTTTTCCAACGAAGCACTCGCGGAGCTCGCCAAGCTTCAGATCGCCACGGTAACAGCGAATGGTCCAACCGAAAGTCCGCTTGAGGTGCGCGACCTGCGCAACCTCCTGTGGTCATCTATTGACAACGATGACTCGCGTGACCTGGATCAGCTTACCGTTGCGGAGGCGATATCCCCAGACAATGTAAAAATTCTGGTCGCCATTGCAGATGTGGACTCGTCCGTCAAAAACGGTTCAGCAATTGACGAACACGCGCGCCATAACACCACCTCGGTTTATACCGCCGCCGAGATATTCCCCATGCTCCCTGAAAGAGTTTCTACTGATGTTACATCCCTGAATTTCAACCAGGATCGCCTGTCCATTGTCGTCGAAATAACAATAGGTTTCGATGGATCCCTTCAGGAATCCCAGATCTACAGGGCCTGGGTGCGCAATCATGCGAAGCTTGCTTATAACAATGTGGCAGCCTGGTTGGAAAATAAGGGAACTATCCCTCCAGCGATCCTTGCTGTCGAAGGACTGGCTGAGAATTTGCGACTACAGGATCGGGCAGCACAAAGTATGAAGGATTTGCGGCATATCCAAGGTGCGCTCAGTCTGGAAACCATCGAGCCTAAACCTATATTCGATGGCGATCAAATCCGCACCCTTGAAATCGAGGAAAAGAATCGCGCCAAGGAAATCATTGAGGATTTCATGATCGCCGCGAACGGTGTGACGGCGCGCTTTCTTTCCGCCAGCAATTTCCCCTCGATCCGTCGAGTGGTCCGCATTCCAAAACGCTGGGATCGGATTGTTGAAATCGCCGCGGAACACAAATTCGAGCTTCCCGAGGAGCCGGATTCAAAAGCGCTGGAGGATTTTCTGGTCAGCGAAAAAGCCGCAGACCCGATTCGCTTCCCCGACCTTTCCCTGGCTGTGATCAAGCTTTTGGGCTCTGGCGAATACATTGCCGAACCTCCCGAAGGAGAGGCTTCAGGCCACTTTGGTCTGGCAGTCAAGGATTACGGTCACTCTACGGCTCCGAATCGCCGCTATCCCGACCTGCTTACCCAACGCTTGCTAAAAGCAGCATTGGAAGAAAAGTCTACACCTTATAGCAAGGAAGAGCTTGATGTTCTGGCTGTCCATTGCACCGAAGCGGAAGATGCAGCAACCAAGGTCGAACGACAAGTCGAGAAATCCGCGGCCGCGCTTCTGCTTGAATCAAGGATCGGAGAGCGATTTGATTCGATTGTCACGGGCGCATCGGAGAAAGGCACGTGGGTCCGGCTTCTCAATATCCCTGTTGAAGGCAAGCTGGTGGAAGGATTCGAGGGATTGGATGTCGGCCAACAGGTCCGGGTGCAGTTAATCGATACAAATGTTGAGCAGGGCTATATCGATTTCAAAAAAGTCAGTTCGTCCGGACGTGGATAAGGATAGTCTTATGAAAAAGGAAATCGGTTTATGGATCGATCGTCGAGAGGCGATACTCGTAATTCTTACAGAGGGTGAAGAAGAGATCAGACATATCACCTCAAGCAGCAAAAAATATACCCGCGAGCCAGGCAACTCACATGCCACGAATCCGGAAGGATTAATAGGCTTCACCGTGGAGGATCAAAGGGACCGAAAGTATGCGAACCGGCTCAACAAATACTACGATGAGGTGATCGCTGTCATTCGTGGTGCAGACTCCATCCAGATATTTGGACCGGGTGAGGCAAAAGGCGAGCTGGAAAAACGCATCGGGCAGGTTGGACTCAAAGCCCGGATGCCAGCCACTGAAGCCACGGACAAGATGACCGATCGCCAGATCTCAGCGAAAGTTCGGGAACACTTTTTGACCTACATAGTGCCGCATAAATAATTAAACCTTTGCTTTGGAATTTCGCCTACTTGTGGCACTCAAAAGCTCAATTACGCATGTAGAACATGCGTGAGACAAGCGGTAAGTGTTTTACGAAAAGCAGGAAATGCTTACAATAAGGGGGATCAATAAAGAAACGCGAGGATCTCATGATCAAAAAACCACATCTCAAAGAGACTAGAGATTATTACACACGTCCGGAGCATATGGAGGCGGAGGCAGAAGAGCAGTTCAAG
>Ga0065704_10070825_pt1 | contig 15655 bp, 13 predicted proteins | sample SwiRhicommuniRL2_FD_59091 | JGI IMG/M metagenome (GOLD analysis project Ga0065704, IMG submission 59091) | Switchgrass rhizosphere bacterial communities from Rose Lake, Michigan, USA - RL2 v2 (version 2) | ecosystem: Host-associated > Plants > Roots > Rhizosphere > Soil | place: East Lansing, MI
CCCGACGCCGAACGATCGCCGCGAAGACCCGACTGCGGGCGTCATCGACGCTGTGTGCGTCAAACACCCCTGCGTTCTCTTCCGTGGCCGAAATGGCCTTGACGGCTTCTGCTACCGGATCACTGATCCGTCGCACCTTCATGCCGTTGGAGTTTGTCGCCGACGTGTCGGGGTATATCTCCCATACGCCGTGCTCGCGTGGGTCGTAGAGCTCAAAGAGCACTCGTCGACCACTGCCGACCTTGAACAACCTGTCGTAAGGGCTCCCTGCGTCGGTGCGGCGAGGAACGTGGTTGTGGTGATAGGAGGTGCGAGAGGGAGAATTCACAGAAAGGAAGGCCATGTCAGCTTGGACGTTGGCGACCTTGTAGTCAGGCTTCCAGGCAAGAATGAGGTCGCGGACCTGTTGCGGAGTGGCCCTGTCGCCCAGGTCTTGGACAGCCTGTAGCGCCAACTCCCAGGTTCTGCTCGGGGTGGTCGGGGGCGGGACCTGGGTTGTATGCCTCTTCAAAGTGAAGGTGGCGGGCTGCGATCCGGCGTGCCCCTGGTAGTCGAATACACCCTCGTAGACAAAACCAGCTCCTGGATACTGCACCTTGCTCTCCCGGTAGAACAGGAGCAGCTCGTGTCCCATACTGACGTGGTCTGACAGCCAGTGATCCGTTCGGCCGCTGGTCTGCCCCTCCATGGTGAGCGTGTCGCCATCCAAAAGATCGTGATACTGGGTGCGGTCGGACGCCTTGTCCTTAGTCACGAACAGCCAGATCGAGTCGTGGCCTTTGGGCCGGAAGATCCCATTGTTGATGCTGGCATCCGCGATGCCGAACAGCGCCTTGAGTTCCGCGCGTGTGTACACATGGCCGACGACTAGATCCCTGGATGACTGCATGACAAGCCTTTGGTCTGCATGAATGGGAATGCATGCGGGAGACAAGCTGAGCGACCTCCCGGCTGATGGCTGAAATCTTATACGCGCCAGATCGCGCTGGAGCTCTCCTGGAAAGCGACGGGCTGCGGCAGGTAGGATGGGGCGGAACGAGGTGCGCATGACGCGTACGCGCTGACTGGCGCGCAATCTGAGCGAACGAAATGCCGGGATGCGAGTTCCAGTGGGATCTGCACCCAGTTGTCGTCAGCGGGATCCCGATCCATTCCGGTGGCATCCTGACGTCCGGGTCTCTTTGAGACTCATCCGTCTAGTCGCCCCCACTCCGGGATGTCACGCTCGCCTATGTATTTCTTAGTTACTTCTAAGCTTTAAGGTATTAAGAGATATAGAGGAAAGCGTGACCGGAAAGCGTGACACCTCGGCCGGCCGAAGTCGTTGCGTGACGCTAAGTTGCGCTGGACCTTCAGAGCTCACGGCGTGTCAGCCACCAATGCCGCGGCGCGCTCCCTCTCGCGCTGGCGACGTTTCCGCTCGGTGGCCTGCTGTCGCTTCTTGTCTGCCTGCGGATCGGCGCTTCCGAGTACATGCTTGAGCTCGGCAGTCGCTGCCTCCCAAAGGCGAGCACACTGTGTAACCAGCGGGCAGTCGCTGCATGCAGGGTCTCGAGCATGCACCTGAAGGCCGAAACATCCCGGAACGTGGATTGGAGCTGGGGCGCGTAGTGGTGGCGGGAGCGGGGCTGGCAGGTAGCGAAGCGCATCGTCGACCAAGCCCGGTCGCTTATGGAACATGCGACGGGCTAACGTCTCGTCGATGGCGCCACGCCGTCCCATGTAATTTGCTAGCGCGATCTCCGGGTGCTTCGCAGTGGTAATTCGTCGGTGTATTAGGCGTATCGCTTGAACGCGTGGAAGGCCGGACTTCTCATCTCCAACGAATAAGCGGGCGTCCCATTCGTCGGTGAAGATCGAATAGGTCTCTCGCGTCTCTGCCCAGCGCTTCTGCGCAGCTGCCAGGGCCTCCTTGCCGTAGAGTTGATTCGGGGCGAGAAGTTGCTTCCGGTTCTTATGACACGCCGCCCAGCCAATCGTCGCGTCCAGGAAAACTTCATAAGGCATGCCTAGCCGGTCAGCCTCCTGGCGCGCACGCCAGAGAGAGTTGATCTGGCGCGCGTCGTTCTGGAATAGTTCGGAGTTGATGGGAATCTGAGCTCCTGCGGAAAGGAAGTTCCGGACCTTGCCGTAGTGCGTTCGGTATGACTCCAGGTAAAGCTCGCAGAACAGCTCCGTCCGGACGAGCGCAGACTTGTAGGCATAGGCGACCCAGCTTGAGCGCATGAGTTGCGCCTCGTTCTGGAGCACCTTTGGTGTCACGAGCTCTCGGAGCACTGCAATCTCGCCCAGCCGGACCTGAGCGCGGAAACTGGACCTCCTGTAGGAACGCAACCTAGACGCGCGAGCCTGCCGCTCACGCATCTTGCTCGTTGACCATTTCTGTTGACGCAGTCGAGGCACTGGAAAATGACTCCTAGGTAGCCGTTGGGACTAGATCCGGTGCGCCCCCATAACGAGCGTGACGTCGAGAGCGCACCGGTGTGGCGTGATTAGCGCTTAGCCTTTGAGTGCTTCCAGAAGCGCTTTCATCGGATCAAGATCATCATCAACGGTAAGGTCAGGAAGCCCAGTAAGATGGATCGATCCCGGAAGTTTGACCTGGCCAGTCACCCGGAAGTATCGATCCAGTTCTGCATCCATCAGGCTGAGTTCGCGGTTGATCTCACGCGCATGGCTTGCGCTGATGTGTTCGTTCACCACGAGGGTCCCCTGACGGATTGCCAGCAGCAGGTAGTGGAGGTTCTGCGGAAGCCAAATCTTGTAGCGTTCCGTCAGAATTCCCTCACCCTTACGAGAGAATGCACTGTCTGCTCCATTGTCTTGCATAGCTTCAATATTCATTATTTGAAATCCTTATATCGTTTATCCGTTGATGCACTGTGCGAGTGGCGACATTTCACGCCATCAGCCGCTGGGGTGGCGCTTCGCACGGAAAGTCCGCCAGAAATACGGGTCCAGAAAGGCGGGGGATGCAGTTGTCTCGGAATTCGCGATCAAGCTCGAATCGGATGCGACAGAGCACGCGATACATTTCCCACGATTCGCTGTCATCGACATAGTCGTTGGGGACGAATTTCCCTGAACTGATCATCATGAGCACATGGTGCAAGTTGTGCATGGAGATGAGTTCGGGGTTGGTCGCCATTGCATGGATATCAAACTCTTGCTGGTCACGAGAGCTGTTTTTCTTATCGCTCATTGGTAAATCTCCTGGATGGTTGTGTGTCGAGCCTCTCTGCGGGAGGAGCTCCGTTTCGGCAGTTGTGTGGTTGGTCGATCCCGCAGAGCGACAAAATCACAACCATCGGAATAATGTCGAAGCGAGTTACTCCCTCGACATCGCGGACAAAGCTAGTGCCTCGGAAACGGGCCATGCAAGCGAAATCTTTAGGCAGTTTTTTTCAATACTTTTCCTATAAATTTCCTAGGAAAAATTGAATTCTTGTGGCCAGTGATATCAGGCACTTAGTTCTGATGGCCAGCACCTCTTGTCGCGCGCCGGGTGTGAGAATTGACGCGGGAAGTGGGCGCCTAGGAGGGCATGGAGTGGTGAAATGTTCACCATTCTGCGCAGGATTGCCGTTGCTAGTTCTAAGTTCTGATCGCAGTGGGAAGGGAAACGGGTACGGAGTGGCTCTAAGCATGCATGCCAGCGATGGGGCGCGCTCCGTCGTTCACCAAGTAGCGCTTGATCTTGCCAAGATCAGCGGCGACTGCCCTGTAGGGCGAACAGCAGAATGCGTGCGTGTAGCTTCTGCGTACTCGGTATCCGTTTGTCGCGGATAGAGGTGAATGATTGACGCGTGATTGATGGGTACATGACGGGGGCGATGCCGATGCACAGCTAGCGCTCGTTCGAGGCTGCTGGAACGCCCTGAATTGCGAGTTAGTGAAAGGACGTTCACTGTTTAAGCGCATGGAGAAGTCAACGAAACGTCAATGACTTTTCGATGTTTGCAGGCGGAGATTCAGCTGCTGGCGCTATAAATATCAATGACTTGAAGTCGCATGTAAGGAAGAACCCACTGCCCGCTGGTGCCTGATCGCGACAAAAAGTGCGCGCCAAGACACTTCGCCGGTGAGAAGCGAAGTCCTAGGACGGCGCCGGATGTGCGGCAGTGCGTCAGCCGAAGTCCGCGCAACGCCGACCAATCTCCATAGTTCGGCTACTTGATCCTGACCCACTCGCCGCCGTAGATGCCGACGCTGCGGTCCATATGCCACGCACGACGAACCTGGTCGGCCTTGCGCGCCTCGGCGTAGAACTGGAAGTCGAACGACAAGGGTCGGCCATACCCACCGAACCCGTTCTTGGCGCGGACGTCGCATTCGAGGATCGGCTGCTTCGATGCATAGCGTTCTGCCTGGCTTGGTGTGTGATCGCTACGCCAAGAGCAGTCGAACTGGGCGCTGTCAGGGTCACGCAGTTGGGCCTTGACCAGAGCCTGAGCGGCCTGAAGTTGACGTTCCTCCCGGCTGGTGCATGCGGTCAGGACGATGATGGCGACGATGGGCAGGGTGATGGATCGCATTGGTTCGGTTCTCAGTGATTGGTAATGAAGGGTGTGCGACGCGCGCGCTGGTCAGGCGGCGAGCTTCTCGACGGCGGCAGCCAGGTGTTCCGGCGCGAGGTGGGCGTAGCGGAGGGTCATCGTCAGATCGGCGTGCCCGAGCAGCTCGCGGACCGTGTTGAGGTCGACGCCGGCCATGACCAGCCGGCTCGCGAAGTGATGGCGCAGGTCGTGGAAGCGGAAGCCTTCGATCCGCGCCGTGGTCAGCAGGGTGTCCCAGGACGACTTGATACCGGAGATGCCGAACACGCTGCCCGACACGGCGGACTGCAACGCCCATTGCCGCAGCACGGTCATGGCTTCGGCGTTCAGGGGCACATGGCGCTGCTTGCCGGACTTGGCGTTCTCCCGGCGCACCGTGAGCATCCGCGCCTGCAGGTTGATGTCCGACCAGTCCAGGGCCAGCAGTTCGCCCCTGCGTAGCCCGGTGTTCATTGCCAGCAGCACGACCGGCGTTAGGTGATCAGCGTAGGCGCCCTCCGGCACCTCCGGGAACAGTGAGCGCTTGCGGGCCGCCCGCCACTCGTTGGCGGACTTGCGTGCGGCAGCGTGTTCCAGGTCGCGCGCTGTAAGGGTTTCGCGCAGGCGCTGCTCCTCGGCTGGGCTGAGGAATCGCACCACGCTCCGGGGCTTGGCCGCCTTCATGCGCAGCTGATGGATGGGGTTCTGCTCCAACATCCCCCACTTCACTGCCTTGGCGATCACGGCCCGGAAGCTGGCGAGGTCGCGCCAGGCGGTTGCCTTGGTGATGAAACCCTCCCGGTCAGGGCGGGCCTTGGTCTGCAGGCGCTCCATCCACCAGCGCTCGACCCAGGCCGAGTTGATGTCGGACATGGGCATGTCGACTGCGGCCGGGAAGACTCGCTCCAGTCGACTGATGTAAGTGTCCGCCCCTTTTAGTTCGCTGCGAGCCCAGGGGCGGTAGTGGTCGCGCAGGAACTCAGCGAGGGTGATCTTCGGGGCGGCGGGCTTGGCAATGCTGGGTGGCCCGGTCTGGATGTACTCCGCGATGATCCTGCGGGCGATCTCCCGCGCCTGGTCGAGGGTCAGGTGTCCAGCTGACCCCAGCGTACGACGCTTCCCGTGCTCCCAGGTGACGACCCAGGCTTTATGCCCACTGGGCTGGACCCGGAGCAGGAGGCCGCGTACCTGCGTGTCCCTGAGCTCGTAGGCGCGATCCCTGGGCTGGGCTGTCGCAACGAGTCGCTTGGTGAGGGTGGTGACTGACATCCGGGCTGCTTCCGTGGTTGGCGTAAGCCAACGATAGGAAGGGCCGGAGGTTCATGATTGGATGCGGATCGTCCGCAATCGCGATGCGTTGGGCGCAGGTCGCCTCTAAGACAAACTAGCAGGTCGCGGCGTACCCGTCGTTCGGCTACCTGATGGAAAGCTCAGTCCACCCAGCGTGCCGCTGCGACCCCTGGTGCGCCGTCAGTAGATAACACGAGGAACAAGGCATGAGTGTAAGCAAGATCCTGCTGGTGCTTGTATCCGACTAACTTCTCGATATCCCGGTTGAAGATGGTCTTGCGAGAAGTTGTCTTCTTGCACTCAATGATCAAGTAATTGACTCCTGCAGGACCGCGCTGATGAACTACGATATCCGGGAACACGGTGATCGCGTCGGTGTCGTCAGGGGGAACAGATAAGAAGCCAACGTCCAATTCTTTCGGCGCAGATCCAAGTCGGTTGTACTCGCAATCGACTTTCCAGTCGGGCATGAATCCTTGGAGATGAAATGCTAGTCGAAAGGTAATAGACCGCTCATTTGCGTCTACCTCTAAGAGGTAAGAATCTTCAAGTAGAAGAGCATTCAGTGCATGAACTATGGCCTCGCCAGGCTCGCGCTGGGTGAGCGTACGAATCACTGGCTCGGAAAGCGCGAGATAACTCATGTTCCGCCCTCCGATGCCGTCGCTAGAGTCTTCCGCCATAGGTCGGCGTACTGATACGCTTGCTTGACCTGCATACTAGCAACCACGGCGCGTTGCTGATCCAGGAGCTGATCCATATTGTCGTCACCAACCTCAGGGGCGGGGCTCTCACTCAATTGCTTTTGGAGGATTGCGTGATACGCGATCCATATCTCATACGCAGTTGTGAATGCCTGAACAAGTTCTGGACGGCTCTGCTTCAAGCGGGTCAGCATCTCGGCGTATGGTGGAAAATCTGTTGAATAGTAAACCCAGGTCTTTCCACTGATCTGGCTCGTGATGTATGCATGCTCTCGCTGCTTGCTAGAGTCGCCGCCATCATCTGGCCAAAGCATGTCCCAAACTTCCGTCTGATCGGGGGAGATCGGCTCGATCTCGAATGGAGGGACGACGGTCTTGCCCGAACGTGAGGGGCGTTCCCTGGCGGTAAGAATCTCGAACCCAATCTTGCTAACCAGCTGTTGGCCGTTGGGCCTTGTCAGCGATACAAAAAGCTCTCCTGATTGGCCTGCCTTAGATTTCTCAGCCGGCCGCAGTCGCCAACGCATGCGGCCGCCAGAAAGCGTTGTCTTACTCTCCACCTCAAGAAGATCGTCTGTGGAGCGAACGCCAATAAGGCCTCTTCGGTCAAACTCGGTGTCGGCGTCGGTCTCGATAAGGACAAGTTCACTGTCTTGCAAACTTACCTTCAGAGATTCTGCTGGCGAGACGATACTGAAAAAAGTTACGCCAGAAAAGGGCAGGGTCTCGAGCGGATCTGGTTTTACATAGATTCTGCGCTTCTGGCGCGAAACTGATTTCTCGTCGCCCCCGCCTCCGACATCTGACCTCGTGACTTCGCTGACTTGCAAGCCGGCTTCTTTAAGGAGTCGAGTAACCTGTTGCTTAACTTCCTCCCTAGTAGAAGCGCTGTCACGTTTAGCCAATCGTTCAGTCAGCTCCTTCTCAATAGCAGCAAGCTCACTGTCCTCTTCTAGCATCCGTCTGAGGGTCGCTGTCAATGAATCTAGTACGGGCCCATCCTTGAAGCCTTCCCTGCTGGTTGAGAAGAGCTGTCGCCGAATCTTGCTGTCTGCAGAGGATGCATCGATGTGCACCACCATGTGGCGCGAAAGTAGCCCGAGTCCAACCTCTTTGAGCAAGGAGCCCGTCAACTCACCCTGAGTTTGGCCATTGAGTGTTCCCACTATTGGATGGCCAGGTTGTACAAAAAGCTCCGCTGAGTTTCCTCTCAGACTGGCTTCCTGATCGCCTTGCTTCTTGAATGCGAGCACCACCCAATACTCGATGCCAATGCATGGCACGTCTGAGCCTGAGGGCACCACGTACTCCATCGAACGGTGATGTCTTAACTTAACGTTGCCAGTGCTGTCTTCCGATGCTTTCAGAAGTCGCATCAATCGATTCCTACTACCTCCAACGTACTCGCTGCGCCCGCCATTAAAGTCGCGCAAGTCCCAGACTCGAAAAGGAAGAATGGGATCAAATATGGTGTAATGGAAGTAGTGATACAGATTGCCAGGGCTCGGGCCGAGCTGCTTAGATAAGTTGCCGAGCCGATAGGCATAGTGCCTTACGAGTGTGCCATGCGCCAACGAGGGTGGCGCCAATTGATCGGATTTGGCATAAAGTGAAATAGCCTCCTGGCCAACTTCAACAACCAGTGGCAGTCCCTCTGCATCGGTGAGGTACGCGTAGCAGTCTTCCTTGTAGGTAGCATCAAGCTTAATGATGCGAATTATCGTGAAGGCCACCTTCTCGCGCTGCTCGTGGTGGCGTGAAGCTATGAGGACGTAATCAGAGAAGCCGAGGGTTGAAGACCCGCCCTGTCCAAAAGCGCCAATCTGGTAGCGTTTCGTAATCTTGTTTCCAGCTTGTAAGCTTAGGATCGTTCTTGAGAAGTCTTCAGGCTTGAGGCCTACGCCTTCATCCAGAACGTCGATTGTGGGTGCGGTCTCCTGACTACTTCCAAGAAGCACTACAGAAATGCGCTTGTCAGTGGGAATACTTATACCCTGATGCAGGCCGGTCTCAGGGCCGCTGACCGGCCTGCCAAACCATGTCTGAGCAGCGTCTCGCGGAGATTGGGGTAAGCTCACAGTTGACGATTGAGCTCGTTCTTCAAGCAGCGCATCAATGGCGTTGGTTATGCGCTCGCCCAGGCTCTTTCCTGGCTTAGTCGCCAAACCTACCGTCGAGATATTTGACGGATTGCCTCCAAACGGAACCCACTTCAGACTTAGTGGGCCGAAGGCCTCTCCTATTGAGAGGTCGTCGCTGTCCCCGAGCGAACGAAGCAACTCCTTAACTTCCGCCGGCGTCCGAATATCTAATACGCGTCCCCAAAGCCCTTGAGTACCACTTGTCATGCCGCTACTCCCTATTGCGGTGAATGAGAAGTACTTCCTTGCTCGCTGAAGAATCGGAAACAGCCCCTACTCTTGCATACCATCTGCGTCCGGGAACCGCACGCCAATGGAGATCTTGTTGCGGACCGGCGTAGGTCTCGCACAGCTCGAGCCCAGACCTCTTCAGCGCGTCGAGGTAGTTTGGCAGAGCGGAACTAGCATCGTGGAATGACACTAGCTGAATTACGTAAGCATCCTTCTTGAGAAGCTTTCGAACTGACGAAAAGCTTCTCTCGATTTCGGTGTAGTAGGGCGCGCTTGAGCGAGCCTTTCTGTCGACGATCGTATAAGCAGAGGCGCCGCCTATGTCATTCGTGTCAGATAGAAAGAATGCGGTGCGAAGCTCGGTCCGCCCGCGAAGCTGCCACTTGTTGTAAAGGACATGAACGCCCAAATATGGAGGCGATGTAACTACAAGGTCAACTTTCCGTTCCGTTCCAAAGGTGCCTGCATTCAGATCGCGCGCCGCACAGTTAGCGAGAAATACGCGAACATCGCTCGTCTTCCCCTGCTTTGCTTCCACGCACGACCTAAAGTCGCGCAGGCCTACAGCCATTTCTTCGAAAGACTGCCGTAGCCGACCGACTATTTCCGCCGGCCTCGGGGTGACTTCTTTTCCATCGAAAGCCCACTGAGTGGTTCTAAGAAGTAGGCACTTTGCAAACTCCCTAGATGCACCTCGAGGAAGCGTAAATATGGAGCTCTTAAGATTGCAGAGAAGATTTCGATAGGGCTGAGGTAAGCCCAGGAGGCGAATGTCCGATTCGTTGTTGGCTCGGCTTAAAAGCGCTCTCGTCGACTCAGATGCAGTATCAATCCAGCGCTCCACATTTCGAATTTGATAGTCACTGAGAGAAGTCGTTTTGGAGCGCGCGACAAACATTGCGAGTTGACTTACATCTGAGCCTAGCGCGATGCGTTGCGAAGCCGCTGCCTCTACAAGTGTGGTTCCCCCGCCCATGAAGGGATCGAGTACAACGTCGCCGGAGCTAGAGAAGCTTTGAATTGCTTCTCGGACAAATGCGGGCCCAAATCGAGCGGGATAGCGATAGAAGTCGTGAGTAAGGCCTACCACCTTCTGCGAAATCTCTGCCGCGCTCAATAGGCGGAGATACCTTGATTCATGCAAAAGTCCCTTCTCAGCCAGATTCAGTGCAGAATCTGGGGGGGCGCAAGGCATCTGGCCATAGTCGCTTGCGTCGGCTGCCGAATCGCCGCGTGCAGGAGAGGTGCGGTTGAGCATCAGGCGCGCCCCAACCTGTCTCGAATATGATTGCGGCCCCCGCCGGCCCGAGTGTTCATACATGAAATCCCTTCGCTCCCCGGCGGAATAATATCAACGAACTTGTCCCAATACATAACGCCTAGCCGGTTGATCTAATGGACGAGACATGGGTCATGCTCTCACGCGGGCACCATCCATCTCTTCAATCACTTGATTGACTGCGTCATGGAAGTGATGCCTTAGCGGGAGCGCTAAACGCAGAACTTGAGGAGGATGTAGCTGGGAAGGGGGGGAGTCTCCGCCGGCATGCGCGACTCACTCTCTATCCTCGTCGACCGGCGCTTGCCCAGGAATTGCTTCCGACTCCAAATCCGGCTCATCAACGCCTCCAGACGAGTAAGGTTCAGTCGTGTTCGGTAGCTCAGCAGTATCAGCTCTCGACTGTGCACCTGAGCTCGTATCAGTTTGAGGGGGCGAATCGATGGTTGTCGTGCTTTGCCTTTTGATCTCTTGGAAAAGCTTCTCCAGACTCCATATTTCAAATCGAGCGCCGGTCAAGGCATGAACCTCTGCCCAGAGTATAGGGTGGGCAACTGAGTCGCGACTCCAGTCGGCCTTAGCGTCATTCGTGACCAGAATCACCGTGTCGAATTGAACCCCGTCGTCCTGTGCGTGCATCAAGCCCAACAGGAACTCAACCCATATAAAAAAGTCGCCATCGCCATCGTCCTTGAAGCCTGGCGGTGTACGTGTGCGTTTTCTGTGCTGTGCAATCTCGTTGAGGCCATGTCGAGGCGCGTACTCGAGAAGCGCCTTTGACTGGAGCATCTCAATCAGCGATTGCACGCCCCGCATCGTGTTCTCGTCGTAAATGTAGCCATACTCATCTGCGAACTTATCGAGCAACGCCTTCATCTCATCCTTGAAGGCCTCGAGCGATGGGTCAATGCGCCCGGCTTCATCGGCTAAAGTGGTGAAATTCTTCTTCAAAGTCTTTGCGGTCGTTTCAATAGCCGCAAGTTGATTGTTCCAGAATTCCTGAATCGACTGTCCTGGAAGGACTAGCGGCCCCAAATGTTTGGATGCGAAGTAGTCTACGATGTCAGCGTTGTACTTCTTTGACGCGAGCCGTAAGAAGACATTTGAATCGATTCCTACAGCCGCGCGGACGAATGATGGGCCATGGTTAGGCCGAGGTTTGACCGCGTGTGAGAGTGCTTGCAGGGCATCGAGCGTGGTCTCTCTATTAAGCACGCTGCGCAGTCGTTCAAGTCTTGTTGATGCTGCAGTGGCGGGAGCGTCAGTACCAGACATCGCCAGCTGCCTCGGCGAGAATAGCTGCCATATCCGCCACTGCATCAGCGTCCCAATCTTCATAGTCTTCGAGATTCCCGGTCCATTCGCCATCCACGCCCTCTGGCAGGAGGGTGCGCTTGAAGCCATCCCATGTGCTCGCGCCTTTCGGCCTACGCTCAATATCAGCCAGATAAGTGTTCCCGATAGTGCTTACCCAGTAGCTCGCTTCGTCGTCGTCAAAGCCGTCCCAGTTTTCGCTATGGCGAGGCCTAATAAAATGAAGGACACCCAGCTGTTCTGGGGTCTGAGTTTCAAGAACTATTGATCTACGTAGATAAGTAAGAGTGCCCTTATTGAACGATCGCCGCGCCAACTGTTCAACGAATTCTTCTTTCGTAGGGTTTAGATCCGACAGCTCCTTCCTTACGACTGTCCAGTCTCTTGCTTCAAAGATCATTCTCGCTGCCTCCCCGAATCTGCGTTCGACGTTACCCGTTCCGAGGTTTCCGACAACGATGCGTCTTACGACCAGCTGCAAGATGTAGCGCATTCCTGCTAAAGGATTTTTGGTCGTAGCTATGGCGAGCAGAAGAGGGCGCACTGAAATGACTGAAAGGCTGTTAAGGGCATCAAAGATCTCAAGTGCCTCAGGTTCAGCGGGGCCTTCGACAGTCGGATCCATCATTTGAAGATATAGTGGCAGTTGGCTCTCAAGTATCCCCATCAACTCGTCAGGGCTTGGCGGCGTCTTGCCTGTCGAATGCGTGCGACTGGCCAAGAAGTCGTATAGATCTTTGGGGAGGATATGCCCGCTGCGAACGGTTATTACATGGCGGATATACTGAACGAAGGAGTTGCCACCGGCTGTGGAGAACTGCTTAGAGATAGCCTGCCATTGCTTGTATTGTTTGTCTCTTTTACTTTGCTTAGTTTGACTAAGTACGAAGTTCTTGAGCAGATCGCCGATCGTAAGCTCGCGGCCACGTGTATTGATCACCTCGAACACTCTGTAAGCCGAGCCCATGTCGGGGTGTACGAAAACGGCGAAGTAGAGCTTGTTGGTAAGAAAGTCTGCCCATAGCCCAAGGCGCTTGAAGGGGTCCTCTGCGAGATCCGTGCGGAGTTGCTTCCGCAAGTACTCGAAGGCTTCCCGCATGCGAGTGGAATCATCGTCCGGGCTGGACGGTTCGTCGACTGTCTTGCCTTCGGTCAGCAGTGCTTGCAACGTGCGATTATCGGCAGGATCCGACAGGCTGACTCGAGGACGTACTTCGTCCGTCTCATAGTCTATAGAGCGCAAGAAGTCGGACTGGAGTCGATCCGCCAGTGCCTTGCGATTGCTTTTGATTGCTTCACGATAAAGGGCCGCTGCCAAGAGGCTTAGAGTCAGGAGGCGCTGTTGGCCATCAACCACCTGCTTTCTTTGTCCCTCTCCAGTCAGAATAACTAGCCCGAGAAAGTACGACTCGTCGGTAATACTATTTCTGAGATCATTCCAGAACTCGCTGACCTCATCACGCTCCCATGCATACTCTCGTTGATACTGCGGGACTTCGAACGTGTAGTTCGATAACAGCGCTGCTGCAGTAGTGGCTGAAGCATTCAGAGGGGTTTGCATTAGCTTGTCCGATCAGGAGTTATGCGTTGGACGCGCGGAGTGAATTTACTTAGCGAGATTTCGCTGCAGCGCTCGGCGCTGCTCTGCTAGGGGGGGGCGCATCACGTGGCCGCCATTCCGGCGCCGTCAGCGTCGTATTGACTTGCTAGTGACGCGCCCTCGGCGCTGACTGCGGTCAGCGCGTCTGCTGCTACATGGGGGCGGGTGTCTGAGGGCATAGCTGCAACCTCCTTGAGCAAGCTACTGGTGGCGTTCAGCTTGGAGGAGCGCTGAAGGTGGTGCAACTGGTAGTGCAGAGCAGGCGAGGGGGAAATGAGGCAATGTTCTTAGGCCTGCCCCGATCATCGCATCCACCGCAATCTACCTGGTAAGCCAAGCTGAAGCCGGCTCCGGCCCGCCCCGCACCCCAAATCACGCCCAACAAAAAACCCGCCTTGCGGCGGGCTTCTTTCAACGCGTTGATTCCGCTCGGGAATCTGGTGGCTATGGGTGGACTCGAACCACCGACCCCAGCATTATGAGTGCTGTGCTCTAACCGGCTGAGCTACATAGCCGCGTGAACCGCGTATTCTTCATTTCGACCCCCTGCCTGTCAAGCCGGGGCGCCGCGCTTGTCGCCTGCGGCAGGGCGTGGCAGAGTCGGGCACAGTAGATTTATGGAGTCCGCATCGTGATCGATCCGGACGGCTACCGACCCAACGTCGGCATCGTGTTGATGCGGCCGGACGGCCGGGTGTTCTGGGCGCGACGCGTGCGCCGGGATGGCTGGCAGTTCCCGCAAGGCGGCATGAACACGGACGAGACACCGGTCGAGGCCATGTACCGCGAGTTGCGCGAAGAAACCGGCCTGTTGCCCGAACATGTGGAAGTTCTGGGCGTCACGCCCGGGTGGCTTCGCTATCGCCTGCCCCCCCGCGCCATCCGGCGCAACGAACGCCAGGTCTGCATCGGCCAGAAACAGGTGTGGTTCCTGCTGCGCCTGGTCGGCGACGAAGCCCATGTCCGCCTGGACCTGACCGAGAGCCCGGAATTCGACCACTGGCGCTGGGTGGATTTCTGGTACCCGCTCGAGCACGTGGTCATGTTCAAGCGCCGCGTGTACGCCAGCGCGCTGGGGCACCTGGCGTCGTTTGCCCGCGGCGTCGCGGGCCCGCAGGCGATCCCGCCACAGCTGCCCGACCCGAGGGCTTCGGTGGAAGGGTCCCGCTGGCGTGGCCGTGACCGGCCGGCGCGTAAACGGGGTGGTACCGGCGAGCCCGCCAAGAATTGACAATCATTCTCATCTTGGGTGAAATGGTGGCGGGCCATCCCGTGCCCGCCGCACTGCTACCGCCACCGTGTACGTCTGCATCTGCAACGGCGTGACCGACCGCCAGATACGTGAAGCCGCCGCCGCGGGATGCACCACCGTGGCCGAGCTGACCATGCGTACGGGCGCGGGCGCCAACTGCGGCAGCTGCCTGGACATGGCGATGGACGTGCTTCAGGCCGCGCAACCCGCATCGCGCGAGCCGCTGTTCCCCATACTGACGCTCTCGCACGCAGCCTGACGTCCACGCGACCGCCCGTCGGCGGCGCGGCATCCTTCCAGAATGATCACGATTCGCGTTCCGTCACGGCGCGCGTGCACGGGCTAACCTTTGCCGTCCTTCCGCCCACGGAGCATGGCCATGAAAGGCGACGCCAAGGTCATCGAATACCTCAACAAGGCGCTCTACAACGAGCTGACCGCCATCAATCAGTACTTCCTGCACGCCAAGATGCTGAAGAACTGGGGCTTCAAGGAACTGGCCGAACACGAGTACAAGGAATCCATCGACGAGATGAAGCATGCCGACAAGCTGTCGGAGCGCATCCTGTTCCTCGATGGCCTGCCCAACTTCCAGGCGCTGGGCAAACTGCGCATCGGCGAAACGCCGCGCGAGATCCTCGAGTGCGACCTGGCGCTGGAACAGGAAGCGCTGCCGCCGCTGCGCGAAGCGATCGCCTATTGCGAATCGGTGGCCGACTACGTCAGCCGGCAGCTGTTCGCCAACATCCTCGATTCCGAGGAAGAGCACATCGACTGGCTGGAAACGCAGTTGTCGGTGATCGACCGCATCGGCGAGCCGAATTACCTGCTGACCAAGCTCGAAGGCGACGACTGACCGTTCGCCGCTGCCGGCGGCAACAACGGCCTGCCGAGCTGTTGCGCGGCGTAGCCCTGCAGCGCCATGCGCGCACGCGCGTATTCGGCGATGACCAGCGCCACCGCGACGGCCGGGCGCTCCAGCTTGCGGGCGCGTGCGCCCAGTTCCACACGCTTGGCGGCGGCCGACAACGCCATCGCGCCCACGTTGGCGCTGGATGATTTGAGCGTATGCGCGGCATCGCGCATGGCATCCAGATCGGGCACGGCAGCCGCCTTCTCCAAGGTGCCGATCAGGCGCGGCGCGTCTTCCAGGAAGATGGTGATGATGCGCGTGGTTTCGTCGCCGGCGATCTCGCGCAGTTCTTCCAGCATGGTCTGGTCCAGCACCGGGAAACTCGGCGCCGGCGCGCGCGCGGTGGCGACGGCCGGGACCGGCGGAGCCGGTTCCGCGGCGGGCACGAGCGCGGCG
>Ga0065704_10000595_pt1 | contig 15645 bp, 20 predicted proteins | sample SwiRhicommuniRL2_FD_59091 | JGI IMG/M metagenome (GOLD analysis project Ga0065704, IMG submission 59091) | Switchgrass rhizosphere bacterial communities from Rose Lake, Michigan, USA - RL2 v2 (version 2) | ecosystem: Host-associated > Plants > Roots > Rhizosphere > Soil | place: East Lansing, MI
GGATTATGAAAGAGAAACAACTCAAGGAATGTATGTTAGACACTCTCAAAATAGTTCAAACATATTGTCCAACAATACTAGATAAACAATGTTGTGGAGAGTGCTTATTATGTTGGATTAATTACCTACAAGAGGAGGTAACACAATGATATCACAAACAATGGCTAAAGATATATGTAGAGAGTATGAACTGAAAAATAACATTGAGGTTGAATTAATAGAATATCAAATAGTATAAGTAAGGAGGTAAATAACAATGATTAAATTATCAAGAGCCAACGGAATGTGGATAGGTGAAGTATACAAAGGAAATGAGATACAAGCTATATATTCTAGTAGAAATGTAAGTCGAGTGATTGATGCAATAAATACACATATCGAGTATGGCACTCATGAAATATCATAAAGACCAAAAATCAAACGGACATTGGATACCAATGTACATGGCAACACCAAACTTCACCAACATAACAAATATCAAGAATGACTACGTACACACAATAGAAAATGATTTTGAATATAGGTACTTAGTAGGTAACGAAGAGATAACACAAATATTTTTGAAAGGGTTGAGTTAGAAATGAAAACATGCCCAATATGTGGAACACAATACACATCACCACAATGTCCAACTTGTGGATTTCAAAACACATGATGTGAATAGTTGAGTAGTTACTCAAAAGAAAAAGGAGGGATAATTCCCTCCTTTTATTATACTACAGTTCCTAAAGTATCTCTCCACTCTAGTGTACCCATATCAAAGATTATTAATTTTTTAATACCAGTATCAAAATACATAAAGGCTTCAATACCACTTGCAACTATTTCCGCTCTACTAGGTCTACTTCCAGTAGAGCCACTTGGAATTGCCATTTGTAAGTTTTTATTTTGAGTGTTTCTCATGAGAGGAATATCTCTCTCAACACCATTTTCACCAGTAACTTTTCTAATGTAACTAGCATTACCAACAAACCCAGTAAAATCTTGTGTATTTGCTTTTGGTAAGACCACAGCACCTTTTAATGCTTTTACAGGGGTATCACTTAATCTTACATTTCCACTATCATCCAATCCAAAAACTATTTTACTTCCTCGATAGAAATTCAAGTCAGTTTTAGTGTTAGCAAATTCACTAGTGAGTTTCCACCCTCTAGGGTCATCAAAACGATTAGCAATAATAAGTTGTTTTGATATTAATTCTCGACTACTTACAAAATTCAATGCACCTCTATCGTAAACATTACCGCCATACATATCACAGTCGTTTAAATTTACTCCAATAAAATTACATGAAGTTGTATTTATAGTGGTGTCTATTAATTGTCGTATTCTTCTTATTTCAACACCAACCACAGTTAAATTTTTTACTTTATCAGCACTAAAAACTCTAGCATTGTATTTGCCAGTTTGAACGCCGTTGAATCCAGTTATTAACCCACCATTGAAATAATAGTTGCTCACAAAAGCCGTACTACTACTATCAGTACCTAGTTTAAATAATGGTGTATTAGTTTCAGTTCGCGGTATATTTTCGGTGTAAATATTATTTAATATTACATTATTATTTAATCCAAAATTACCAGCAAAATCAGAGTTTTCAATAATTGGTTCATTGAATATAATTCCATATGCAGTGTTGTCAGCAATGTCAATTCCTATAACACTTTCTTGTATCCAAAGGTGATTAAAGTTTGATGTAGTGGAAACTCCACCAGTAAATTTGATAGCTGTTGTACAATTATTGATATGTGAATTGTCCACATTGCACCCTAATAGGAAGTTACATTGTACCCCTATATTAAAGTTCTGAATAACAACATTACTAACATTACAACTCAATCCTTTTAACATATTAATTCCACAGTTTGAGTTTTGATTACCATACAATTCAATATTTTCTAAAGTTATATTATACACATAACCATTCTCAAGAGATGCATTATCATATATAAATAAGTCTTTTAAAGATGATGGTGCATGATTGATTCGACAATATTTCCTATTAATATTTCCCGAATAGGCATAGTTTTTACACATCAATCTGTTATTTTTGTGAAGTGTTATCGTACCAGTTACCTTATATTCTTTTGGTTCTAGTATAACAACATCATGTTCATCTAACGCCTTCTGTAATGCAATAGTGTAATCATTATTCTTAACATATCTCTCATATTTATTAATAGGTGTTCCATAGTAATTATTAAAGTCCACCTTATCAACCTTATTTTTTACTTCATTTCTATACATTTCCACCTGTGCATTATAGTTGCCAGTTAAAACCCAATAATCCTCATTACCAATGTAAATTCCTTTTGGAACATCTTTCTTTGAGGTGTAAGAAGCACCTTGCCACATTACAACGGTTAACGCTTCATATGTTTTATTTACATTCCATGTACCCTCAATAAGTGGAACATATCTTCTTCCTTTATAAACATTATATTTTATCATACTTTATCACTCCTTACATGCCCATATAATTCATTATATTTCTAAACTCACCAACTACTTTACCAGCTACAGGCGTTTCAGTATTAACTTGGAAAGCATAATAACCCATATCATTACCGCTTATTGTTGCAATAGTTACTCTAGGTAAAGTCCCATAACTATTCTCATTAATCTTTATTGTTTGTACTAATTTATTATTAGCACATGCAAAAACTAATTGAGCATGATAAAATGAAGTTTTATCTAAACTCATAAATGTTATTGTCCCACTATAAACTCCATCAGAAATTAATTTATTATTACTAGCGAATAAAGTAGTTGGAGTTAAGGAAATCTTCTCCCATACGTAATTAGGAGCAATTTGTTCAAGGTCTGAAATTCTATCATCTAATGGAACAAATCTATCTTCAAGTGCAGTTATTTTTAAATCTTGTTCGGTGTTCTTATCGGTATTAGCTTTAATTTTATTATCTTGCTCAATATCTTTATTTTGTAATTCTGTATTAACGGTGTTTTGAGCGGTTTTGTTGGCATTAACTACAGTAGATAACGAATTAATGTCTTGTGTATTTGTGTTAATATCCTCAATTATTTCAAAGTGTTCACTATCGTTTTTACTATCCAAGCTATTTATAATAGAATCTAATTCGAGCCTATTATCGGTTATACGCTTGTTGACCTCAATAAAATTTTGGTCAGCGTTGATTATATGGGTGTCAATTTTTTTGTTAACATCAGTAAATTCTTGGGCTGAATCTGTTATATGCTGATTAACTTTATCCTCCAATTGACCAAAAACAGCTTCAAAATTGCCAGTTTGAACCCAATATTCAGTATCTGTTAAAGGAATACCGATTGGGACACTTTTCTTAGATGTGTAACTATTATTTTCAGGTGTGACAACGATTGAAAAGTTTTCATATTCTTTATTTATATCCCATAATCCTTCTATTCTAGGAACATATCTTGCTCCAATATATCTTCGCCTGTTTTCTTTATCATAATACATACCTTACCTCCTAATATTCTAACACTAAGTTACCAGCATCTGTTGTACTAAATTCTATATCGTCCCATGATTCGGGAATCAAAGCATTGAAATAGCCTTCATCATCAATTTCAAAGAACACAAATTTAGCAATTCTACCAACGATATCGTATAAGTTAGCGTCAATCCATGCAATAATTGAATCTAAATATAAGCTGACATACTCTCCGTTTTTAACCTTTTCTAGTTCGTCGTTCAAATAGGTGATATCTTTCTTTAGCAGTTCAATATCTTCCGTATTCTTCAAAACAACTTTATTCAAATCATTTGTGTTGTCAATGACTTTATTAAGGTAATCAACAACCTTACATAACAATTCATAATAACTCAACGAATCATCATACACCAAAGGCAAAACTTTCTGACACCAAAATTCCATACGTTGTATCATTTCATTCATAATATACCTCCTAATAAATCAACATAAATAAATCGTATAGTTCTTCAATTATCATTTTATCAATATTAATTAAACTATTTCTATACTCAAGATTTAACTGGGTTAAACTAACATTATGTCCCTTTGTACTTCGTTTATACTTTTCTGTATCACTACCTATTGAGTCTATTTTTGCATTATTCGTAGTGTCATTAGTCGAATTGCTACTTGACGTTGTTGTACTATTTACCGTAGTATCACCAACAAATGTAGTGTGAGTGTTAGCTACATTTTCTCTTGTCCCTTCTCCTTCATCTAAATTAGTGCCATAATCCTTACCAGCAAAATTCGCTTGGGGTAAGTCTGATTTTAACAATTTATTTGTATCACTTTCAGTTAAGTTAGAATTACCTTTTTCACTAGTATCACTATGGGTATCAGTTTTAGTATTAGAGTCATTAGAATCTTCATACTTATTACTACCATTTGCTTCACTATTAGTGTTATTAGTGTTAGAGCCTTCCTTATCGTAATCCTCTGACATACTATAGTTGTTCATCCAATCATATTCTTTTGCAATTGTTGTGTATAACTGATTATAATAAGGCATTATTAGATTGAGCCTTTCTTCAAGGTAGAACTTCCATAAAGCTACTGTTTCAAAACCTATTTCCTTATTGAAATAGTGCATAATGATTTTTTTCTCAAGTATTCGCCTATAACCATCATTCCATATTGGATATTGAAAGTTAAATATTTGAGGAAGGGACTCTGTGACACGTTGACTCATTGGAAACCCTTCAAATTTAGGTGTACTATTTTCAACTATCCATCTCACTTCCGTTGTGTATTTGCTCATTTTCTCCCTCCTCGTAAAAATCATCTATTGGTTTTACATTTTCAATGTTAACCATTGTTTGGAGATTACTTCTAAACGAAACTTCAATGTCTGTTCCGAACATTTTGTTTATCCTTTTAACAGCCTGTCTACGTGCATTAAGCATAACATTTCTCTGTGCTTCAATATTACCATAATTACCACCAACCTCGTCGGACACCATTCTTTCTTTTTTATCTTGGTTACTATTCTCAATACCACAGAACGTTAAAGCTTCATTCCATATTTGGTGTTTTAAGATTTGCAATTTGTCAGCAACATAAGGTGAAGTGGTGTCAAGGACATTCATTCCTTCAAAGTCCATGTGTTTATCACCGAATATAAACGGTTCGTTACCATCATATTGCATGTATAAGTTTTTCATAGTTAACCTTTGCTGTTCGGATGACAGTACAAGTTTAGGAGTCTTTTGCCCCTTAACATTAACATCAATACTGCGCTCTATCTCATATAACCTACGCGCGAATAATTGAATTGTCAAATCAGTTGGAGTGTGTAAATAGTTGTTAAATATTAAAACACTATCACTCGAGGTTAAAGACTTATTATATCCATTAACTGCATAAGCTCGTCGTTCCATTGGTATTCTATACACGTCAAGTTTTCCACCAATGGTACAAGTTAACGCTAAATTACCGACTACACTATCATTGAAATAACAAGCGTAACCCATTTCAAATAACGCCAATTCTAAAAAACGTTCATCAACACTATCGGGTAAATTATGCCACTCAAATACGTTTAACGCAAGTTCTTTCAATCTACTATAATAATCAATATAGGTTTTATTATTTAAATCAGCACTTTCCATGTATCCGTTTTTTCTTCTCTTTCCCATCATTTCCTCCTTAATTATTTGCTCTCGAGTAATCACCTACATAATCACCATGCCAAAAGGTTACTCCCTTATTAAACATATCTTTAATTATTACCATATCACCAAAAGGAATACTACCAACGATTTTTACATCTATTGTTTTAACATAGTTCCATGATGGTCGTCCTGTTATATTTGGGGTCTTAACTCGATGTGTTGCATAGCCATACATAGAGAAATATTCATCTATTAATTGTGCGTATTCTTTTCTAATACTCATATGCATGAACGCAAAGTCTTTAATTCCTGTTGCAAAGTTTGCACTTGCTCCATTTGCTCCATGTGCTTGTCTTGGTAAAGCCGAGGTTGCACTAACTTTTGCTAGTGTACCAGCTACACCAAGCATACCCATAGGTGCAGTTACTGGGTTAGATAACGCTAGTGCCGAACCTAACATTGACACTGCTGTACTAGCACCATTTTGTGCCAACCATGCTTTAAAGCTATCAGTAGTATAAGAGCATTGAGGAAAACCATCTAACACCATTTTTTCATTATAGTTTGCTGAAACTCCCTTATAATTTTGTGGGTATAAGAAAATTTGGGGATTACAACTCATATCTCCAGCAACTCCAAAAGTACAATTTATTGCATCAAAATATTCATATTTAAACTCGGCGCTTGTACCTTGCAAGTTGGTCACATACAGGAAGTTGTAAGGATGTGTAAACAATTTTTTATTTTTAGGCACATAACCATTAATATTATCTAATTTCATTGGTTTAGTTATATTATAAGATTTAGCCGACCCACCAACATCTCCAACAAATTTAGTAGGCATCATGAAAATTGATACAATAGCATCCGATTTATTAGCACTTGTAAGTGTTTCAATCATAGCGTTAGCACCTTGGTAACTATCAAAAACATTAAAGTATAACCCCGAGTATATCCCACAGTAAGTACCTCCAGTGACTTTCACTGCGTCCTTGTCTGTTGTAGATGCTATCACAATTGACTTTGCGCCCATCAACCCAGTACCATCAAAATCAGCTGAAACATAATCACCTAATTCTAAATTTTCATCAATCAAGTTAGCACCAGCAGTATCAATATTGATATGCTCTCGTTCAACAAAAGATGGTTTTACAGTAATGTCAAGTTGCCACGTTTGCCACACATCAATTTCAAAATTGATTGTACACATTGCTGGATTTACGAATTGAATAGAAGTTATAAAAGCGTAAAACCACTTAGTTCCAAAGTTAGCATTTTGAAACATTATATAATTACAGTCGTATAAGTTGTCGGCAACTATAGGAACACGTATTGAGTTTTGCATCCTAATAGGTGTCAAGTCTGTAAACGTGTATTTAGCTTTAGCAGTGAAAAAACTTACTTGTGAGGACACACTTGAAAAATCAAGTGTGTCCTTATAAGTTTTATCAAGTGGAACATTCTTTAAAATCTTAACGGACGTGATTGGTGTCATTGGTGTAACATCCATTTTAATTCCTCCTATGTTGTTATTGTAATTGTTGCAGTTCCTTTTTTACTTCCATCATACTTAGAAGTTGCAGTTGCTATAATTGAGGTAGCACTCTCGGTTTTACCAACCATTAACAACCCACTTTGATTGATAGAAGATGCAACAACATTTGTTCCACTAATTGTCCATGTAACATCTTTATCAGCAAAACCACTTGACATTACAGACGCTGTTAATTGTAATGAATTGCCTTTTGCTACACTAGCAGTTGAAGGGGAAACAGTAACTCCCGTAATAGCTGGTGTTTCTGTAGTAAATAATATTCCATTACTGAATGGTGATACACTGAATGTTTTCCACACATGATACCAGTAGTTCCAGTATAGACCTTCCCCGTTGTACTGTTCTGTCATATTTTGATAGTTGTCAAATACCATAAACCAGTCCCTATCAACTAATGCACAAGGAATAGTTTTTAATATTGTCAACTCTTCATCCGTAAATGGTATATATGATGCGTCTTCTTCAAACAGTTCATTAAGCCTATTTAGTTCCCCTGTTGAGAATGAAAAACTATCTATTGGAACTCTATGTCCCATGAACTCGGCTTTGTTCATATTAAATGAAGTTGCAAGTACTTCAACATCAATAACAGCATCAAATTTGGCGTTCATTATTAAATACTGGTCGTCTTTTTTACTTGTTGTCATAACTCCACTGATATTGTATTGGTCTTTTAAGAACTCAAGTTCATTGGATATTCCTTTTATAGTACTTACTATTTCTCTTGCATTAGTTGCATTTACAGCTGGAATGTTTAGTGGATAAATATTTCCAGCTAGTGCGAACTTAGCTATTAAATATTTCATTGTAATAAGTTCGTCAAAGTTTGCTCCCGTATATAGACTGTCTATTATTCTACCTATTAAATCTGTAATACCTTCCATGGAAAGGAAAGCTTGTCTTAATTGGTCGTTAGATATTGAAACCTTATAGAATTTTTGATAGTTCATAGGGTGGAACTCGGCTCTAACGTCGGGAATTACTCTTTTAAATACTTCCTGTTCAGCTTTATTTGGATTGAATTGGTGTGGAGATGCAATATTAACAAAGATTTCCTCTACTGTTTCTCCATATTCAAGCATACCTTTTTTAAACCCAGCCCATGGATTTTCGTATAATCTTGATGTAAGAATTACCCTACCAATTCTATTTATTAACGCTGATAGAAAGGCGTTTTGTAAATCTTGATTTCCCATAATTACAGTTCCTATTTGTCTAATAGTATCAGTTGTACCGTCGGCAATAGGCACTACGGATTGATAATAACCTCCGTTTTGGTTTCTTATTGTGTTTAAAATTTGTGTGCTTGTAGCACTTAATTGAACTATATTTGGTATTACTGGCATAATTTAACCCTCCCTTTTCTCGAATAAATCGTCGAATGTTTGATCTGTTCCATCTCTTTCAATGTCTTCGGTTTGTTCTTCCTTAACTTCTTCAACCTCATTTGCAGTTCCACCAAAGAACCTATCAAGGTATTTTTGGCGTATATCCTCATACATGCCTTTGTAGTCTTCTGTATCTTCTATAACTTCTTTTTCTCTAGGTGAATAATCATATTCGTCTATATCTTCACCGTCGTAAACTTCACCGTAGTTTCTTAACATTCCTTCTCTTTCGTCAAAGTCATCTTGTAGTCGTTTAATGTCGGCTTCCATTGCGTCAGTCATACCACCAGTTTCCATTATACGCCTAAGAATTTTGTTTGCTCCTGTTCTTGTTAGTATTGCCATTTTAACCTCCTTAAAAATATCTCCCATACATCCATATGGGCATTTTCTTTACTTTACTGCTTGGGTCTGGTGGGTTTACACCACCTGTCAATTCAGTGTACCAGTATTCAGCTTGTGTACCTCTGATTGGTTGATTAGGTTCTAGTGGTCTTTCATAATTTGCGATAAACACCATTGCTAGATTATATGGTGTATCAGTTGATTTTGTAAACTCTTCAAATGTCATAGGGTGTGATGATGTAGATATCCATTGTAACCCATTTTCTACCTCGTATACTATACGGTTTATTTGACCGTCTATATCATCCCATGAATAACCTTCTGACGTTGCCCATGAGGTATACTTACTTGCCGGTGTCCACTGTACTAAGCCAAAACCTCCCGACATATTACCTTCATTAAGACTCTCCCATATGCCTGGATTTATTGTGCTTTCAGATTGCATGTTACCCAACATACCACAAATACTTTCCTTAGTCCATCCTTTTTCAAGAAATGCATTTAAGATATATTGGGCATTAATTTTCATTTCTGATAGGCTTAAATACCTATTTCCACTAATCGTAGAAGGCATATATATTACCTCTTGTTTCTCTAACTGCGACATATCGGGTATCACCAGTGTATGACAAATAACGAACCCAAGTAAAATCTTTTTTAACAATGACATAATCGTACTTGAATGTTTCTCCTTTCGAGTAAGATGCGACAAGATTACCACTCAATGATGGCGTGTCCCTTACATTTAGTTTGTCCACTTGAACCCTAGCAGTACCATATTCAACATATTCAGTGACTATATCAATACTAGTTTTAACCCCATTTATAACATTTGGAAAGTCTCGGTAACAATAGTTAACATCTACATTACCATTAATTCCTGTTATTCTACCATCACTGGCATATTGCCAAATATCATGACCTCCCTTATACTCACACTTTGAATTATATTGAGCAACCCACTTTGTCCATTTGGAAAAAACCTTATCAGTAAGTTTTGTGTTAAACCATGATGTGTTCGCATAAACTCCACACCAGTAACCATGCTCTTCTATTGTTGTGCAAAATAAATTAGCCATTGTTGATATCAAATAATTGTTACATTTACCTGTTGTACTAGCATCTTCTAAATCATAGTAAACTGGATAATCAAGCTTGTACCCTTTTATCATTCTTAACACATGGTCGGCTTCACTTTTAGCCTGTTTGAGACTAGTTGCGTAAGAATATATATATACACCAAAAGGTATATTAAGTCTTGTACATTCTTTTGCATTTCGGTGAAATTGTTGGTCGTCTTGAGATGAAATGTTATCTCCATATCCAACACTTAAGATAGCAAAATCAATTTGATTTTTGACTTTATCCCAATTGATTATGCCTTGATGATGTGAAACGTCAATTCCTTTTAATTGCACGTTTATTCCCCCTTCATATCGAGTTTGTCGCAAAGTTTCATGATTACCATTGTGTTATTATTTAATGCTGTAGTAACCTCATTGCGTTGTTTGTCTGTCGTGTATTTAACCCAATATGCCATTACTCCACAACACACTATTGGAAAACCTAAATTTGCGATTAGTTGTGTAATCTCATTTACTCCCATTATACCACCTCCTTTCAATGTGAAATTATATTGATATGATTATGTCTGATATGATAAATTGATGTGATTGTTAATATGTACTGTGGGTGGTTAGTGTGCAGTACCATTGCACGGGTTGTCCTTTTCACAGGTGGTTGTCAACCTCCAAATCTAACCAACTCCACTATTTAATTGTATCATAGCTATTTGGAAAAATCAAGAGCTAAAATATCATAAATTACATTTTTAGCATTTAAATTACTAAATCGTAATAAACCTAAATTGTAAGCTTCACGTATTTTTATCATTGAAAATGAATATCGATTAACCATTACTGTATTAGTTGCATGTTGTCCACTGGTGAATACCAAAATTGTTTTACATGACTTCTCATGTTTGTCAGTTATGAATACTTTGCCTGTGTTCATTTCTTCTCTAACTCCCCACATATTACCATCATGTTTAATAGTGAATAAATATTTTGTTTTACCTACGCACTTTTCAATGAAAGCATCTTCTTGGAAAAGTTTTTTATTGTCAGCACTTGTCCTCATGTAGTCACTGTCAAAGGCTCTAAATAATGCGTTTTCCTTAATTGCTTTGGATGCACTTTCATTATAGTTAAATTCAGCAACCCAACCCCTACCACGTATAAATTTTGTTTCGGGTCTAAATCGTCGGTTAACATCAAACTTAACAAAATAAGGATTTAACATTGACACATTGTTCCCTAAGAGAAAAACTTTTATTGGTCTACTTTGCTTTCCACCTCCACGTGCTATAGATATTAAAATACTCTCAAGTTTACCAACTTCATTTGGTAAGTACTTACCATCTTCTTTTTGGAACTCGTCAAGAATACACATATCTACTTCGTTAAATAAAGGTGAATATTTTTTTAATGCGTCAACGTTAGACAATGACAATGCGAATGCAAATGAAACACCATTTATTAAAAACTCATAAAATAATCCCTTTGCGTGTGAAACTGTAATGACTTCAACTTCTTCATTTGGAGAATATATTTTTAACGCACTTCTAAATAGACTTCCAGCACTGCTTAATTCGTATTGGTGTCGGTATAACAATGCAGTTTTCCTATTATCCTTATAGAAAGAGTCTAACGCTTTTAATAGAAAGTGTGTAGTTTTACCAGCACTCCTATTACTTGTAATTAAATAAATAGACGGCTCTAAGCCGTCTAAATCTTTCATTGATAATAGTTTTTTAGAGTCATAATACTTTGTCATTATAGTAGTTCTAAGAACATGAAGTCCCTATTTTTACTAGACCTACCTGTTTTAATTGATACCTCTAATCCTTTTTCAATTTCTCCAAGTTGGTCTATTTCTTTATATGCGTTAATCATAGTTTCAATCGAGTTTATTACAGTTGGTGAAATTGTAGATACTAGTTGCCCATCTTCAAGTTTTATAACACCAACTTTTAGTGATTTAACTTCTCCAGTTTCAGAGTCAACATCATCTTTAGCACCTATCAAAAACCCAGTAACCTTCACATCTGTATTTTTTACAGTGTTTAAAGGTGTTGTAGCAGTTTCACAGTTTACAATTTCTTTTAATCCAAAGTTTACATTATTTAATATTTTCATTTCCCATCCCTCTTATCTTTCTTTACTTTTTATTTTTATTTTTATTTACTAAGCTTCTGAAACTACAGTAGCATGTTGAATAAATACATCTTGTGGCATCTCATATACCATTTGTTCTACTCCATTTGGCACTAGAATACAGTTTTCGGGATAACCATTTTCAGCTATTATCTTATTAGATTCTTTAGTACTTCTTACTGATACCTCATTTACTATTTGTCCTATGATTGCCATTGTCGTTCCATTCTTTTCTACAACATCATACTTGTACCCTGTAATAATAGTTCTTGTAATTTTTTTCATCTTTCTTTACCTCACTTTATTTCTTATTGTTTGGTTATCTCTAACCTATGATTTAATTATAATGCATTTATGCTGTAATGTAAAGTAAACAATTTGTGAACAACTATTCACTATTAATCACATCATGTTGGAATAAATCCACATACTGGACAAACAATATCATAATGTGTTCCACAGTTTGGGCATGTTCGAATTAAATCACCTCCTTAATTGTAACACTCAACTAGATTAACAACATAGTTTTCAAGTATTTCGAAATACTCGTCCGTGATACCTAGTGTGTATGTGGTGTCAACTATCCCTATGTTAGAACCTGTTGTAAATATCTCACCTTGAACACTTATGTTGTGTACTTCTTCTTCATTGTACCATGAAGTAGTACGCCCTACGTCGGCAAATGTCTTACCTATTATAAAATTTTCAATATTCCCTACTGCTTTTGCTCCTTTTTTCTTATGCATCCCCGATACTGTTGTGTGAAACTTCCCGTTTTGATAATAAGCGTATTTCTTAGCTCCTAGAGTCTTAAATTGTGTATAGATATCATCATCCTTAGTTTCACAGTCCCATATTCCTAATGGGTGTTTAACGCCTTTTCGGTCGACTGCGTATGCCGGAATATCATTTTCATACGCTAACTTAGTTAACCTTTTGTTAGCTTCTTCAAAATGTTTGTTATTTTCTATATTAATGAATTTAATAGAATCAGTATCTGTGTATACTGCGTCTAATCCTACTAGGTCAAGTAAGTCTTGCAAGTTTTTCCTTGCATTAGCTGTTACAAATACTCCCCATTGATAAGATAAAAAGTTATTACGACTCTTATAATACTGTTCTAACGCTTCATCCAGTTCGGGTTTTATCTCGGTCCATTCATGATTTGTGTACATTATTTCGCTGTGGTCTATTGCAGTTACGGTCATTCCGTATGAACTGTTTACTTTGTTTTTACTTTTCATGTATTCATATTCCTTCCCCTCTACTCCCTTTAACTCGGTTTTAAGTTTGTAGAATTTCATTACAGTTTCTCGGAACTCTTGTGGAAGTTTCCCTTTTCTTGCGTATATTGCATTAGTTACATTTAATCCGTCAAAGTCATATGTTCTTCTGATTATATCTAAGTCAATGTTAGTGATTGTTAGAGTAATGTATTCAGCTTCAAGTACTCTACCATTATCATTTACAATTTTGTTTTGTTTTACGCAATGCGCAATGTCAATGTACGGCATTGTAATATTTTCTTTAACCTTTATATTAAAAAACTCAATATCCATAACAACACAATTTTCATTGCAATATTTATCTATTTTTTCTTGTGTATCTAGGGTTACCCTCATAAATTTTCCCATAGGATATTCATTGATTAGCATTGCAGCTGGGTAACTGGATTGAATGTCATATGAGTATACTTTCTCATGTATTTTGTTAGCGTGAAAACGTGACGCGTGTGTGTTGCCACCTCTGAAAGCTCGTCGTAACATTTTATACTCTTCACTATTTAGTTGCGTCTTTTCAAAATTTGCCCTGTTCTTCTTATTAGCTTTCATTTCTTTTCTAAAATCTCTACGAACATACCCTGTATTGGTTAGTGGTATTGTATTTATATCATCCTCTAATAATAAAGTATCTATGCACTCACATAGACCCCTCACGTCATTATAACAATATGCTAATTCTTCATCCGTTAACTCGGTGTTTGGTGTTCTTAACTTCCTATAGTCATAGTTATCAACCATTTTATAGTGTTTACATAGTTGACTATTTTCACAAAATTTGATTAGGTTCATGTTAGATAAAAAATATGAACATCTAAACTCATAACATAGTGTGTTCATTTTCATTACCTTTCTAGCATCCTTGGCAAATAACGAATGTATCGTTACAAAATCTTTCATAAATTGAAACTCGTAAGAAAGATTGTGAACGTAAATAATTAGCTTTTTCTTCTCACTTAGTTGTAACCCAACACGTAGCCTTTTCATGAATGTTACCCACTCTTCCCAAGTTCTACCGAAACATACAGTATCTTTGATGCATACTTGCCATTGATACATAAAACCATATGGTGGTGTTACATATTTACCTTTATCGTCTTTTATACCATCAATTGTAGTTGTTTCTATGTCATATGACGCTGATATATTATAGTAACTTGTTTGGTTTTTATGATTATAAATCCTCTTGGCTTGTCTGTATTTTGAGTATGGAAAGTCATCAATATTATATACTTGCTCTGAAACTAATAATGTTTCTTTAGTTTTGGGATTGTAAGTTGGTACATCTAACATTCGCATTTACTTCACTCATTTCAATAATTGTCTACCCGAATTTATTATTTGTTCTCTACGCTCGGCTACTTGTTCAAAAGTCATTTCACTATTTTGAAATATTTCATATTGAGTCATTATTTCATCTAACGAGAACCCTTCATCCATTGCCTTTGTAAAGTCTTCTATTAGTTGGTCTGAATCTACTGTTTTCATTAAATTTTGGTATTGCCTTGATTTCAGAAAATTGAAGAACTGATTTTTAGAAGTTGCGTCCTTCATCATAGACTTGAATTTCTTTTGGTCTTCTTTATCCGTGAACTTCTCGGTTAAGGTATTTATACGTTGCTTTTGAGTTGCCCTAATCCCCTTCGCTGACGCTGATTTGGATGTGAAGAACTCTTCCAGTTTTTTAAGGTTTTCTTTAAGCTCTATACCTTGAATATTCTTGGTTTGTTTAAACGTTGTCCTTCCATATGTGTCCATTAAAAACTCTCTTGCTATGTCTACAGCGTGAGAATGTAGCTTTGCTTTGTTTTCTATATCTCTGAATCTTTGGTTTGCTCTTTTAGCTAATGTATAGTATACTTGTTTTTGTTGGTCTTCCGTCATAGTCCGTATTACTTTAAAATCAATGTCTTTAGACTTAGCCATTATTACACCTCCTAAAATAGTTCATTCATTAATTCCTTAATTGTTGGTTTCTCTCCGTGTTCAAATTGAACTGTTTGATATAGTGTCCATCCTTGTTTTATTAGCTTGTCCCTATTTACAGGGTCAACTACGAATAGAGTATTGTTAGGGGTTACCATAACGTCAAATTCCCCTCTACCATATTTAGCTTGAGCTTGTCTTCCATAGTGTTGAAGTTCTCTACATATATCTTTAGCCATTGTTTGTGATATCATTGTGTTACCTCCTCTTGTAGGTAATTAATCCAACATAATAAGCACTCTCCACAACATTGTTTATCTAGTATTGTTGGACAATATGTTTGAAC
>Ga0065704_10070827_pt1 | contig 15645 bp, 18 predicted proteins | sample SwiRhicommuniRL2_FD_59091 | JGI IMG/M metagenome (GOLD analysis project Ga0065704, IMG submission 59091) | Switchgrass rhizosphere bacterial communities from Rose Lake, Michigan, USA - RL2 v2 (version 2) | ecosystem: Host-associated > Plants > Roots > Rhizosphere > Soil | place: East Lansing, MI
ATAGCTGTCGGAATAATCTTTGACATCCGAAGGATACAGTAGCTGGCAAAGCGTAAAGTAGAGCAGTATATAGGTTATTATTAAAACATATTCGGTGAAAGTCCAAACCCTCATCTCTCTCAGATTGTATTCCCACCACCAAAAATGGATCATCTGAACAAATAAATACAATACCCACAATAAGTGAATCCAATAGGGTTTTGTTCTTCCCGGATGTTGGACAAATTTGACGGTACCGTTAAGTAAGCTCCCAATTCCCAACCCTAGGATGATACTGATGACCGTTTTGATATGGTTAAAAAAATCCATTATAAAGTAGTTCTAATGGTTTTAAATTAGTCGCAATCAACGTGAAGCCTATGCTGTCCGCACTTCATGCATTGAAATAAATACCCTACTAAACTACTTATTTTATTGAATCAATTTATCTAAAACTGTTTTTAATTCACTACCTCTAAGATTTCGTGCTACAATTTTCCCTTCTTTGTCTAAAAGAAAGTTGTCAGGAACTCCTTTTAAGCCAAAAACCTGATAAAGTTCACCGTTGAAGCCTCCTGTGGCCAATACATTAGTCCATGATAGCTTATCATTGTCGATAGCTGCAAGCCAGTCCTCCTTTGATTCATCAATGGATACGGCCAATATCTCAAAGTTTTTTGATCTGTATTCGTTATACAACGATCGCAGGTGGGGAAACTCCTTGCGGCACGGACCACACCAGCTCGCCCAGAAATCCACCAGAACATATTTTCCTCTGAAATCTTCAAGATTGACGAGCTCGCCATCATCGTTGGCGAGCTCAAATGTGGGAAGTTCTTTACCAATCTCTAGATGAGGATGCGCCATTATCTTTTTGTTCAATAGTCTGCCTGTATAACTATTTTTAAGTTCGTTAGAAAGTGTATTATATAATGTATTGACCAAGTTGGGTTGCCTGTTCAAAGAGGAAAAAGATCTGTTCAAAAGATCCAGGCTGTAGAAATTGTTAGGGTTGGTTTGGATAAATTTGCTTAAAATGCTATCTCCTAACGCCGTTTTATTTTCTTGGTTTTTATTTGCCAGATATACGGCTCTTCGGTTTTCATTGTAAGCTATTGTCGACTTATCTAAAGCAGAACCGTTCAATTTATATTTGTTGTCGTCAATATTCAAATTGTCTCTAGGGCCCGAGAGCCAACCTGTTAGACCATGAAAGTCTAACCGATCCCCCGGTGAGACCCAAAACGAGTAGACAATTTGATCTTTTACCAATCGTGGATTAAAGTCATTGTCAATAATAAAATTAATACGTGTCGGTTCACCGATATTGCCACTAAAAGTAAAAGTTCGGTCAGCTGATAGTTGTAATGAATCACGAATTACTTTTTCATTATTTTTATAGATGATCCTATACTTCGCATTCGGAACGGTGTCGATCCTTCCCTGAATCGTAAAGTTGCTATTACTCTGCCCTATAGTGACCAAAGGAATTGATAATAATGAAATTATAGCTAATAATACTGTTGATTTTCTCATAATTCTGAATTAGATCTACATCAACTAAGTTATTAGTTATAGATCAGATATGCAAGTCATCCACAAAAAAATATCTCTTTGGTTAGGTATTTACCTTTGTGGTATTCAGAAACACGAAATGTTTTTCGAGACGGTAAAGCAATCTACAAACTTTCACGCTCTCATTTATTCTCGGAGTTGATCTGTTACAAACAATAGTCCATTGAAAGTTTTATCGCCGTAAAATCTCGATTCCTTAGAAATACTTCTGATGGAGGAAGTGGCAGAAAACTCTAAGATCAGGCAAACTTAACTGCAGCGTTAATGGCATTTTTCCTTGAAGGGTTTGTTGCACATAGATTTTACCTAGGGCAAACCGGATTAAATTTCTTCTATCTCCTTTTCTGTTGGACTCTTATACCTGCTGTTATTGCATTAGTCGACTTTATTGCTTTTCTAACAATGAGCAAAGAGAATTTTGATTTAAAATACAACCCTGTATATTTTTCACAACCTATCACTCATAATTATGTGCCTATCTCCCCTATTACCCCAAAAGATGCTGCCACTGAAATAGAGCGACTACATGGGGCTTATACTTTTATTTTTATGGTGTGTTTCGCAAATACGAGGATCCAAATTGCAGCACAAAGAATCATAAACCTCCCCTGCCACCCGATCAATACCTCCGGGCCAAGATTTCCATCATTTCCCGGTAGATAAATTGCCATGCTGATGATCAGGATAATTTCGGAAACCCAAAGTAAAAGAGTAGAATAAGTCAGTGGTTTTCTTATTTCACTATAAGTTTGGTTTTTATAGGACTGCCAGACAAAAAATAACGAAGCGATTGGAATACGGAGCTCTATTATCAGGACCATCCTTATCTTACCGAGCAGGCGGCAATGTATCTTCGAGACTGTAACGTCAAACTTGTAGGTATTGATTCCCATAATATAGACGACACGGCCGGGAGAACAAGACCTGTTCATACCGTGCTATTGGGTGTCGGGATTTTAATCGTTGAGCATCTCTGCAATTTAAATAAATTGCCAGATCAGAATTTTAAGTTCACCGCCACCCCACCAAAATTTAAGGGTGTCGGGACTTTTCCGGTCAGGGCATTTGCTTCTATTGAAAAGAAATAATTATATTCAAATAATAAATCACTTTCAGCAAGAAACACAATTACATGGAAAATAACATAGGATTAACAAAAGATGCAGGCTGGCAGTTCGGGATCAGAAAAACTATGCCAGCGAACCTGGAAACACTGTGGAATCTCTTTTTTTCTGACCGGGGATTAGGTTTTTGGTCTAAAGGTGTAGACCAGAATTTTTCGACTTTTAAGAAATATTCACATATCCGAACAAAGTGGAGGCACCGGGACTTCGCAGAAGACGCCAATTTACAGATCAGATTTATTCCTTCGAAAAATAAAGATAAAACAACAATTTCATTTCATGTTGATAAATTAAAAAATGAAAGTCAGCGTGAAATGACCAAAGATTATTGGTCAAAAGTGATTGAAGATCTAAAGCTGTTGCTGGAAACTTAGATCCCGGTGAATAGTCTGTCCAGAACCAGAGAAACAAAAGAAAATTGAAATTATTAAAAGTTTATTCATAGTTCTAATAATTTTACAAAGCTAGAGAGTTAAGCTCAAGAAAATAATCGTCTCTTTAAAGACTATTAAAGCCTTTTAGTTCAAAATAACAATATTCACAGACCAGTTTGATCCTTGCAAACTCTTCAGCGTATTCGTTCCAACCGTTATTTCTGATCCTGACCTTTTCACATTCATCACACCATGCTTGAAAATCGTCATCTTCACCAAGTTCCATCCCCTTATATGTTTCAAAAGCCTCTTCAAAACCCTTCGGATGCTCCAGGTTAAGATGCTGACAAACAAACGCTGGCCTTGATCGCCCATGGATTTTGCACTCAACTTTTGCTTGGTTAAAATGGACAACTTCCCGAGAATCTTCTTCCAAAACAGTGGTAATGAGAAGATAGCTTTGAAGCTTTTCGGCGGGAGCTCTATACACTCCTATCCCCTCCAAAGTAACTAATGATATCGCCGCAAACTCCCAACAATCGAATTCATCGGCCGGGAAAGTACCTACCGTCAATTTCTGATAATCGTTTTCGACGCCAAATTCCCTAACAACAATTGTGCTGTCCTTATTGGGTTCAAAACTATGATCATTGGACCAACTCCACATCCATGTTTCTGATGTAAGCGAAAAGGTACCAATGGGAATATATTTTAGATACAATTGATCTGTATCGTCATTGTATAACCGCAAGAGTGCAAGTTCAGCATCATAATACCAATGCTGATAGCTGCCGATGCTCAACTGTTCCATAAACTTCTCCTGGATCTGCATAAGTTCCCGACATTTTTTACCGGCAAACTGTTCGTAATCTATTTTCAACGTTATGTATCTTTAATTTGTGGCAATTTTTATAATATTTTGAGCTTATCATCTTGGATTTTACACAAAAAAATGAATTAACGGCCAATGCGGTAACATTTTCTTCTATATTTCCCTATAACTAGGATAATTATATGGTAGTGAAGATACTCAATAGATATGAAAGTTATAGTTACTGCGTAAATTATAACTCGGAAGTCATCGCTTTGCGCAGGGCTTTAGACCACAAGCCATACATAGTTTGACAGCTTTGAGTATAAAATGCTTACAGCTTATGCTTATAGTTATCGCAAAGAAAAAAATATTTTTTTATAGGAGGGCATCGGATTTATGATATTTTTGAATATTTAATTAACCGTATGAATAAACTCAAACAGTATATCAAAGACAAAAATTGGTTGGAAGTGCTAAACCAATGTAAAGTGCTGACTCCCGATGAACGTGCTGCAGCCATAAAATATCTGCATTCGTTGGATATTGACCGCGATATTTTAAAAAAGGATGGCCACAGCTTAGATGTACTGGCTCGACTTGATTTTTATGAGAACCGTAATCGGGTTTATGCCACGCTAAATTTTGCACTTATCGCCTGTACACGCCAATTCGAGGATATCGCAAAGATTGAATTCTTAAAAGGAGAATGGCTTTGGAACCCTTTAACCTCCTATCTAAACAATCCCGCTATTGGTGTAGAACCTTTAATGGCATTTTACGAGCTGTTTCCGCCTGACTATCTGGGGAGCATCGTTAAGGCTTCACAAAAGGAACGGTTTGGCGGTATTGATTTCAAGCTGCTATGGGCATTTTACCAACAAGGTTGGATCGCTTTTGATGAAAGCTATTTTGTTGCTCGTTTGTTAACGGTAGATACGTATGACAGAAATACGGAAGAGGAGGCCGATTTTTTATTGAAAAATCCGGATGCCATCGAGAGTGTGTTTCTTCGATTCCACCACTTTGAAATTCCTGTGCTCGACATTTCTAAATGGAAAGCCCGTGAGGGATTTGTCTGTAAAAAAGTGACTGAATATTGGACTGAAGTCATGCAGATCATGCAGGAGAAGAGTTATGTATTTGACCGTGCTATTATTCCCCGCTTAATGGAATCGCTGCTCAACAACTGGAAGAAGCCGCATCTAGATTGGCATATCCGACTGTTGAGCTTGTTTAATACCACACAATACGATTATCTGCAGCAGCAACAGCTCTTGTTTTCGCTACTAAATACCGGTAATACCAGCCTTATAAATTTTTCGGTCAAACAGATCAAAACAATCTATAAAATGGATGGTTTTGATGAAAATGGATTTATTGATCATGTGAGCACTATTTTCCCAAAGGAGAAAATAGAAAAATCACTGCTGCTGTGCCTGGATATCCTCGATCACATTCTGAAAAAAGAAGGATATAGCACGCTTGACATTTCCGCAGAGCTATCTATGCTGTTACTCCAGACTGATTCAAAAATACAGGAAAAAGGCGCCCGGCTTTTAGTTGGACAGGCTGACCCGGAAATACTGAAAGATCTCGTTGAACCGCACCGCAGTAATTTAAAACTCAAGACCCTCGAAATTCTCGGCTTAGCGCATGCGACTCCCCACATAGCAGACGCCGCACTTGAAGAGGAGGCAGAACAACTGGAACAGGTCACAGTTCCTTCGACCTGGGATGCTCTATTATTTCAGATCGGTAATTTCATCCGAACGAAGTCTGCCTTAGATTTCGACCTCTTCCTCGAAGGGCTGAGTCAGTTGCAGAACGATATCCCCAAAGACTACAAAAAACAATTGAAACCCTATTGTAAGCAGCTGTTCAGCCGGTTTTGGGATATTGACTACATGGGCTTTTTCGCTAATTTTATGCACTATTGGATTGGCGATGATAATCTGAAAAAATCAAGCGATGAAAGTGACAGCATTCCCTTTGCACAGCATAAGCTGGACTGGATGCAGCAAAAACTCGCAAGCAACAACAGCTTGCCATTTCTGTCTACGCCGAGTCACCTCCCTTTTTATCTCCACCCTAAAGTACTGGTAAAACGACTGCTCGAGTATGAGCAAAAAAAGGTAGCTATTGAAATGGAAGATCTGATCGTGGCCTGTAATAGACTGTTATATCAACAAACAGATGAAGAGACCATTCTCCTCGCGAAGGCCTTAAAGGGGAATTACGCTGCTGCAATACAATATTACTTGGGAGCTACAGACGAGGTTAAGCCCACAGCGGATGTACTGGCACTCTGGGCGCAGGTAACACGGATAAAGCAGCCCGATCATATATTTCTGGAATTTGAAAATACAGCGGCCAAAAAATATCCGGCTGTCGTTAACCCTTTTGAGATTTCATTCGAAATTATCATTGACAAAAACGAATACTCAACCTGGCACAGGATATTAATGGAACATAATTGGAATTATAGTTGGTTTAAAAGGGAAGAAACCAAGCATTACCCCCCACTCTTTTATAATACCGCGCCTTTTTCAACGGCATTTCGGGAGGCCATTGCTTTTCAACTCAGTTTAACACCTCAATACATTGGTCCGCTGCTATGTCGGTATATCCCAGATACAGCTTCGGGAAATGAAGTAAAAGAAATGGAAAACTGCCTGTACCCAATGCAGTTTTTGATGGATCATCGTCTCGAAGTACATGGTAGCGGATGGCTATATATTGCTGTTTGTTTATTGTTTGAAAAGAAAATTTCGAGGGATCTTGCGGCAGAATATATTCAGTTTTCACTGATAGATAGAAAATGGGATCTTTCTTACCTTGCTCTTGCTATCGGCAGACTACTTGCCGGCGGATATGCACCTATTAATAGGTTTATAGAATATTTGGATCGTCCTTTTGTTTCACAGCAGATCAAAGAGTTCCAATTATTATGCCTAGAAAAGACCTTCGAACATCTTAATGGCGAGCGGCTCCCTATAAACAGCAAGAAGTTAGACACTTATTATGTGGAGGTTTCGGCCCAACTTAATAAAGAAGTAAATCAGGCCTTCTTAAGTAAAGTAAAACGCAAATGAATGTAGACTTTGAATATCAGTATCAACATACTTCTACGATCGCTACGGGGGGACGGGATAAATCGTTTATCCTGGCGCATTGTTCCGAAGTTGAGCAGGACAATCAGGTTCCTTGCTTCTTTCATGGTAATATTATCAATTCATTTGTCGCTTCAAAATGTTTAAGTACACTCGGTAAAACAGTACGCTCCCATTTTGCAATTAGTCCAGATCAGCGCATCAATATGCGGGATCCAATCGTTTCGGTCGGTAATGGTCAGCTTCATTTTGAAGCTTTTTCATCCTGTAACAGCGTCTACGCGCGCATTGACGTACAGCAAACAGGAATTGACGGAGAGTTTATTCAATCGGGCTGTACCAATGTTGACTTTAACGATGTGACGATAAGGGCTTTCAACACCGTCGGCCGGACAGATAAATTGATCGTTGGCGTAGGTGCCAATGAGCTGAAGGTCATTACTGCGCGCACGGAGAGTACCGAGAAAAAAGTGAGTTTGCCTGATCGCTGGATTAAAGGATTAGGAAATGTCCAGGTCTACTTAGCGCAAATGGAGCTTGCTTTTAAATTGAACAAAATTGAAGCCCTGCAACTCTTTAAAGCCATACCTAAAACAGCGGTTAAGCCCGAGTACTTTTTATTCAGATCAGGGAACAGCTATACTTTTTCCGCCGTTGCCAAACCCAATAGTTTAAAAATAGGTGGTATTCACAGACTCAATCTACTTGAAAACCTATTGGTACATGTTGACAGCGTTTTCTTCTATAAACATGAAGATCAGCAAAGTATAGCGGTAGTACTTGACTTCAAGGACATACAAATGCTGTTTCTACTTTCAGAAAACGTCTACCGAGGGTTTTCTGGGGAAAGTAAGCATATCGAAAACCTACTGGTTCAACTGCCAGAAGAATGGCTATTGGGCATCAATAATTATTTTAAAACCAATGAGGTTTTTCAACCCACGCTGGTTTCCATAGAACATGACATTCAGCTAGGGACAATGGAAACTATGCAGGCCTCACTTTCCAGTATGGGATTATTGGGCTATGATTTGTTGAGCAACAATTATTTTTATAGAAAGCTTCCCTTTAAGCTTTCACGCTTAAAACGCTTTAATCCAAGGTTGCAAAATGCGATTAAATTGTTTGATGAAGACGCTGTGCTGCTCTTGCAGAATGACAAAAATGGTATTAGGGCTGAAGTGAAAGGCAGTGCTGACCTGAGTTATATTGTCGTCGGTAGAGGTAATGATCTGCAATGTACCTGTACCTGGTTTACGAATAACAGGACGAATAGAGGCCTCTGCAAACATATCATGGCGGTAAAGATGAAACTGAATGAATAGTCTACCCAGATTGACAAGCCCTGTTTTAGAAGCAGATACTACTATAGCGTCCAAGTTATATATTTTGTCTTTTGGGTCCTGTTTTGTAAATTCAAAAAATAGGAAGCCATATTTCATGGAAGGCGAAAAGATAACCTTTAAAAATTACTATTATTGGACGCGTCACTATGGGAAAAATTTAATTATTATTAGATGGAAATGATCATTTATTGCGGGATCCAGGCGAGCGGAAAGAGTTCTTTCTACAAAGAAAATCACTTTAATAGCTATGTTCGGATTTCGATGGATCTTTTAAACACGCGCAATAAGGAAAATAAGTTCATCAAAACGTGTTTAGAAACGCAACAGACCTTTGTAGTAGATAATACAAATCCAACAAAAGCAGAGCGAGCAAAGTACATTGATTTAGTGAAAATGTATAAATACAAAATCATAGGCTACTATTTCAGCTCTAGTCTACTTTCCTCGCTGGAAAGAAATAGTGCTAGGATAAATAAAGAAAGGATTCCTGATATTGGCATCCGCGGTACGCATAAGAAATTACAGATACCCTCTCTCGATGAAGGTTTTGACAAATTATATTATGTGACATTAGATGCAGAAGGATTTATAATTAAAGATTGGGAAAATGAAGTTTGATGATCTAGATAAGAAATTACGCATTTATGAGACTTATCAGGACAGGCAAGTCCTCCCTGGAATGTATATGGTCGCGCGGATAGATGGTAGGAATTTTACTAAACTGACAAAAGAAAAACATGATTTCCAAGCGCCATTCGATGAGAAATTTAGGGATATGATGGTGGAGACTGTCAAACACTTGATGTGCTGCGGCTTTAATATGATATATGGGTTCACTGAAAGCGATGAAATCTCGTTGTTATTCCACTTGCATGAGAACACATTTGGGCGAAAAACCAGAAAACTGATTTCTATCTTGGCGGGTGAAGCAAGTGCTAAATTTTCATCAATGCTGGGCGATGTTGCTGCTTTCGATTGTAGGATTTCCGAACTGCCCAATTCGCAGCTTGTGGAAGACTATTTCAGATGGCGGAATGAAGATGCGCATAGGAATGCGTTAAATGCACATTGTTACTGGAATCTAAGACGAAACGGTCATAACAAAAACGAGGCCACCAAAAGAATTGATGGTCTTAGTGTTTCAATGAAGAACGAACTGCTGCATACCTATGGCATAAATTTCAATGACCTGCCGAACTGGCAAAAAAGAGGAATCGGAATATATTGGGAAAATGTGAAATCAACAGGTATTAATCCTTTGTTGAATGAAACAGTTGAGGTTATCCGGAGACAATTGACTACCGATATGGAACTGCCCATGGGGGACGCCTATAATCGTTATATCGCTGAGCTGATTCAAAAGAACGAAGCCTAATGAACTGGCATGTGTAGGAAATGTTAGGACATGTTACAACAAGACTCTATAATATCCATTATGTTTCCTATAGATCATGAATTTAAAATGGTATATGTATTATACACACTGCTGTTCTGCAATATTATCTATCGGATTTTAGTAGGCGGTAAAGGAGAAAAAGTTCGGCTTATATTCATTGTGTCCATTAGCCTTGTACTTAATCTTTTTCTATATGTAGACCCCGCTAATTTTCAAGGTGGAGCATCATTAGGTGTGTTATTTTACTCATTAATTATTTGGTTGTTAACCACCCTAGTAACAGTTGTAAATTGTATTTTTTCAAGTTGGAAAAAGAAAACTTAGTTATCATAGTTATGGAAAAAGAAACACAAGATTACATCATAAACTATTACCTTCATTTGATGTCCCCAAAAGAAAAGCTTGCTTACAACCATGCTATACTGAGTTAAAATGAAATCAACGGAAGTATATCGAATAATCAATAAAATTGTCTTTCCCGAATTAAAAAAAGCAGGATTTAAAAAAACTAAATTGATTTAATCGGTCTGACAAACCTAAGAATACAAAACCTAAAAACATTGGTTCTTAAAAATGCTCATGTTATTGATATTCCTAGTCTTTTAATTAAATTATTAACCTTTAAAAACCTAACACATATCGCTTATGATGCATCATGCATTTCGTTAATCGACCAATTAAGGAGGTATCATACTGGGGAGATTACTTTTGAGCTCTTAGATGGTTCGCGCTAAAATTATCCTCCATTCCAAAAACTATTTTTATATATTAGATGCAAAGCGATACTTTTAGAGCGATAAAACTGACTGCAAATGACCGACAAAATCGACCAATTTTTTAACGCGTATTTGGCCAGAGATGTAAGTTCCGTTTACACAGAAGATATTCCAAAAGAAATGATGGCATCCGAGGTAAACGAAGGTGGCTGGTATGAATGGAAACTTATTCCTGGATCATTAACTAATGATGATTATAAAAAGCTCGAATCAGAATTTGGTGCTTCGTTGCCTGTTAGCTTTATTGAATGGCATAAGCGCTATTTCTTTGCTGAGTGTGACTGTTCAATAGTCAGACTACCTCACTCCTTGCCTTCCCAACCGCTTGCGGAAATAATATCTAATCTTGACTGGTATATACCTGAACAACTCATCCCACTCGGTCTGATTCCGTTTGCGAGTGAAGGCAATGATACTGGACCACTGGTATTTGATACGAGAGGCTCCGTCGGAACAAATGATTATCCGATCAAAGTCTACGACCATGAATATGATGGTGAACTCGACGGGTTGAGCGAAATTATCTTTTCATCATTTAACATGATGTTGGCATGCTTAACCCATTTTCTAAACGAAACTAATACAAGAAAACATTTTGAAGTAATCGCTGACTTTTATGCTATCGACCCAGACGGAGCGGGAGCTGCTGGTCGACCATATTGGGAAAGCTGGATAGCAATGGGCCGAGCGAACTTCGAGGAATTTGGATATTAAAGTCTGAATCCGGCAAATGAAATTGTAGCATATTATGAAGGAAACTCTTTTAGTATTGGATTTGGACGAGACATTGTTGTACGCCACAAAAGATAAGTTGGTACAGCATGAAGACTTTGTTGTAGGGCAGTATTATGTATATGTCCGTCCAAATTTAGCCTATTTTTTATCAGAGATGGCTGGAGATTTTAAACTGGCCATTTGGAGCTCTGCGGATGATAGTTACGTGCATGAACTCGTTGATAAAATAAAACCAGCCGCTGTCGATTTTGAATTTGTCTGGGGACGATCTCGCACGACAAAAAAACGGATGAGTGTGACTGATGAATACTATTACGTAAAAAGGTTATCCAAAGTAAAACGAAAGGGCTTCTTGTTGGAAAGAACGCTTATAATAGATGACACCGCTGAAAAATCAATGCTGAACTATGGTAACGCAATCCAAATTGCTGAATTTACAGGGAACGATAACGATGATGAGTTACTCCTATTGGCTTCCTATTTAAAGAAATTTAAAAATGTTGATAATGTCAGGAGAATTGACAAAAGATATTGGAGGAATCAATAGAAAACTATCTTGTTATAAATCTTTAAATTATAACAAGATATCTCGTGACAATGACAGTTTTTGAGTAATTTTAAATAACAGACAAACTGAAGTGATGGCTTATAACAATGAACTTGTCAACCGCGTCCGCGAAAGGCTTGCAATAGAAGAAAATATCGAAGTTGAGGAAAAGAAAATGTTTAGCGGATTATCCTTTCTTGTTAATGGGAAAATGTGTATCAATATCAGCTATGACAATCTGATGTGTCGCTATTGCGCAAAACTGGAAGATGAAGTCTCAGAAAAAATAGGCTTCTTGCCTATGATTATGAAAGGAAAGCAACTAAAGGGCTATTGCTATGTAGAACCTATCGGTTTTCAAAAACCCGATGATTTTGAATATTGGATAAAAATATGCCTTGATTATAACCCAATTGCAAGAGCCTCAAAGAAGAAATGAAAAATAAACTTGAGCTAGTATACTTTATACACTCTGCCAAAGTTCGCGTTAAAGTCTCATCCCGCATTTTCCAAATACAATGTTATCTGCAGTTATTTTAGCGGATTTTTGGAAATTTCATTATTAAACTGCAAAAGCTCAACTAATTTCTCAATAATTTCATCCACTACAGAACTAAATAGCTGGTAATCTAGTATTACTAGATGCAGGATTAGGCCTGGATGGAAATAGGAATTTGGTTAACTTGCCGCTAGAACTGAGACCGACAAACGACGAGCGCTAGCATACTTTATACAATAATTTTCTAGTATCTTAGTAAAAAAAAGATGCAAAGAATAGTAAAGCTTAGCACACTTGTTACAGCATTGCTGTTTAATCTCTCCCTGGTCTTTTCGCAGGAAGCAAAAGTTGTTGATGTTAAAAGTACCGTCGAAAACAATAATCTTAAATTAACGGTGTCACCGCCTAAAAGCGGTGTTCCTGAAATCATGCCCGATGTTAAGGCTGATTTCCAAGGAGGTCAATTGGCGTTAAACAACTTTATTGCTAAGAATCTGAAATACCCAAAGCAGGCAATTGAAAATGGTGTCCAGGGTGTTTTGGTGGTACGGCTCAAAGTGGCAAAAGATGGAACTGTGATCTTCGATGAATTTATTAAGCAGCTAGGTTATGGTTGCGAAGCAGAGGCTAAAAGGTTAATCAAAGCAATGCCAAAGTGGAATCCTGCTATGCTTAAAGACAAACCTATTGACTCCAATTATACGATAAAGCTTACATTTAAGTTTGTCGATTGATGACAGCCTCAGCTCCCTTTTAAAAATTGTGAGGTTCACTGATTCAACCAGATGATAAATCGTTATGTATACACCTGTATACCCTATTTATTGACTATAGCTTGTCTGCAAAATATATCCTTAGAACTGCGTTCTGTCAAAGTTTAAGCGCATCACTCTGCTGTATCTTGGCGGGCATTATTTCTTCAGCTTTCATAAAATGGGACTGGTCATTTTTTCTTATCCCCACATTAATGTGAACGCAAATGGCCTTTATGAATAGAAACTTATTCCCGGATCACTAACTAATGATGATTACAAAAAAGTGGCCGCAGAATTTGGGGTTACGTGGGATGGAATTTGAAACGAAATATAATATGGAAATTCGTTTTTTTATTGCATATTAGCCAGCGGAAAATTAGACCATTAGAATTGGTGCAACCTATAAAACAAATTGATTATGGAAAGGCCATATAGCGGTATTGCAACCCATTACGAAACTCCAACGGGATATTCCATTATCGTCCCGGCAAAGAAGCATTTACCTATTATCATTATTTTTAGTTTATGGCTGCTTGGTTGGATACAATCAATTATTTTTTTTGCCCCGACACTTGAAAACTTTTACGATACCACTGGAGGTTTAAGCTTCGAGGGAATATTTTTTATAGTTTGGTGGATCCTCTCGACGACAGCTGGCTTATTTGTAATGAAAACGTTAATGTGGTACCTCATTGGAAAAGAAATCATTACAATAGATCGCGAGCAAATAAGTATTGCCAGAAAAAACGATATTCTATTCAGGCATAAGATTTATGATCTACAAGAAGCGAAGAAATTTCATGTTGAGGAAGAACATTTTGAGTTTGTTTTTTGGAATCAGGGGAATAGTTTAGGTATTTTTAGAAACAGAGGCACTATTCGATTTGAATATGGTTTTAAAACAATAAAATTTGCAAATGATATGGATCAAGCTGAGGCAAATCACATCCTGGAAACATTACGATCATCGGGCTATCTGACCGCCACTAATTTTGATTAAATAGCTATTTATTTGAACGAAAACAATCTAAAAATCGAATCCAACACGCTAAATGAAGAAATTAAGTCAATTTAATAATTCTAAAACGTTCTTTGTTAGTCATCCTAAATCGACTTCTATCCTTTTCAAGTTTTTATAAAATTACATATATTGGATTTGAAATAAAGGCTATTCATACTTAACCGATATATTATGGGAAACATATTTGACGACGAAAAGTTATACCCTAATGAAGGAGCAATAAAAAAGCATTTCAAAGATCATTATGACACCGTATTCATCGCATTGCTCCCCTTTTTTCAACTTGACAGAGAGGAAACTGATAAAGCTAATCTAAAAAAAGCCAAGCTACTATCGCATGAAGAAGCGTTGAAGGAAATTGATTTCTTAAAAAACCTTCCCGAGGCGAATAGAGAGATCTATAGTTACGACAATGAACGATATCCTGCCGATAAAGATATTTTTCGGGAGGGTAAAGCAATACCTTGGAAAAATATCGTGAATGACTCAACCTTGACGGGCTATGCAGAACTTAATACGGCTCTAAGGACTTCAATAGGTGCGCTAAACCGAAATTTTACGAGACCGGACCTCATGGAAAAGCTTAACAATTTTACAGATCGCGAAAGTATCTACCACCCGACTGAAGGTGCGTTTGGTATGCTTTCAAAGATGGCTATCTATAAAGCTTTCAAACTCTTGGGAAAGAATCAGATCATGATAACGGACGAGTTTTATGAAAATACTTCAACGGTGAATCTTGATCAATTAACCGAATATGAATTCTGTGATGAGATTGGCGGTAAAGATTATTACCTATACTCGGCTGATAAAGAAACTCTGTTTACCATTGAGTGGGATAGCTTCTTCTTTTTAATCGCAACTGATCAGAATAAAATGGACCAGCTTATCGCAAGCAATTTGTTTGAAGGTTTTCTCTGTAATGACGATACAGATCATTATTGGGAATACAGCACTTAGATATAAAATAAAGTTATAGACCGAAAAAAGGTCTATGCCTGCCCTATCGTTTGATATTTATTCTTGGGTATATAGCTCAAAACCTTTACAATATCAACTAATGTCTTGAATTTGTTATCAGTCAGTTCATGTCCGTAGTTTTTTCCTTTGGTAGACTGACCTCCTCCCAAAAAACTGGAGTATTTAAAAGTAGAAAATTCGGTGACGAATTACTAATTTTAAAAGGGAGGCAAACCATTAAACGACTTAAAGATGGAATTTACAGAATTATTTAAACTGATCTACGAAAATGATATTGATACATTACAAAAAGCAAGGTCAGAAGGTGTTGATTTCTGCAAAACCGATGGGTATGATCAGAACAATCTACTAATAGCATATGCGGGCTCGGGATATGACAAAAGGTATCAGCCGGAAGATCTGATAGATTTTCTTTTACACTGTGGTATTGACATAAATCATAAGCGGAATAAACGTGGCGGTGAACTTGCAGCTCTGCACATAGCAGTTTCTAAAATGAACTATCGAATTGTAAGCCACTTAATTGATAACAGTGCAGAAATTGATATCCGTGAAATAAATGGGAATACACCTTTATGGATAGCTGTTATGAATTACCGCGGTCAGGAGAATA